>Ga0114999_10001715_pt1 | contig 30103 bp, 24 predicted proteins | sample ArcticOcean_MG_C_3_FD_89820 | JGI IMG/M metagenome (GOLD analysis project Ga0114999, IMG submission 89820) | Marine microbial communities from western Arctic Ocean - ArcticOcean_MG_CB8_126 | ecosystem: Environmental > Aquatic > Marine > Oceanic | place: Arctic Ocean: Canada Basin | collected...
CGGCGCGGTGTCAAAGGTCTGGCTGCGCCTCGATGCAACGATGATATCGATGCCATCCACAACAAGACGCGCGAGCAGTCCGAGGTTCATTCGCGAGCCCTTGCCCATGGCGAGCATAGTCAGCGCGCCATCGTGCAGCGCCTTCACATAAGCCCTCAGCGCCAATGGCTCGCCGTGCATCGTATCGGTCTTGCCGCCGAGCGAGACATCGATGACGCTGCCGACGCCCGCGGTGTGCGCCGCTTTGGCGACCGCTGCGTCAACCACGAATCCAAAGCACGCCTTCGGCAGTTCTGCGTCAAGCATCGCGCGCAACAGGTGGGTACCGTCGCCTGGCGCGCCACCGCCGCAATTGTCTGATGTCTCATTGATAACGACCGGGCCGCCGGACTTGCCCTGCGCCACTGCAACGGCCTGCTCGGCCGAAAGACTAACCGGCTGGAAGGTGTCACGTTGTTGCCACAGGGACGCGGCGATCGTCTTCGCGACTGTCTCCGCCCGGTCTCTTTCACCACGTACGGTAACCGCAAAGTGACAGCCCACTTGCGGGATGTCTGTGTACGGAAAGCCGTGAAACCAGCTCACATCGATGATGTCGTCTGCCTCTTCTGCGCTGAGTACACTTGCGAGCATCGACTTGCCTATGCCCTCGAACGTGGTCGTGGTCGGCAATAACATCGGCACGGTCTCAACATGGATCACAGGCCGAAAGTCCTCGCGCAGCATCGCATCGATCAGCTCGATCGCTTCTGCGGCGCGTTCGTGGAAATCGACATGCGGGTATTGATGGCAGGCAAAGACACCGTCCAGCGCGTCTGCCATGGTCTGCGTGATATTGCCATGCAAGTCGAACACAGCAGTGACGGGGACCGCCTCACCGACAAGTTCCCGCACGGCAACCGCCAGGTCGCCTTCTATGTCGTCCAGGTGCTGGGCGACGCCAGCGCCATGCAGGGACAGGAAAATACCATCGAGGGGAGCCTGCGCAGTGATGCCCGCCAGGATCTCGTCTTTGAACATCTCGTACGCCGCGGTCTTGATCGTCCCGGAGGGCTGCGCGCCTGTCACGAGCAGCGGGACCACCTCGATGCCCAACCGCTCGCACGCATCAAGCGCACCGCCCACGGTCGTTTCCGTGCCCTTCTGCCGCAGCAGTGCATCGCCCCGGCTTTGGCCGAAATCGGACGCCGGTGTCGGGTCCGCGCAATAGGTGTTGGTCTCGTGCACGATACCGGCGATGGCAATTCGAATGGACATACGTTGTTCCGGGCGAGGCTGTCAGACGATTAGACCCGACCCGCCTGCTTCTTGCGAGTGTCGCAACCAGGCCCCCGCGCCGCACCCGGCCCCGGCTTCATGCTACCGTTGCCCATCCTGCAAACGAGTTGTCAGCGAGGTGTACATGCTCAAGTCCAGTGAAACGGGCGCGTTCCTGAAACGTGCGATTCGGCGTCATGAGGTTCCCGGCGCAAGCTTTGCCGTCCTGCGAGGCAACAAGATCGTCAGGCAAGCGCAAGCCGGAACCGTCAACACAGATTCCGGCGTTCCTGTTACGCCAGATGCGGTATTCCAGATCGGGTCGATAACAAAGCCCCTGACAGCGACGCTCGTGATGCAGATGGTCGATGAGGGCCTCATTGAACTCGACGCGCCCATCGTGACTTATCTGCCCGAGTTTCGAGTTGCGCGTGCTGACGTCGGCAGCACCGTGACGGTGCGAGAACTGCTCAGCCACACGAGTGGCATCGATGGCGACTTCTTCATCGACTCGGGACTTGGCGACGACGCAATACGCCGTTTTCTGGATCGATGCGCCATGGTTCCCAGCCTCTTCGAGCGCGGCGAGATGATGAGTTACTGCAATCTCGGCTTCGCCGTTCTCGGCCGTCTGCTGGAGGTCATGCGTCGTCGGTCCTACGGACGCGTCATGCAGAAACATCTGTTTGCACCACTCGGGATGGACCATGCATTTGCGAGTCCCGAGCAGGCCATCCGCTTCAATTGCGCAATTGGGCACCTGCCGCCCAGGGGGCGACAGAAGCTCTGGCAACCGACCAGGCAGCCGTATTTGTCCTTTGGCCAGTCTGCCGCAGGCTCTGTGCCTTCAATGTCTGCCGCCGACCTGCTGCAGGTCGCGCGTTTGCATCTCAATCTCGGCAGGGACCCCAGCGGCAGCCGCCTGCTCCGCACCACGTCCGTTCGCGACATGCAGCACCGCCATATCAAGTTGCCGCGCCACACACAAGTTGGCGCTACTGGCTGGGGACTCGGCTGGATCTTAATGAACTGGCGGGGCGAACCGGTCTATGGACACGACGGCGCCACCATCGGCCAGTTTGCGTTCATGCGTATTTTCCCGCAGCAGAACCTTGCCTTCGCCCTGCTGACCAATGGCGGTCGCGCGGGCTTCCTGTTTGACGAGGTGTGCAACGAAATCATCAGCCCTCTGGTCGGCACCGCCGCGCCAATGTTGCCCGAACCGGCGAGGCGTCAGCCATCGGCAGACCCCTACGTTGGTCGATACGGCAACATGAGCACACAGATCGACATGTCACGACGTGCCGGTCGTTTGCGCATACATCGGATAGGGCTGGAAAGTGGTGAGCCCCTTGATCCACAGCCACTCAACGTCACCTTCATTGATCGTGAGACCGCGCGCATCGATGTCGGGGACGAGGTCCTGGATCGAACTCGCCTTTTCTTTACGCAATTCGACGACGACGGCAAGCCACACTACCTGCAGACTGGCTTTCGTCAGTTCAGACGACTGACCTGAACGGCGCGTTGACTGCCACGCAATGACTGCCACGCTAGGGCACCCCGGGGCTTAGCAACGACCTGCTACCTCGGCTAAGTTCAAAGCCTGATCGCCATCACATCAACTCGTGTAGAGAGTCGCTTGAACGACCGCCAGTCCACACGATGAGCAGCACCGCCGCTGATCCACCGGCAAGCGACACGTTAAGGATCGCGGCCTATCCGGGTCGGTCCCCTTCGCGGTCAAGTCCATCTACGCCGTTGGTTCTGCGGCAGCGCCCGGGTTTCGCGACGGCACGGTCGCCGGCAACATTCACATGTCGCCAGCTTCCACCGGTACCGGCGAAGATCTCCGGCGATGAGTGGTTTGAACGCGGCAATCTGTCGCCACGTGCAAAAACGCGACTGTCGACAAAGAAAGGTCCCGGTATTTGCCAAACCACTGGTGGCAGGTTCAAACCCAGACCTGTTTATGGATGGCGCGGGTGGCGACACCGCACATGCAATCGCGTGCGGTGAAGGCATCGTCACCACTTTACGCGGCGGCGTAAACGCTCCCGATTAGCCAACGCCATCAGGGCAGGACTTTCTCAAAGTATATGAGCGCAACGCCGTTGAAGGGACCCGAGTGGACCTTTCGGTATCCGCACTTTTCGTAGAATGTCCCCGCACCCGCTGCGGCGTCATAGGCATCGAAACGGAGCGCGCTGCGGTTGTCCTGGACCGTCATCTGCTCAATCTCGGCCATGATCGATGACCCGATGCCCTGACGCTGGCTGGCAGGCAGAACGGCCATGTTAAAGAGGTAGTGCGCCGGGTCGCCCGGGTTAGCGAACCAGCGTTTGTTGTACCAGTTTGGATTGAGAGTCTGCAGCTCGAACGTCGCTATCGGCGCGCGCGCTTGTTCAACCAGATAAACCGGCTTGTCCACGACATGCTTTCTGATCGTCGCGATCGTGAAGACTTCAGACCAGTGACCGCGTCCGTGCAGAGCCGTCAGGTGATCCGCTGCCGCAAGGCGGATTGCTCGAACCGCGTCGGCATCCGCCCGTTTCGTCATTCGCAGAGCAATCATGGGTATGAGCCTCTACCGGAAGCAACCAAGACCATAAGCGCGAGGACCCGCAGAACGCAATCGAGCGATGATCCGCAAGGACGTGACGACGTACGACTACCGAATGTACTCAGTCTCGGCATTGAGGGGCCACACGGCGTGTTTGAGGTTTTGCCGCTCAAACCCGTTGATCCGGTGCGTCGTCAATCCCGGCGGGTCTGCCGTAATGATCTCTGCCGCCAGATCCTGGAAGCCGCCCCGGAAGTGATGGCTCGATTTCAACGCAACCACGCGGTATCGCGTCACATCGATGCCGGCCGCCAGAAAGGGTTCCGTGTCAAATGTCTGCGAGCGCCGCGAGCCAACCACGACATCGACGCCTCCAATCACCAGGCGGACGATGGGGCCGATTCGCCAACGCGCTCCGCGGAACATTGCCTGCAATATCAGGTCACCATCGTGAATGGCCTTCACGTAGGCGGCGGCGTGGATCGGTGTGCCATGCAAATCGTCATATCTTGCGCCCAGCACAACGTCGATCGTCGATCCGGCGCCCGCCTCGACCGCTTGCCGGGCGGTCTCGGCATCGACGATGTAGCCAAAGCACGCGTCCTCAAGCCCCGCGTCGATCATCGCACGCAAAAGGTGCGTGCCGTCGCCGGGCCCACCGCAGCCGGGATTGTCAGAGGTCTCGTTGATCACCACCGGCCACGCGTCCGACTGCAGCGCACGTTCGATCGCTTCCTCCGGCGTCAAGCCGCGCGGGCGAAACGACTCCCGGGACTCCCAAAGCCGCTCGCCCATGCGCTTGGCGACGGACTCTGCCAGTTGCTGATCGCCGTCGGTGGTCACCGCCACGTGCGTACCGACAAGGTCGATGTCCGCATAGGGGAAGCCGTGGAACCAGCTCACATCAATGACACCAGGCGTCGACTCCGCTTCCAGCATCTCGGCCAGCATCGCCTGCCCCGCACCAACAAACGTGGTAGTCATGGGAACGAGCAACGGTACCGACTCGACAAAGGTCGTGGGCCGGAACGACTCATCCAGCATACGAACGATCAGTGCGACCGCCTCTTCGCTTCGCTCGTGGGGGTCCATGTGTGGGTACTGGTGGCACGCGAATACGCCGTCAAGGGCGTCGGCCATTCGTTGCGACACGTTGCCGTGCAGGTCGAAGGTACCCACAAGAGGCGTGCCCTCCCCAATCAGATCCCGCACCGCCTCAGAAAGGTCTGCTTCCAGATCGTCGATGCCGTCGACGACGCCCGCGCCGTGCAGTCCGAGCAGCACACCGTCGAGGGGCCTCGCGTCTGCGATGCCCTCCAGAATCTCGGCCTTAAAGCCGTCATAAGCAGCGCGAGCAATGGTTCCTGACGGTTCGGCACCCACCGTCAGAATCGGCACGGGTTCGATACCGCGCGACTCGCACGCGGTTACGAATCCGCCGATGTCGGTCGCATTGCCGCGTGATCGCAGAATCTGCTCACCGCGGGCCTGACCAAAATCGCTGGCGTCAGTTTGTTCCCGTCGGTAGGTGTTGGTTTCGTGTGAGATTCCAGCAATGGCAAAGCGCATCGACGTTCTCCTGCGTCGCTACACGGGCAAGCGACAGGTGATCAAATGAGTTGGACCGTCATCAGAATACCTGCACAACGGAGTTTTGCCATCGGCCAAAGTGAAAAATGCAAAAAAGCAGGGTGAAAGGCGCAAAGTCATTAGCACGCCGGCCGCACCTGGATCAGCCAAGGCCTGCGACAAACACCTTCACAAACGCGACAACCCGGTTCTTGTATGTCGCAAGATCAGGCGCTTGTTGCTTTAGCCCTGCTGCCGCCAGATTCAGGATCTCGGCGGCAGCGGTCGCTGCTATCCCCACACCCTTGAGATCAATCTCACCCGTGCGCGACGCCGCATTCAATGCGGCCGCAAGCATCGTCTGGAAACGAACGTGGGCATCCGCGACGATGTCACCGCAAAGCCGGCCGTGCTCATCAAACAACTCACTGCCATGCGCTGACTCCGTCACGGCGCTCTGAAAGGGCCCGTGGTGAGCGAGCAGCGCACTTTGAACACGCGCGCGCAGGTTCCGGGCACTGACGCTGTCTGCCAAATGACTTTCCGCGCCCCGCAGCGCTTCTTCGTGAATCGCGATAGAAACGCCGCGAAATATCTCGTCCTTGTTACCAAAGTACGAATACAGTGAAGCCCGTGAGATGCCAAGTCGAGTGGATATATCATCCATCGATGTCTTGCGAAAGCCGTACTGACGGAACTGCTCGTTCGCGGCGCCAAGAATGGCATCGCGTTTCGCGACCCCGGCAGCGTGACCGGGCCGGTCTTCCTGACGATTGTGTAAGGTCTTGCTGTCAACGGCTACAGACCTCCCGACACTGGCGTCTCCCATCAAACCGACTTGCGCCTGACCTTCACCGGCAGATGCGTGTATCCCTTGACGAACGATGAAAGCGTACGAGTCGGCTCTTCCTGCACTTCTATCTTGTCGAAGCGCGCCAGGATCTCCTCCCACAGTATCCGCAGTTGCTGCTCGGCCAGTCGATTGCCCATGCAGCGGTGGATGCCGAATCCAAACGACAGATGCTGGCGTGCGTTGGGGCGTTCGATATCGAGCACATCCGCATTGGCAAAAACGTCCGCGTCCCGATTGCCGGAGACATACCACATGAGAATCTGATCGTCTTTCTTAATCTGTCTGCCGCTGATCTCACAATCATTATTGGCGGTGCGCCGCATGTACGAGAGCGGGGTTTGCCAGCGGATCATCTCCGCCACCATCCCGGGCATCAGTTCGGGTCTCGCGATCAGCTTGTCGTACTGGTCCGGGAACTTATCGAGTGCATAGACACTGCCTGACATCGAGTTGCGCGTTGTGTCATTGCCGCCGACGATCAACAGAATGAGGTTGCCGAGATACTCCATCGGCGGCATGTCTTTCGTGTCCTCGCCGTGTGCCAGCATGGAAACAAGGTCGCTGCCCGGATTCACGAGTCGCTCTTCCTTGAGTCGTGTGAAGTACTCAAGACACTCCAGCAGTTCGTCACGGCGCTGCTCGGTTGATTCAACAATGCCGCCCGGTCGGGGGATCGCGAACGTCACGTCAGACCACCGCGTCAGCTTGCGCCGGTCCTCAAACGGAAAGTCAAACAAGGTCGCAAGCATCATCGTGGTCAACTCGATGGACACGGTGTCCACCCAGTCAAACGTCTCGCCCTCTGGCAGCGAGTCCAGCACCTGGCAAGTTCGCTCCCGGATCAGGGGCTCAAGATTGGCGAGGTTGCGTGGCGCGACGACGCCGGTGACAGTCTTTCTCTGCACATCGTGCACAGGGGGGTCCTGCGCGATGAAGGTGCTGAGGGCCAGCATGCCTTCGGGCGGTTCGGCGTCCACCGGGAAGCCGAGGGTAATACCCTTTGCAGAACTAAAGTTCTGCCAGTCGGCATCAACCCGTTTGATGTCCTCATACCGTGTCAGGGACCAGAATCTGCCCGCCATGTCCGTTTGGTTGAAATGGACCGGGTCCTCTGCGCGCAGCCGCTCGAAGTACTCCTGCCAGCGATTCTCGCTAAAGAGTCGCGGGTTGATCGGCAAGATGCTGTCCAGCGGAACATCGTACGCGGACGGAATCTCACCCTGTTCTTCGGCACCCGCCGCACTCGGCATTGCGGGGGGTGGGGGTGCGTTTGCAGTGTCGCCTGGCCTTGCGCTCATTGTTGAATGGCCTGGTCGGGGTGGTTGAGGGGCTTAACGCGCCGTGTAGATAGCGGGCGTGGATGTAACGTGCGTGGACATACGGGTGTGGATATAGAAGGGCGGGATCGCCGGTCGCGCGCGTCGTCAGATTGACAGTCTGTGTCTATATTGTCAATTTCCACTCGTCCGTCCGACGTCAGCTTGCCCTTTGCAGACCGACCATTACAGGCTCTCCTGACACCACTCGACCGTGTCTCTCAGAATCTCCGGAATCGCGCGCACGGGCACGCCCAAACTGTCCCGACGCGCAAAGTCAAAACTGGTCGGTGTTACCTGAGCGTCCTTCAACTCAGTCGGCATTGGCGTCTCTGGCAACAGGTCATGAAGAACGGCGTAGATATCCTGCCAATGCCATGAGTCGTAAACGCCAAAGTACCGGCCACGAGCATCCGGATTCTCGTAGACAGCCATGAAAAGATTGGCAAGGTCGTGCAGGTGGATCATCGACGACGAGTCGTTGGGGACCGCAGCATGGCGACCGGGTTCGCCCTTGACGAGATCAGCGAGAGACGACAGAAAGCCCCGGGTCGCGTGTTCAGGAATGACCGCAGGCCCCAGCATCAGCGTGGGCAGCACGATGGACAACCGAATGCCATTGTCGTCCGCAAACTTCATGGCCGCTTTTTCCATGACCGTCTTGGCGGCAGACGTGTATTTTTTCGCACGATATTGCACGTGCTCGTCCGACCAGTGATCAACCTCATTCTTGTTCGCGACCGCAGGGACCGGATTGGTACTGCTGGTACTGCTGCAAATGACGACCTTGGACAACCCTGCGCTCCTGGCTGAATGCAGGATGTTCATGCAGCCATCCAATGTTGGCCGGACAATTTGCTCATAACCCTCGTCATCTTCCATCTCGCGCGCGGCTTTTCCATCTGGGCCCGCATACGTTGGGATCAGGCAGGCGATGAAAACACAGTCGCAGCCTGCAACGGGTTCATCGAAGTCCGTGGCGTTTGCCATGTCGGCATCAAACAGCGTCAATCCATCCGTACCGGGTTCCCCTGCGCCTGGAAGTGCTTGCAGAAACGGCGCTTTGTCGGGGTCAGTGCTGTCGCGAAGGGTGCCATTGACCCGATAGCCACGAGCGAGTGCCTCGCGCGTGATATTTGCGCCAACGAGGCCACTCGCGCCTGCAACACATAGTTTTAGTCGCGTCCCCGCGAACGCGTCACCTCGACGTTGGTCACTCTGTTCCGAAGTTGCCATCCACTTATCCCCTCACTTAATTGTCCCGGTCTGTGCCAACCGGGTCTGTGCAAACTGTGTCAATTAGATCCGTGCAGAGCAGGACATCACCCGCGCGTTCTATCGTTCTTTCTATATAGCACGGTCAGGCGCTCGCCAGGACGCTTACCTTCAGTCGCCAGAGGAGCTCGGCAGGAGAACAACTGGAAATGATCCTCGTAACCGTTTTATTGTTCACCCTTGAACCACGTTCGAGCACTTGCCCATGGACTTCACCGGAAAGCTGAATTTTCCTAACCCTGCCACCTTGAATCGGGCAACGGAGGAGGAAAAGCAAAAAATCATGCAAGCGCGCTTTCGTCAGCCCACGTTGATTCGGGACGCGCGTGCGACACAGCAAGTGACCGACAAACCGGTCGATTCGACAGAGCTACTGGCCAACGGCATCGGCTTCATGCTGGTGCGCGCGCCCTCTCGGGTGACGAACTGGGCCGATGCCCACGAGGTTCGAGAATTCTATTACGACGAGATACTGGCGCTGGGGAAGACGTTGCTTCCCGGCGCGCACTTTTCCGGGCTTGACAGCCACACGTACCGCAACGAAGAAATCAAGGATCACTACTGGCAGGACGGCATCCAGTACGGGCCCTGCGCGCAGGCGGTGCACAATGACTATGCGGACTTTGTGTCTGACGACGGCCTGACCACCATCAAGAAGTTCAGCGAAGTTCAGTCGATGCCAAGCGACAAGCGTGTGGTGGGCATCAACATCTGGCGTTCGGTATCCCCCGAACCGCTCGCTCGATTACCCCTCGCCGTGTGCGATCGCACCTCCATCGATCCGCGCGACCTTGAGTACGACCTGAATGAAAACGCCAAACCCGTTCCATTCAATGCCCACTACTGCAAGCCGAATGATGGCCAGCGCTGGAGCTATTTCTCCGACATGACGTGCGACGAGGCGCTGGTCTTTACTACCTACGATTCACACCCGCCACACGGCGAGGTTTTTCGCCCGACCCTGCACTCCGCAGTGCCCATTCCAGATACGGAAGGACTGCAGCCACGGGTGAGTGTCGAGGTGCGTCTGTTTGGGATTATGCCGCTTGATGAGTCATCAGATCTCTAACTCCGATCACCTAACCAGGAGCGCATCGTGGTACTAACAAGCGCCGCCGCTTCACGTTGCACCCAGTGATTGCAGTCCGGAATCGTCACGAGCGTGTAGTCAGCGTCAATCCAGTTCCAGGTGTCACGTAAGCCATCTTTGTCCACCGCCTTGTCCAGCAAGCCGTGGAACTGCAGGACCGGCATCGGGAGTTGCGGCAACTCCCGCGGTTGACCGCCTTGCCCTGTGTTCAGGCCACCGAACGCTGCCCGATAGTAATCGAGCATCCCCTTCACCGAGGAATTCGAGAACGCTTCAAGGTATCGCGCCTTAACCTCATCGGCCGCGTCACCGGCCGAGATCCCTGTCAGCACTTCCGGTGTCAGGCGATCTTCAAAGCCCGGTGTCTGAAAGTCAGTGATGTACTGGGTGTTGGCTTTCTGGTCAGCCGATGCATTCTGGCGCACGGTCATGTAGCCGCGCGGATGCGTCAGATTGCAGATCACCAGTTTGTTGACCTGCTGTGGGTAGTGCATCGCAAACTGCCAGGAGATGGAGCCACCCCAGTCGTGACCGACCAGCGTCACTGACTCCACACCGAGGTCACGTATTACTGCTTCAACATCACCCAGCAGATTCGGCATCGTGTAGTTTTCTACACCGTCCGGCTTGCCACTCAGGTTGTTTGCGCGGGTGTCCATGGCAACGGTCTTGAAGTCGCCGCACAGCGCATTCATCTGTTCACGCCATGTGTACCAAAAATCCGGAAATCCGTGCACGAACAACACAACGGGGCCTTCACCCAGCGTTACGTAGTGCAGCGCAACCCCATCATTCTCGGTCTCGTGATGCTCTACCCGGTCAAACACGTCATCGCTCATCAAAACTCTCCTCATACCCGCAGGTTGCTGGAAAAGTGCTTCCTGCACTTTTCCAGAGCGCGGGCCTCAGCCCGCTCGCGAAGCGAACGTGAAATCCACGTATCGGGTCTGTCAGGCTGCTTTTTCAGCAGCCTGACAGACCCGAACCGCTACCCGCACGACCCGGTTCACTGCAATCATTCATTCGACAACGTGCTGGACCAGCACCCTTACTCAGCAATCGTACATTTGCCGTTGTTGATGCTGACGACGCCACGTTCTTTCAGGGTCACGCGGAAACTGACAACATTGCCGTCTTTCCACATCTCGACGACCTGGGTTTCGCCGGGAAAGACCGGCGCGGAGAAACGCACGTCAAAGCCGGTCATCTTCGTCTGGTCGTAATCGAGCATGGTCTTGACCACAGCGTGGCACGCAATGCCGTACGAGCAGAGTCCGTGCAGAATCGGCACATCGAACCCAGCTTTTTTCGCGAAGTCAGGATCGCGATGCAGCGGATTGCGGTCACCACACAAGGCGTAGACCATGGCCTGATCAATCCGGCCCGGCATTTCACAGACCGCATCCGCGCTGCGCTCGGGCAACGTGTGCGGAACCGGCGCGCCATCGGCCGATCCACCGAATCCACCGTCACCCCGGAAAAAGAGCGTGGAACCGAGCGTGAAGAGTGGCGAGCCGTCTTTCAGCTTGACCGTGGTTTCACTAACGACCAACGCGCCTTTGCCCTCGCCTTTGTCATAAACCCCATTCGTCTTGCCGCTGACCAGCGTCTCCGCCGCCGCCGGAATTGTCTGGTAAATCTGCAAACGCTGCTCACCATGCAGCAGCAGGGCAAAGTTCATCTTGCTCTGCATGGAAGGTCGACTCGCGGCGCCCCGCCGGTCCGCACGACTCAAAACCGTAGCCGCTGTCGGCAACACACGACTGCCAACCGATTCACACACGTACGGCAGTTCGTTGGCATCCAGCGGGTCGCGCCCCATGCCAACGGCGACCGCGTAAAGCAATGAATCCCGGTCCGTGTAGCTACCCGGAAACTCCTCCGATGTAGTAGCGAGTTCCTGTTCGACGTCTGCCAATGTGATAGGCATGCGAGTTCTCCTGATGTGATTGATTGTCCGGGGTCAACCCCGGTCTGGCTGAGCAGATGATGCCTGTGGCTGGCCGGTTGTGAAAGCCAGCTTAGGACTGAAACCAAAATGATTGCTCACGGGGCGGCAACCGACGCGCCCCGGCGTTGATCAGCGCCCGATGTCCATCCGGTATGCGCGCGCGGCCGCCCCCGCAAACAACTCAAACTTCTGCTCGGCCGATGCGCTCGCAGCAATCCGCTTGAAGGCATTCCAGCAGACCTGGTAGCTGCACCAGCGCTTTTGTACCGGGAAGTTTGATTCAAACATCGACCGGGACGGCCCGAAGGCGTCGATGCAGGTCTCCAGCCAGGGATGCCACGCGGCTGCGACCTCTTCTGATCCAGGCGGCACGCTGCGGTCGCCGGCAAAACCTGGCATCCGAATCGGCAGGGCCCCCAGTTTCACAAAGACGTTCTCACGCTCAGCGACGATGCGGATTTGTGCGCTCCAGTCCGCAAAGACCTCGTCGGTCTTGCCCCGGTAAGGGCCGCCCAGGATGGGGCTGCCGACGTGATTGAGCACAATGGTCAAGTCCGGATGGGCATCGGCGACTTCCGCCACTTCTCCCAACTGTGGATGGTACAGCCAGCAGTCCAGCGTCAGGCCGCGGCGACTCAATACCGCGAGCGCCTCACGCACACGCGGGTCGACAAGCAGACCCGGCGTCGGTGCCACGTTGTGAATCTTGTCGTCAGCATCCCAACCGCTCGATATCCGCAACCCGTGGAAGCGGCCACCCGATGCATCTATGTGTTGGTCCAGCAAAGGTTCGACCGCTGCACCAAGGGTGAGGTCAACATTGCCAAACATAACGTCGCAGGCGCGGGTCGAACCAAAGTCGCCGCTCGCGCTCATGGCCGCCTGCCCCCTCACAAATTCACTCTCGCCCAACGAGCACTCCACCCCCGGTCCGTCACGACGGTACATGGAATGACACTCCGCAAAGACCGTCGCTATGACGTTGTGCCCACTCGCCAGATCCGCCGCGAGTTGCGGCATCAGATATGTGTAGTCGTTGCGCATCCACAGATGGTGATGTGGATCAACAATCGCAAGACCCGGTTCAAGGATCGCCTCATCAAGCCGCGACAGCCAGCCATCGTCCGGTCCGGTCTGCCCAGTGTTTGCCACCATTTTTGTGCCCTGCGTTGGTCATCAGCGGTTGCCGAGAGATGTCAACTTACCACTGCTGGGCTACGCGCTCCCCACACGTCATTAAACAGCGTGCAGTTCGAACCCGAATTGCATACCGGAAAGACGCGCCAGTCGACCGTCCTGTGAGCGCATTAGTACGCTCTTTCTTTGGGGCAAATAGGAGAAAATTGGCGCAAACAGGTGGCCCGATCAACAACGAATCCAGACCCGGCACACGGTAACTCGATAACATTCAAAAATGGCGACGTCGTCGGCAGTCCAGGTGGAAAGCCCAGGGTTACGTCCGCGATCAACTGTGGTGGGCGGACCCGTACTACATAGTGGACGCAGACCATGACGACTACACGGTCCTGCACATCGGTCCCGGTGCGCGTTCGCTGTGCCCCGCACCGATGGCGCGTGGCGAAGGCCACAGTGATGACCCGGCGCACCGGTGGCGTGTCGCTGCAGGCACCTGGAAGTTGGTTGAGCGGGTCTGGCAAGACACCCATGCCCTCACCTTCCTTTACCCCAACAAGTTCTACGCGCTGCGCATGTTCTGGTCGGCGCGCGATGGCTCGTTCATGGCCTGGTACGTCAATTACCAGCGACCGTATACGATCAACGATCACGGCTTCGTCAGCCTCGATCTGGAACTGGACGTCTTCTATCTGCCACCTGATCTGAAACCGATGATCAAGGACAAGCCGCAATTCGATGCAGGCGTCGCGGCAGGCGCGATCACCCTGGCGGACGTGGCGGGCATCAAGGCGGCTCGTGCTGAGATAGACAACCTGTTCGAACTCAAGCAAGAGCCGTTTCTGGGCGACTGGACCGATTGGCGACCATCTGCGGACTTGCCGGCGCTGGTTCTACCAGAGGGCCTGCTGCGGCAGTACTTCAACCGCTAGACCTGGCACGCAAATACCAGACGGGACTACTCGCTCCCGGCGACCGCCGTCATCGAGGACCGGGGCGCATCCAGAGCAGACGCGCCACGCGCCAGATGCGTACGTGCGCGTAGCCGGGCGTTGTTGTGGATGTTCATGTAAAAGAGCGAGTAATCGAGCCCATGGTAGGTGTCCATCAGGGCAGAACCCATCGCCGCATAGGCACTGTCAGTTTGTCGTTCAGCAAAGAGACTGCCGTCCCGACACTGGGCGCCCGTTAGTCCGACCTCTGGTGTACCCAACGCGTCAAACTGCTGCCCCGTCGCCTTGTCCTCGGCTTTGCCGAGCGTGTCGATATATTCACCCGTGGGCGCGAGTGCACCTTCGTTCAGCGCCTCGCCCGCCAGTTCCTCGTCGACCCGCCAGGTCAGGGGATTGGTGCACAGACTCGGCGCGCCGCGCTCAATGGGATTCGTGCCTTCCGGCATCGTGTCCCAGTGCACAACGCAATGGAGATCGTCTGCTGCGGCACAGGGCTTTATGTGTGAAAGACCAGCGAACCATTCCGGCGACACAGGGATCAGGACTGCTCCGATCAGGTAAGCCGCCACCATGCGCTCGTGCAGACCACCGGGATCGATCACCTCGGCAATCAGGCGCAGTGCGTGGTGCGTGCCCTGACTGTGGCCGGCGAGGATGAACGGCCTGCCTCCATTGTGATATGCAAGGTAGTACTCAAACGCCCGCTTCACGTCCTCATAGGCAAAACCCAGCACCGCAGATCGCTCTGCTTCCGAGCCGAAGTAGGCAAAGATATTCGCTTCGCGGTATCGGGGCGCGTAGACGTTGCAACAGCCGTTATAGGCGCTCGCCTGGTTAGCCATCATCCATTGGGTGTTCTCCTCAGTCCCCGAGTCAACCGCCATGGGGGAAGTCCAACTCCCGGACGTCAGGTAACCGGTTGGATGAATGAAGAATGTGTCGATGGGATGATCACCCTGCGCGAGCACATCGATACCCGCTGGAACAAGATCGGCCGGGTCCTCCATTTCGGGTAGCGACGCCCAATTCTGCTGACGACTGTAGTCGGGGGCGGGCACGGCATCCGCTGCATTGAACTCACCTGACGGCTCGTTATACATCATGAAACCGGCAAAGAAGAGCTGGCCGCCGTAGCCGGTAAAGTACAGTCCCGCACCACTTGCGATCAGCACTGCCAACGTAATTGCAATAACCTTTGCGATTCTCATTCGGCTCGAAGCTCCTGGTCGGGTTTCTCGGGTATGGAAGGGTAAAAGGAAAGAGCAGTCCCTAAATAGATCAGTCGCTCGACAGATCAGGCTTTGGACAGATCAATCAGGCCGTTCGGCCCGTGCAGGGCTTCGATCCGGCGCTCGATAATACGCGGCCCACCTGGCCAACACACGCGATCAGGTCGATGCTGGGGTTCGCCCGAATGAACTCCGTGGCCACTTCGGGCAACCCGTCGGCTGCATCATCCTTCCGGAAGTGACCCGCCCTCTTGATCATCGTGTAGGCCTGACCTTGCGTGCCCGGAACCAGATGTGGCGACGTAGGATCAATCTAACCTGGATAAAATGATGGGGTGTGAACGAGCCCATTGGCGCGAAGGCCTAGCGACTTTTCAGACGGCCTGGGCCTGGCACTGCGCAGCAATCGAAGATCACGTTCGCGCACCGATTTTCGGCCCCACCAGTTATGCCAAACGATTCCCCATTCATCCCCGATCCGTTGCGAGACCGACTCATCGCAACCTTCTGGGAGCTGAGCATCGCGAGGTCTCCGAAGTCCGCGTCTGAACGCACGCCACGCACAAATCCACCAGCGTGTGGCGATAACCACGAGTGTGTCTGCGCGCTCGAACAGGAGATTGTCGTCGACGTCATTGCTGTCAACGATCCACTTCTCACCAGCAAGCAGGGCCCCTTGCGTCTCGAGGAACTCGTCTTCAGGCACCCGCGCCCCAGCCGGGATTCCAACTGTGGAGGTCGAGATGGATAACGGGAAGGCCAATTTTCGTTGATAACGCCCGTGAGAATGTACTCTTTCCTGCACCAGCCATGCCGGTGACGACAATGCGGTCACCAACTTATTGGAGGTGTGTCAATCAAGCTCACGGCACCCAGGAATTAGTTATCGATCAGGTTTGCAAACAAACCTCGCATGATCGTGTAGAAAAGAGGCTTGTAGAAAAGAGGCCTGCGGAAAAGAGGCCTGCGGAAAATGGCGGTGCATCCCTCGCACTGCACGCCAGTGCCCACCCCAGAACCGAGTTCTGGGACAGCAACCAGCTAGTCAGCAGCTAACCAAACTGAAGCAAATCATCCGGCTTGCCACCCTCGTGGCCAAGGACATGCTTCAGGTAGTCGATGTAGGAGTTCATCCACATCCCTGATGATCGCTCGCGGCCCTTCTCGACGTCTGTCTTGGTGGACTTCATGTACCAGTTGTTGCAGCGCAGCCATACCTTGCCGTCGGACGTCGTATTACAAAGTGCTGTCCAGTCTTCGACCGCTTCGTGAGACGGCTCGACCTCAATCTGACCGGCGCTCTGCATATCGCTGATGAGCTTCGACAGATACTGCGACTGCTGTTCACAGAGCAGCGTGACATTGGTGACCGGATTCAGGCTCTGCGGGCCGATCATCATGTAAAAGTTCGGCATGTCATCCACATGAATGCCCCACAGCGAGTGCGGGCGGGTCATCTGAAACCGATTCGTCTCGTTGGCGCCAAACTTCTCGGCGAGGGAAACACCACCCTTGCCGGTGACCGGGAATGGGATGAAGTTGATATCAAAGCCGGTGGCATAGATGAGCACATCAAACTCATAACTGTCACCCTCCGCCGTGGTCACACCCGTTGCGTTGACTGACACCACGCCACCGGGATCGTTGACGAGCTTCACGTTCGGCTTGTTAAAGGTCGAGTAATAGTCGTCGATGAAGAGTACCCGTTTGCAGAAAAACGGGTAGTCCGGCGTCAACGTCGCCGCAAGCTCCGGATCCTGCACTTCCTGCTTGATGCGCGCGGCGATCCCGTCGCAGATCTTGCCGTTGCGTTGCTCGTCATGCAGATCATCGAACGTGAACAGCACATCCGGATCGGGCGGAAATTCTTCCTTCCAGTCAATAAAGCGCAGCTTCTCGCCGTAGCCGCCGGCTTCGAACTTGTCGCGGATGTCCTTCGGCGTTGGCTCATCGTCTCGCGGCAGCACCCAGGTGGGCGTGCGCTGGAACACCGTAAGGTGCTCGACCTCATCGACGATGTTCGTGATGACCTGCCCGGAAGAAGCACCCGTGCCGATCACGCCGACCCGTTTGCCCTTGAGCTGAGCGCTTCTATCCCATTTTGCCGTGTGGAACGACTGGCCCTTGAACGTTTCCATGCCCGGCAGTTCCGGCATCCGCGGGGTCGACAACGGACCGTTGGCCGCTACCACGTGCTGACAGGTCACCACCTCAGCAACCTCGCCTGTACTCGGGTCCTCGGTCGTAACCTGCCAGGTGGCCGCACCGTCACCCAGGTACTCAACGCTGGTGACCTTGCGCGAGAAACTGAGCTTGTCACGAATGTCGCCGTAATCGGTGAGCAGTTCTGCGTAGTCAGCGATCTCGTGCTGGCTCACGTATTTTTTGGAGGGAATGAAGCCGGTGCGATCAAGAAACGGTAGGTAGGTGTAGGCCGGCACATCACACGCGGCACCCGGGTACGAACCAACGCCGTTCTTGCTCCACACCCCGCCGACAGACTCCGACATCTCGAAGATGCGGACATTCTCGACGCCGGCCTCCTTCAGATAGATCGTGCACAGCAATCCGGAAAACCCGCTGCCGACAACAACGACATCAAAATGGGCATTACTCATTCATTCTTCCTTCTGACATTCTTTATGACACGCCCGATGGTCCTGCGCGTGGCCTCAATAGAGAGGGCGCGAGTGTATCGATGCAAAGGCCGTCGGGCAAACCACCTTGTCACCCGTTGGCTCAGAGCCCGATGCCCGGACCGCTACGGCCGACCGCTGATTACCCAAACCGTTGGACGGACGAGTCTTGTGGGCTGTATTGACGACTTCACCTTCGAAGAAGGCGGTCGGTCGGATGTAGAAGCGATTCTTACTGCCTGGCTCTGACGTCGTGCGGCAGTTCCTGGATAGTCGTTGAAGAAGACCTCGAGAGCCTTTTCTGCAACCCGGACGACACCAATGCGAAGTTTGTGGCGTTCGCTACGCCGCACGCGCGGACGGCTTCCACCTGCGACAACGCGCCACGTGCCACTCGCTCAATGACTTAGGCGCAACACGATCGTCGCAAACGCACACTTTGCAGGCCTGAGTAAGTATCGCTTATTGTCTCTACCTCAGGACGTTTTACACCCACCTGATCACTCGCCCCATCAACACATCAACACATCAACACATCAACACATCAAGGAAGGCAGATGACATCAGAGACGATCCTCTTCTCCCAGGGCATCGATTTGCCAGAAGACATTCTGGCCCTCTCAGAATCCATGAAGCCCACGGGGATGGACCTGATTCACCTACCGCCAGGCGCAGCGGCCGATGACCTGATCAGTGCCATGCGGGATGCGGACTACCTACTGGGGTTTCTGCGCTTTATCCCGACTGAAGATCTGCTCCAAAACGGAACCCGGCTGAAGCTCATTCAAGTACTGAGTGCGGGTTATGACAGCATCAACATCGATGGGGCACGGCGCGCCGGGATACCGGTTTGCGCTAATGGCGGGGCCAATTCGGTTGCCGTGGCGGAACACACCATCATGCTGATGTTGGCTGTGCACCGTAAGCTCGTGGCCTACCATGCCAACGTCACCGCTGGTCGCTGGCACCAGGGCATCCCCCGGTCGGTAGACATCTACGAAATACAGGGCAAGACGATCGGGCTGATCGGTTTGGGCAATATCGGCCAACAGGTTGCCAAACGCCTGAGAGGCTTCGACTGCAACGTTATTTATTCAGACGTCACCCGACTTCCCAACGAAGCAGAGGAGTCCCTCGGGGCACACTTTGTCTCACTCGACGAGTTACTGGCCAACGCCGATATCGTTAGCCTGCACGTGCCACTCAATGATCAGACGCGCGAGATGATCAACGCCGACACGTTCAAACGCATGAAGCCAAAGGCCATCCTGATCAACACCTGCCGGGGTGGCGTCGTGCAGGAGCAAGATTTGGTTGATGCACTTCGCGAGGGCCAGATTCTGGCAGCAGGACTCGACGCACAGGCAAGTGAGCCACCCGAACCCAACAATCCGTTACTGGCGCTACCGAATGTCACTTTGACCCCACATAGCGCCGGCCCGACCGTCGATAGCTTTCACAAGCGATTTCACAATGCTTACGCAAATATCGAGCGCGTTGCCCAGGGCCACCCACCGAACTGGGTCATCCCCGAGATGCATGATCTTTTTGTCCCGACAGACTGAGCCACCCCATCTGCCACTCATGCGACGAAAGCTGAGCGTTGCGTCGACAGGATTTACCGACGACTTCTAAATGGTTGGGATGGGTTGTGTCCGTGAGGCCGAAGCAGCCTGAAGGCGTATACAGCGTCAACACCTACACCATCAACAACGTGCACCAATGCCACAACTTCTGCGGCGCCGACTCGGTGTTGCGTCGTTTTGCCGCTTGGCGTTGAATAGCTCAGAACTACCCAGCCTGGAGTATGCACATGCGCCATCACGTCGCGCCGTGGTTGATCATCCCGTTTCTGGTGGCATGTGCACCGCAACAATCTGCCCTGGAAAGCAAGCAACAAGGGCTCGAAGCGCGGCCGGATTTCATCGAGGGCCACGTGCGCTCCCAATCCGGCGAGCCGGAAGCGGGCGTCTGGGTGATCGCAGAGACCGACGCGCTGCCGACCCCATTCCGAAAGATTGTGGTGACAGACGATGACGGCAAGTTTCTGCTCCCCGAGCTACCGGACGTCGCATACGACGTGTGGGTACGCGGCTATGGTTTACGTGATTCGACGCGGATTCAGGCCGAACCGGGGCAAACGATCAAACTAGCCGTGGATGCGGCCAGCCGCCGCGAGGCCGCAGCAATCTATCCGGCCAGTTACTGGCTATCAATGCTCACGCCGCCGGAAGGCGACCCACACTGGGTCAACACGTTCAAGCTGGGCTGTCAGTTGTGCCATCAGGTGGGCTCTGGCATCACGCGCGCCGGGACCCGCGAGCAACTCGACCTCGGGCTGCACAAGGCGACCTACATGAACCTCGTGGCAGACGGCCTCGGCAGAGAAGAACTGTTGGCAAGCATGACAGGGTGGCGTCAGCGCATTCTCGATGGCGAAACGCCGGCGATGCCACCCAGGCCAAAGGGCACGGAACGTAACGTCGTGCTCACCCAGTGGGCATGGGGCGATACCTTTACATACGCTCATGACGAAATCGCCACGGACAAACGCGACCCCAGCCGTTATGCCAACCAGCCGATCTATGGCGTCGATCTGGCCAACGACCGCATGCTAATGGTCGACCCCGTCGCTCATTCCGCGTCGAGCAGCGCGGTGCCGACACTGAACGGCTTCGATACCGCCTGGTGTGATCAAACCTACAAACCGCTGGACGCGGAGCAGGCGTTTCCGAGCGGATTCGGATCGTTAGGTTGTCCGGTACGACCCGGCATTACCGGGTATGAGGGTCAGTATCCCAACGCCGCAAACCCGCACAACCCGATGCTGGATGACCTTGGGCGCGTCTGGATCACCACGCAGATACGGCGTGAATGGGCAGAAGACCTGCCGGCGTTCTGCCAAAGGTCACCGGTGATCACCAACAACTATCATCACCGCCAACTGGGTTGGTACAACCCGAAGAGCGGCGACTATCAGCTGATCGATACCTGTTTCGGCACTCACCATCTGCAGTTCGATCGTCACGGCGTGCTCTGGGTCAGCGGGGATTCAAACGTCGTAGGCTGGTTCGATCCTGCCAAGTATGATCCGGACAAGCCGGCTAGCCTGGCAGCGGCCCAGGGTTGGAGCGAAGTCAAGGTGGATACCGACGGCAACGGCACGCCCGACACGTCGTTGCCAGGATTCAACTACGGGGTCATTCCCAACCCGCAGGATGACAGCGTCTGGTTCGCGCAACCCGGCGGCAATCCCGGCGGCGCGCTGGATTTTCGCGGCCGACTGATTCGCTACACGCCGGCTACGGACAAGCACGAAGCCTACACTCCGCCGCGACCCGGTTCCGGTCCACGCGGCGTGGATGTGGACCGTGAAGGCATCATTTGGGTGGCATTGGGCGGCAGCGGCCACCTGGGCCGATTTGATCGTAGCGTCTGCGCGCAAACCTGGGGCTCAGGTGATCAATGCCCTGAAGGCTGGACGCTGTATCGAAGCCCCGGTCCGCTGATCGCCACCGACGCCGATCCTGGCGACGAGCGCAGCGCGGACTTCCACTACTACCTGTTTGTCGATCAACACAACACGCTGGGCATGGGGGAGGACACCGTCATTATCAACGGCACGGGATCCGACTCATTGCTCGCATTTGACCAAAAGTCGCGGACATTCGTCACGATACGCGTCCCGTACCCACTCAATACCTACACGCGTGGACTCGATGGGCGCATCGACGATGCGAATGCGGGTTGGAAAGGTCGGGGACTGTGGTTCACCAATGGACTCGATCCGATCATCCACTCGGAGATTCCCCAATCCTACGTGGGCAAAGTCCAGCTACGATCTCATCCTCTGGCCCGGTAAGGCGCGTCATACCCGTCTATTGGTCGAATTAGCCTGGGTCTGTCACTTGGGGCGACAACGCGCGAAGGCGAGCAAAACTCTCTGTAACGCCCAAGCAGTAATGTCCGGTTTGTCCCAAGTTAAAGTGTCCGGTTTCCATCGGGGCTTCGGCGTCGGCGATGGCAGAAGAGATCATTACTATGAGTCGTCGAGAGCTGGATCGGGTCTGTGTGATTGAGCGAGTGGCACGCGGCGAGTTGTCGCAGGTGGAAGCCGCCCGGGTGTGCGAGCGCAGCGAACGCCAGGTAGGGTCGCCTGGTCTAGGAGATGCGACTGCCGAGGATCGATAACATCGAAGATGCCACCAACTACCTTCCGCGCTTCATGGCGCAGTACAACCAACGCTTTGCCAGGCCGCCTCGCATTGACCTCGACGCCCACCGCAAAGTCCTGCATACCGAGCAGGAATTGGATCTGCTTCTGTCATTTCAGGATGAACGAGCCATCTCCAAGAACCTGGAGGTTCGACTCGAGAACAGCGTCTACCAGCTCCAGGCCGCCGAGCGCCGACGTCGCCTGAGCGGCAAGCGGGCCGTCGTACACAAACACGACGATGGTCGGATCAGCATTCTGGTTGCGGGTGAACTGGCACCGCAGGAGCATGAAGCTCCCCTTAGACTAGGACGCGGCCTCGCCGTTTATGTACGGATGCGTGTGTTCCAAACGCAAACAGTAGAAATCTCCTCCTCTTCCTCAGAAATTCACTGGCCGCCGGCACATCCTGCGGCGAGTGGCGACAAAGAGATGAAGAGCAGGATGCGCATCGGCCATGGCTTCGACTTTGGCCCTGTGGCGATGCTTGCCGAACGGCGCACGACTTCACACCAGGGGTGCATGGCGAGAAAGCCAAGTTCGGGATGGTGCAGTAGCTCGAATAGTAGGTGGCTGTTGGTGGCGTCATCGATGACCAGGCGCAATGTCTCCTGATCAACGGCCGCGACGTCTAACGCGCCACGAATTTGCTGCGGGTCGAGTTCGCACCAACGCAATAGTTCGCCGCCGAGGCCTTGGGTGAGGGCTTGCAGGTTGCGATCAAGCTGTCTATCTGACTGCTAAACGATATGGTTGAAGGCCACGGTCGCCTTCACCACCGGCTCCGGGGCCGTGCCTTGCGGGACAATCGCCTGTTCCATGAAATGCCGTGGGCTCCCATTGATACTGGGTCATTGCAACGCGGCAGTGCCCGGAATGTGCCAACCGCCCTGACCCACAAGTGCGTCTCCAACGAAAAATCTCTCACTTCACCCGCAATTACCCAACTCTTTGCGTTGCCGCCCGAATGTTCATTCCGCGTTTTCCCCGTTTAGTGTATCCCCAACCCGTATCGTCGCCGTCCCTTCGACCGCCATGTAAGCGCCAAACATCACGCCACCCGCATAACCGCCATCACGGTGACGATAGGTCTTGAGCGTCGCGAGCGGCTCAGTCGCTCGTGCGCCGGTTTCCTGATCGGTGCAGGTCACCGCGCAGCGTTCACAGTGCGTCGCCCGGATAAGGCGCAGTCCGTCGCGGCCAAGCGCCGACACCTCGTCCTCGCCGAAGGCATCCAGTCCCTCAATGACGATGTTGGGCCTGAAGCGATTCATGGGTACCGGCGTCGCAAGGCGACTATTCAGGTCTGCGAGCGAGCCAACGCTCGTCACCAGAATCGGTGCCACATCGACGAAGCGTGACTGATCATTGCCGTCGATGACGGCGAACTCATCGAGCGGCACGGCTCGCGTGAAGGTTGCCTTGAGCGCAGCAACACGCACATTCTCGCCGACGAGGCTCGATACCCATTCAGCGAGCGCTTCGCCCTGGTCAACGACCGGAATGCGGTTGCCGTAGAAGTTCACCTCCGACTCGCTGCCGTCGGCGCTGATGGCGTGGGCAAGTGGCGAGTCACCGCCCGCGCCAAATTCGATCGACATATCGTCGATGCGGCGGGTGGCGACGGTTGCGAGGCTCGGCAAACGCGCTTGATTGATGAACTTGCCGTCCCGCAGGATCATCAACTGGCGGTCGCCCTCGATGCCGGTTGGCGAGATCGTCGCCGACTGGACCGATGTGCCACGGCAGCTCTTGACCGGGTAGGTGTAGATGGCGGTGACTTTGCAGTGTTCTGGCATTGTGAGACTCCTGCAGGATTCTCTGAGGTGGGTTGTTGGATCAGCATAACGTAGAAGCAACTGGTGTGACGCTGCCGCTTCAACATCGCCCGAATCAGCGACGGCAACATCGTAAAGATCAGGCGCACCTGGGTCCTGCGCCCCTGCTTGACAAGGTCAGTCGCCTTCTCGGCGACGTAGGTCTCATAGATCGACTCGTCAAATTGCGCCAGGTCGATGCCCATGCCAGTCGGTACCATCAGTCCAACGCGCTTGCCGAGGCCACGAAACAGATTGTGAAGCTGGAAAAATTGGCGTCCGTGCAGATTCAGAATGTAGCCGCCGGGTCCAGACAGGAGTGACCGCTTCAAGCGCTCCAGTACAATCGACCAGATGTCACCACCGAGAACCGACAGATTGTTGTCGAACCCCTGCGTGAGCGGCATGACATCCATGTAAAGCTTTCTGCGCTCGCCAGGCGCGGTGACCATTTCCGGATAGAGCGGCACTCAGGACGTGATGGGCCTGGCCTGCCGCAGGTAAAGCTTGCCGCCCGCGAACGCCCACTCGGTGTCGATGGGCATGCCGAAATGCGCTTCACACTGCTTTATCAGTTCTGCCACCGCACGCACTTCTGCATCGGTGAGTGCCGGTTTATCCGGCTTGTCAATATCAGACTGACCACCCCGCCACCGTCACCCAGGTGCATTGCGATCATCTTCTTGTTGATGTGCTTCTCACGAATCTGGCGCGTCACCTTGTCAACGACAAAGCGGTCCGGTGTCACAATGCCACTGACAATCGCCTCGCCAAGACCAAAGCTCGCCTCGATGACCGTCTCGTCGTAACAGTTGTTGAGCGGGTTGAGCGAGAAGCCAATGCCGCTCACGTCGCTCACAAGCTGCTTTTGCACGACGATGCTGATGCACGTCCCCTCGAGATCAAGACCGTTTTTCTGCTTGTAAGCCATGACCCGGACATCGAACATCGACGCGTAGGACATGGCGATGGTTGCTGCAAGCTGATCACGGCTTGTGCCGAGGTACGTTGCGTACATGCCTGCGAAGCTGGTGCCTTTGAGGTCTTCCTCGGGCGAAGACGACCGTACGGCGACCAGGTCAACGTCGCCCAGTTCGCCCATCGCATCGTCCAGGGCGGTCTGCTGCCGAGGCTTGAACGCAAGGCTTGCGGCGAGCAACTTGACGGCGCCGCAATGTTCCGGTGTCGGATCGGTCAGCAGCGTCCGCCACTCCGGCGTCCCTTTGATCTGATCAGTCCAGGGCCGCAGGAAGGCGACCGACAGCGCGAAACCCGCTGGCACCGGAATCCCCGCGGCGGTCGATCGAATCAAACTCAGGGCTTTGCCACCCACCTCGCTGAGTTGAGGCACTCAGGGACAGCAAAATGAAAGATCATTACCGTCTGGAATCACCTTCGACCGAGATGCTGGTCAAGCCAACCCGCAGAAAATCGACGAACCGGTCGATCGCGTCGTCAAGCAACTTGCCATCCCGATAAACCCGGCGCAGCTTGGCCGTGCCGGTCTTGCTGGTCAGGTATTGCCTAATCATGCCGCTGGTGCTCGTCACGATGGCGAGCGCAAAGTCCGCATCCCTGATGATCTCTCCCTTCCGGATTGCCTCGGCAATGAGCGGCTTGTAGACGTTTTCTTCACTCTGCTTGCGCAGCCTTGTGAGGCGCCGCGAATCGATATCCCGCGACGACGGCAGGTGTTCACACACCCTGCGCGCATCTTCGCTGATGCGGGCAAGGAACCGCGAACTGGTCTCCAGCACCAATCGATATTTGTCAAAAAAGCCATCGCCCTGATGCTTGTCCAACTCCTGCTGAATGAGTTCCATCTTGCGTTTGCTGAACGAGTCGAGCAGATGGAAATAGAGATCACTCAGATCCTCAAAGTACTGGTAGAAACTGCCCTTGGCGATGCCGGCGGCTTCAACAATGTGATTGAGGCGTGCGCCGTGGAAGCCGTAAGCAGCAAACTCGGTGACCGCCGCCTTTTCGATGGCAGTCTGCTTTTTCTTGTCCAGATTCACGAAGGTTGTCTTCGGCATTGATTCCTGCCCCCTGGGCCCGCCGTGGTCGGTCAGCCCATTGTCAGCGTGTTGCTAACGGCGATTAATGTGATGACACCCGCACTGATGAAGCCGGGAATGTAAGGATTTGCGCCTGCCCGATAGAGCTTGCGCGAGATGATCGCCGAAACCGCAAGATAGACGATCACCGGAAACAGCCAGATGCTGGTAATGCCCGGAAACCAACTGATCGTGTGGCCGGTTTGAAAGAACCTCGTGTACTGGGCGATGACGAGCACGATGGGAGCGAAAGCTGCAGCGACCGCCATGACGGCAGTGTGGGCCCACTCGCGTCCCCCTACCACAACGCGACTTGTGCAGTTGATCGCAATGGAAATCGCCACAAAATAGATAGCAAAGAGCGGAAAGTAGCGAAGCGCAATCACCACTTTGTCAAAGTCGAACGCTTTAACGGTCACGACCCACACCCGGAAGTCGGTCTTGAAGATGTAGTCGACAGCAAAGACGATAGCGAAGGCACCGGCAATAACTGTCAACGACAGCGCTGCAGATGCACCGACGTTGCGCCATCCGGGCAGGACGCCCAGGTCGCGCAGATTCCGCCCCGCTCCTTTGCCATGCAACTGATAGCCAAGCACGACCAGCAGCAGCGCGGCGAGACCATTGACCGCAGCCCAAAGACCGATGAAATACGGTGGACCCTGAGGCAGCCAGGCCGGTTGCGTCATGTTCGCGACCGGGAACAGCAGGATGTAGGTAACCCCGGACGTCAGGGCGAGGGCAGCGAGACCGCCCCAGAACCATGCGAGGTCACTACCTGAAACCGAATTGCCGTCCTTTGCCCCGGCACCCGCCGCCTGCTCCACCTGGCCCATGCGCAGCCCTTCGAACACTCGCGTTTGCAGCAACCAGCGCGCAAATGCAACCAGAAACATCGCAAAGCCGATCAACCCGAGCACGGTGAACACGTTCCTGATCTGCCACACCTGTGAGGTGGGCTCTATGGGGTTCGGCGCACCGAACACCCGGTCAAAAAACATGACCTGGTCGCGCGCAGCATCGGCTGAGAAGTGTGTCCAGGGGTGAATCTGATTCAGGCTGTAAATGATGCGCACCGCATCCCGTTCGCCGACACGCTGCGTGTAGACCTCGCCTGCCGAGCGCACATCCGAAAAGGTAGACGGGGCGGCCCCGAAGTGCAGAAACGACTGGGCATTCGGCGTAGACAGATACTCCCTCGGCGGCGTCAGGACCTTGCCGCTTTCATCGCGACTGCGAAAGAAGAATTCATCGTAGCCATCATGGATCAGGCCGACATCACGACTGCCATAGATGTTCGCGTAGTCACCATCCCCGGACTGGTAGACCGGGTCCCGATCAACCAGCAGCACCGCGGCAATCAACTGCGTCTGGGCGGCATCATCGACAGGCACCGACAGGTTTGCGGCCATCGCACCATTGGAATGGCCGCTGACACCAATACGCGACGTGTCGACGTACGGCAACGTTGCGATCATTTCAACCGCATCGTACATGCCGATGCCGCGCTTGAAGAGGTCAGCCTGTGGCAGCACTTCAGAGTTGCCGTGGCCATACATGTCGATGGACAACGTTACGAAACCGCGCCTGGACAGTTCAACAAAATTCAGGTCCTGCATTTCTCGGTTGTTGAACCAGCCGTGGCTCACGATGACCGCAGGAGCGGGGTTCTCGGCGGTCGCCGTCGCCGGCTTGAAAAGCAGGGCACTCATCCGATGTCCGGACGGCGTCTCCCAACGCAAGTCCTGAACTTCGACAGCGCCGCCGTCGGTTTGAATGAACGAGGCACCCACACCGGAGACAAGGCAAAGGACGAGAGCCAGGTACAGCCAATACGCCTGATAACTCGAACTGTGGGGCGAATTGGTCATGAGGCTCACGCAAATCAACAAAATCGAGGGGAAGACAAGGCGGTCTCGTCGCTGCGCCGCCTACGAAGGCAGAAGATCACTTATCCCGCGCACTGTCAAAGCCTCGTGACGATACTTGTGACCTGAACGCATGCCCTGCCCCTCCCACCACCCGGTCTCACTTCGGCGCGTGACGCCAGAGGGCAAAACGCACCAACCCACACAGCCTTCTATTCTGACTGCACTTCCTATTCTGACCACGCTTCGGTACTTTGATCGCGTGCCAGAACTTGCATACATATCGCCATTTTTCATCGTCAGCGACGTCCGTCATTCGGCGACGTTTTACAACGACATTCTCGGTTTTGAAGTCCAGCTAATGGTGCCGCAGGACGAGCCGTTCTTCGCCATCGTTGGTCGGGATGGCGTGCGCATCACCCTCAAAGCGATCGACCCGGCAACGCCGCCGCAACCCAACTGGCAGCGACACGACTTTGCCCGTTGGGACGCGTTTGTCGGCACCAGCGACCCGGATGCCCTGGCCTCCGAATTCAAAGCGCGCGGCGCATGTTTTCGCGAAGCGCTCGCCGATCACGACGATGGCCTGCGCGGATTCGCGGTCTACGACAACGACGAATACGTCCTCTTCTTTGGACGTCCAGTCTAGCGGCCGGTTCTAGGCCTCAGGCTCAGCTTCCTGAGGCTCATCCAGAAACCAGTCCATGATGCGGGGGTTCTCGTCCCGCGGATACGTGTGCGACAGGTCATCGATCTCGCGATAGACGACACTTGCACCGGCAGCGGAGAGCGCCTCGTTGGCGGCCCGCGCGACGTCGACCGGGAACATCCAGTCGAGCACCCCATGCATCAGATAAATGGGCAACCCATCGAGACGCTCGGCCGGATAGCCGTCAAGCAGCATTGGATGGAAACTGGCCGAGCTGGGCGCCAGATGGGTAAAGGGTGATTCCCCGCGCAGGCCAGAGATGTATGAAAACGTACCGCCGTCGCTCATCCCCGTCAGCAGCAGCTTTGATGAGTCCACGTTCCAGTGACCACTCACGTGGGCGAGCATGCCGTCGATGTTGGCGCTATCAACGTCCGGGCCCATCAGCGACCACGTCCCCTCGGCCGATGTCGGCGAGACAACAATAGCGCCCCGGCTTCGCGCCGTCGTTAGCCATGTCCATAGAAAGTCGCGACCGTGCCCGGAGCCGCCGTGCATCGCCATGATCAGAGGATAAGCGCGGGTCTCGTCATAGTACTCGGGCACGTACAGCGAAAAGCCACCACGCGTGTCCTTCTCGTTGCCCGCGTGGATGATGCCAATGTTGTCGCGGCTCGCGTCCGCGTTCGCGATACGTTCGCGCAGCGCTTCGTCATCCCGTTGCGGGTGGTCGACAAAGAATCGGCTGACCGGCGGCAACATGAGTGCAACCGGATACAACGCCTCGATGGCGCGGGTGTACTGACCCAGCGCACGATAGGCTTTGAACACGCCCTTCTCGTCGGTGCCTGCCTCGGCGAGGCCGCTATAGGCATTGTCGACGTGTCCCGCCACCTTGATGAGCTGTTCTGAAAACGGCACCAGATGTTCCGGCCAGTCTGCCGCCTGAAAAGCGGCAAGACCGGTCTGCACCGGCCCCGGTGCCGCCGACACGGCATCGACAAGACTCGCGATGTTCGGCGGGTGCAAATGCCTGCCGACAAAGCTCAATGCCTCGAGCGCGGTCAGAATGGGGGGCACAAGGCCAGTAATCGCGTTGAGCAGTTCGTCGGTTTCGTCAGTCATGTGACCCACTATCGCGGTTATCCGGGTTTCGATGCAACCACCTCATGATTCCATACGCGCCCTCAGCAACCGGACCGGCGCCCCTTGTGAACGCTGCAGGGACCTGGCCGTGAGTCGTGTCAAAACCTGCACTCGGACAACACACCGCGGCTCGTTTCCAGCGTTAGGCAATTTGGCCGCGAATGCTGTACAACTCCTTCTCGCTTGACGGATCACCTCCAGACCGGGCAAATCGTCCGCAAAGGACGGCGACTCACACACCGCCAGGCGCCGATCAAAACCAGGAACAGAAACGGTAAGAGATATCTATGACTGAAGAACTAAAGGGGACTGAAGAACAACCGGGGAGTGAAGAAGAGCCGGGTGACGCCGCCCATTCGAAAGTCGGAAGCGCATATTCACACTACGTGCTCGGCGTGCTCGTCATTGTCTACATCTTCAATTTCATCGACCGCAACATCCTGTCAATTCTCGCCGAGGACATTAAAGCTGACCTTGGTGTGACTGATGCCCAGATGGGGTTTCTCTACGGCACCGTGTTCGCCGTC
>Ga0114999_10001717_pt1 | contig 30095 bp, 31 predicted proteins | sample ArcticOcean_MG_C_3_FD_89820 | JGI IMG/M metagenome (GOLD analysis project Ga0114999, IMG submission 89820) | Marine microbial communities from western Arctic Ocean - ArcticOcean_MG_CB8_126 | ecosystem: Environmental > Aquatic > Marine > Oceanic | place: Arctic Ocean: Canada Basin | collected...
TCAGTCAGGCCATACGGCCAGTTGAAACCGCTGCAATAGGCCGTCATTGTTGGCGTCGCCTTGAGCCATACGCCGCACGTAGTGAATCAGTGGCCCAGGCTGTATGCCGCCCAGAATTGATACACATGCTGCCTGAATGTCGACAGTACCTCTGCCTATTCGATCGTACGTATGGGGAGTACTGCCATTCCAGGCCTCCAAGTAAAACGATCGATCGCCCTCACGGTCGTTTTTGTCCAGGGATTTTAGAAACCCAGTTAATTCGTCTCTGAACAGCAACACCCCGCGTGGATTGGCGTTCAGTATCTCGCCCAATTTCTCGATAGTGGTGTCGTTAACAACATATCGCTGCCTGCCAGGTTCTGCCTCTTCCTTCACCGCTTCCAGGGCCAATTGTTCCGGATTTTTGTCAACCTTCAATGCCTTCCTAATCTCTTCCCTTTTAATCTTTTTGCGCTCATCGGCCACTAGTTGCGCGGCTTCGTAGCCCTTCCGTTCAGCCTCATATCGATTTCTTGCCCGGGCCTCCAGCAACTCCAGGGCGTTCAGTGGCTCTTGCAATGCCGCTGTTTTCAACGTCCCCGGCCTGCCTACTGCAGCACCCCACAAGTTAGGGACTACGAGCCAGTCGTCTTTCTGTTTTGGCCGGATACCTATCTGCCGCCCCACCACCGCAGCTAAGGCTACCATACACGACACAGCCATAAAGTCTGGCGGGCACTGCATGCGCTCGGCGGCATCTTCAACCCAGGGGCGAAATGCCTCAGGCAGCAGTTTTGCATCGAAGGGTTCCACGGCGGGCAATATCGTCGGTAGTGATTCCGGTTCCTTCCATGTGGGTGTCGAGACAGTTTGTCCAATTCTCTCGTCGACAGGAGAATTGGACAAACTCCCACCAGTCTTAGGATTATCAGAAGGCACGTGCGTTACTCCCCCATTCCCCACCCGCAGATCAATACGCAACTCGCGGGCGAGTGCAGTTGTCGCCTTTCCTGGCGAATCTAAACTGTTCGCCCACTGGTACAAGTCGATCACATCCCCTACACTGTACCCACTCGGCCCTGTAAGCCCCACAGGTGCGCCGCCGTGAGCGCAGATCCATAGGGTTTCATGCAACCAGAACGATGGGCTCTTTTCGCTGTGAAAGAGACACAAATATTTGTTCTTACCGCGCTCTTGCTCCCCCATCTGGGACAGCAATTCCTTAACAGACAACTGCTGGCAAATCATCTCGCGCACCCTGTTCCATTCGCCGTTGCTATGGCCCTGGAATGTCTCATACTCATTGATTGCTTTTGCGAGTACATCCGGTTCCGGGTGTCCTTCAATAGCGGCTCTCATGTCCCGCTCGAACTTTGGCCAATTCTGCCAAAGTTCGAGCAATTTTACCGGGGGCACAGGGATCTCCTCAACCTCCCACGGGGCACGCAGCCACCGATAAGGTTTACCCGTATCTGGATGTTCTGACGGCGGCAATAAATCCTGATGTCTACCCGCCCGCAGTTCCAGTACTGTGCACCCTTCCCTTCCCTGTAATCTCAGTTTATGAGATTGCAGATCCACGCCCTCAGGAAGGCGGAAGAGTAGTTTGGCTTTCTTTGGATTGCCCTCGATGCGGGGGATGGGGGGTGCGTTCAGCAGGCATTCAAGATCGATACCCACTGCGGCCAATGCCTGCTGGGCAAGTTTCACATTATCAATATCCAGCGAGACAAGCCGGGATTTCCAGAGCAGGGCGCCCATATTATCGTGGGGATGTTGCGTCCAGTATTGTATCGCTTGATCCGGATCCGACAGAGCGTTTCTCTGCCATCCCTGATGAATTGGCCCCTTTTTCCCCTGCGGCACATGCACCAAGCCAAACCCAGCTCGAGTGTAGTAGCGTGCAAATTCGGCGTGGGATGCCCCGGGTGCTAGTGGCGTAATCATATTCACGCGCCAACTCCTGCAACAACGGCGGTCCTGATTGCGACGAGATTTTTCCTCATAATTAGAACCGCATGCTGCAAGTCGATCAGGATCCCCTCGACGGACTGGAGCCGTTCTTCGAATCCATGTAAATAGCCGCCGAACTCGGCGGGAGATATGGCAAAGCTCACAACCTGGCCATCTTGAGCGTCAAAATTTTCCACGGTAATTTCCTCCTGGTTGAATTTAGATAGCTAAATTTTTATTTAGGGGCTTCCCAGTGCTGTTGCGCGAAATCCGCCAAACTTTACAGCCCTTTTTGGGCAAAAGCCGCAAGGTCGTCCGGTCTAAATCGAACGCCGCCCATTTTGCCGGACCCGATTTTAATCGGCCGAATTTTGCCGATCGAAATCAGGTCGTAAATTTTCGATCGGCTAATTCCCAGCAATTGGCCTGCCTCCTTGACCGTCAGGAGCAAGCGCGGAGTTTGTGTATTTTCCATTTGTGTCCTCCAGTGTGTGAGACCGTAATTTATGATTTTAGTATACCCTTTACTACCACTCAATGTCAAGTAACTACCTGAAGAAACACATTTTAGCACTTTTTAAAAAAGCCGCTTCTACAAAGGCAAAAAAATTCCTATTATTTCTTCAAGAAGTGCTGTTTCTGAGTTTGGCCACCCAATTCCGTTTGTACTCCCTGTAGTTCTCTACCTCGTATTTCTGTTTGTGATCAGTATTCGGACAATACTTACGTTTGTGGTTGTTCGGGGCAACAAACCAGTTCTTACAGTAGGAACAACGTCCAAGTCTTTGCAGATATTCACTAGAGAGAAACCGTGCCAAGCTGACGTAGATTTGCCCGATACCCCAAAACTCACCTCCAAAGGAAAAAGAAGGTGGCTCGTCTTTTATGCTGGCGGACAGTATCTGTGTTGTACTATACTTCTCCAGAATGGCTGTGATTTCCTCACCTATGGCTTTGCGCTCTTTGTCGCGGGCGTTCGGTTTCATTTCGATAGAGTCCAGATAGCGATTGAGCAACTCATTAATATGATTAGCTCTTTGTTCGATCTCAGTCGGATCTACTCCGGCAAGCCCAGGCCGATCCTCCACGAAAGACAGCCATTCAAATTCTGTCCGAAATATGTAGTGTATCTTCTCGCCTTTAAGAGTTACGGTGCTCTTTTCGCCCTTCTTGTAGTAACTTTTGGGGATCTCCTCTTTTGTCATACCCTTTCCTTTCGATATAGGTTTAGCTCAGTTCGTTAAACAGTCCACTTGTGGGCGCAGATAGTGGGATAAACTTTCATCTGGCACAAAATTGGCACAATCGGGCAATTTCCAGATTTCTTTGTGGTTGCGTTAGAGTCACAAAAGCAAAGGGGTTGTGAGATATATGAACTCGCAACCCCTTCTCTCTCAGCATTTTACAATTTGGCGGGAACGTGTGGGAATCGAACCCACCCAGCGTTACTCTCGCAACACCACAACGGATTTGAAGTCCGTGGCAGCCACCAGGCACGCATCCGCTCCCGCTCTATTCGGTTGCGACTTCCTCCACCTCGGCCTCCGAATACAAACGCCGCTGCGGCAGCTTAGGATAAACCAGCGGCATATTCCACTGCAGCGAACGCACCGGCTCCTCACCCAGCCCCTCAATCTCCAGAGTAAAGAACTTCGACTCCGATGTGAGGATGGGTGTCTTGCGATCAGCCTTGCGGTTGGGGAAGAACACCCAATAGACGATCTCGCCGTCGAGCACGTCCGTTTCGGGGCGGTGGTACTCATAGGGGTAGGGACCGGCCAGACCGCTGGGCGCGTAGCGCGTCCCTTCCTCGTCCACTAAAAACGTGCGGGCGCCAATATCGGCGATATGCGGTTTGAGGTCCGACTGTTTGTTGTCTATGTGGATGGCAAAGACCAGGCGGCTATAGAGAGTGAGGCCCCAGCGCTCGTCGTAGTTGTTGCGCAGCACAGGGTATTTAATATCGTAGATCTTGCCCACCACCCGCCGCACGAATTGGGCACGCCAGCTGTTGAACAGCCGCACCTCCAGCTTATTGGTCGGATCAAAGTTGGGGTTGGCGTAAATCAGGTATTGGATGTAGAGATTGTTGATGTCGGTGCCGTCGGTGGCCGGATAGCTGGCATCGACAAAAGAATAGACCAGTTGCTGCAGCCGGCTCTGCAATTGCTCCTGGCTCAGCTCTTCCGCTTCGGCGGCTTTGTAAGCCTGGGCGATCTCGTAGGCAAAGGTGCGAAAGGTCGCCTGCACGTAGAGGCCATCTTCGCCTCGGTGGTTGCGATTGACGACGCGCCAAACCTTCTCCTCGACCTTGGCAAACGGACCCTGACCGGTATCCGGCCCGCACGCCCCTACTAGGGCGCAGAGCAAAACCAAGAGCGGCCCTCTCATCGACATAATCGTTTGTCCTGCGGCATGCCGGGGCGGCAAAAGATCCCTAGCTACTCTTTAACCACCCAGAGCTTGACCGTAGCCTTCACATCGGGGTGGAGCTGGACGTCGATATTGTAGACTCCCAGGGCGCGGATCGGTTCTTCGAGCTGGATGGCGCGGCGGTCGACCTCAAAGCCGGCAGCGGTCAACAATTCCATGACATTCTGCGATGTTACTGAACCAAAGAGGCGGTCTTCCTCGCCGACGCGCACCGCGGCGGTCAGCGACGTCTCCTCCAGCTTCTTGGCGAAGGCCTCGGCGGTGCGGCGCTCGCGGTCGGCGACGGCTTCGTGCTGGCGGCGGCGCGATTCAAACTGCGCCATATTGGTGTCGGAGGCCACCAGAGCGCTGGAACCGGGAATGAGGAAATTGCGCCCGAAACCATCGGCTACCTGGACCACTTCGCCGGCCCGGCCCACATTCTCCACGTCTTTCAACAGAATAATTTTCACTGTACCATCCTCCTGGTAATAAGCTTATTACGATTCGTCTGCGTCGGGAGGTTGCTCGGCATCGGCCCCCAGGCGGCGCCAGTCGAACCAGGTGTCCAATAGGCCCAACCCGGCCAGGCTCAAAACAGCCAGATAACCCGAAAAAAGCAACCCTACATAGATCAGTATTTCCACGGGTCTGGGGATGCGGCGGTGCCAAATATAAAATCGCAGCAATGCCATCCCTTGTACAGCGTAGATCACGCCCGTGACCCAAACTACATTCACTGCCAGGTCCGCCAGCACGCCGATATCGGCCAATTGCAGCACCAGCGCGCCGATGAGAACCCAGATCAACTGCTCCCAAGGCCGCCACAACCTAAAAGGCAGGGCGGGCGGCAGAGAGACGTTAAAATAACCGCCCACTTGCAGACTCAGGCGGTAGGCCAGCACCGCTGTCAAAAGAGCGGCGCAGAATTGTAACCCCGGTTCGAGACGCAGGTAAAGCCCGACAAACTCGCGCAATATATCTTGCGGCAAGCCGAGGCTTTCAAACTGCTGCATCTGCCCCATGAAGAGCTCAATGGCTTCTTCCTTGGCTTTCTCGTCCAGAGCCATCAGCAGGAACAGGGCCTGCACCGCGGCCGGTGCCGCAGAGGCGACAATGACCTGGTCGTAATCGCGCCGCCGCTCCACCTGGACAGCGGCGATAAAACCTATGAGCGCCGACACGCCCAGATCCGGATGGACCGTAGCTGTTAAGGCAAATGAGACCAATAAAACCAGCGGCAGCAGCGACCTGGTACCGTAGCGCATACAGGCCAACAACACCGCAGCCGCCAAAACAATACTAACTAAGAGCAACATGCCACCGACTCCGCAGCCTTAAAGACTAAGCTTCGGCGGCTTCCTCTTCTCGTTCCTCGGCGTCGGGCGGAGCTTCTTCGGGCTTATCTCCGGCGGCCGTTTCTCCAGCGCTCGCCGGGCGCTCCGGGCGCTCCGGGCGGTCGCGTCCCTCGTCTCGATCACCACCATAGGGGCGACGGTCGTCCCGATCCCGGCCTCTGGGGCCCTGGTCGAAGAGTTCGGCGTCGGAGGGCAAGGTCGGCATGCGGATGAATTCTTTGTCGGCCACCACCACCAAGTAACGCAAAACGGCGTCCTCCAGCTTCAACTCCTGCTCAAGGGGATCGATGAGGGTTGGCTCGCCGCTGAACTGGTAGAGCACATAATAGCCCTGCTGGCGGTGTTTGAGACTGACGGAGGTATAGGCCATCTTGCGCATCCCCCAGCGTTCTATGTGAGCGATCTCGGCGCCGTTTTGCTCAAGGTAATCTTTGTATTTGTCGATGACCTGTTCAAATTCTTGGTCGCCGACTTGCGGGTCGAGGATGCACACCAGTTCGTAATTTCTCATAGTTGTCTCTTCGCTTTCCTAGTTGTCGAGCTTTCTTAGAACAGTCCCTTGCCAAAGAGCGGCGCCAATACCAGGGAAATAACGGACATCAATTTGATCAAAATGTTGAGCGAGGGACCCGAAGTGTCCTTAAAAGGGTCGCCGACGGTATCACCCACCACGGCGGCTTTATGCGCCTCGGAGCCTTTCCCCAACACCTCGCCAGTGGCGCTGTCTTTGAATTTGCCCTGTTCAAAGAGCTTCTTGGCGTTGTCCCAGGCCCCACCGCTATTGGACATCATCAAGGCCAGCAAGACGCCGCTGACTGTAGCGCCGGCCAACATGCCACCCAGGGCCACCGGCCCCAGGATAAAGCCGACCAGGACCGGGGCCAGCACGGCCATGAGACCGGGCAGAATCATTTCCCTGAGCGCGGCTTGAGTACTGATGTCGATGCAGCGCCGGGTATCGGGTTTGGCGGTGCCTTCCATTAGACCGGGAATTTCGCGGAATTGCCGCCGCACTTCTTCCACCATTTTAAAAGCGGCATTGCCCACCGAGGTCATCGTCATGGCGGCGGCCATATAGGGAATAACGGCGCCAATAAAGAGGCCGATAACCACAATAGGCGTGGTGACGTCGATGACGATGGCCTGGCCGGTCACTTGCTCGATCGTCGAAGTATAGGCCGAAAACAGGGCCAGGGCGGTGAGGGCGGCCGAGCCGATGGCAAATCCCTTGCCAATGGCGGCCGTGGTATTGCCCAGCGAATCCAGGCTGTCGGTGATGCTGCGAGTTTCGTCGCCCAGGCCTGCCATCTCAGTGATGCCACCGGCGTTGTCGGCAATGGGGCCGTAGGCGTCCACCGACATGGTGATGCCGACGGTCGAAAGCATGCCCACGGCGGCGATGCCGATGCCGTAAAGGCCGGCAAAATGATAAGACATGCCGATGGCGGCAACGATGCCCAATACCGGTAGGCCGGTGCTTTCCATGCCCACAGCCAGGCCGCTGATGATATTGGTGGCCGAACCCGTCTTCGAGTTCTCGGCGATGACATAGATGGGTTTGCCGCCCGCGTAGTATTCGGTTAAGAGGCCGATGAGGATGCCGGCCACCGAGCCCGACAATACAGCCCAGAAGGGGCCGGTGGACAAATGCAAGGCCTCACCGATATAATAGGTCGCCACCATCATGAGGGCGGCGGAGACATAGGTAGAGTAGCGCAGAGCGGCGCCCGGATCGCTGTTTTGCAAAAGCCGCACGGTCAAAACGCCAACCAATGAGGCCAGCAGACCGGCCATGATCACTAGCATGGGAAAACTCATCAAGGCTTGCTTAGCCTGGCTGATGTTGGCTATGGCGGGGGCCAGCTGGCTACCCATAGCGGCCGAGGCGGTGGCGGCCATGGCGATAGTGGCAATGACCGAACCTACATACGACTCAAAAATATCGGCACCCATGCCGGCCACGTCGCCCACATTGTCGCCCACATTGTCGGCGATGGTGGCCGGGTTGCGCGGATCGTCTTCGGGAATGCCGACTTCGACTTTGCCCACCAAGTCAGCGCCGACATCGGCAGTTTTGGTAAAGATGCCGCCGCCGACGCGGGCAAAGAGGGCAATAGAAGAAGCGCCCATGGCAAAACCGTTAATGACGGGGGCATTGACCGCATTGTCCCACACGCCAAAGATATTGCACAAGAGGCCGAGGCCCACCAGACCCAAGCTGGCTACGGCCAGCCCCATGACGGCGCCGCCGGCAAAGGCCATGCTCAAAGCCGGCCCCTGGCCTCCCTGGTTGGCGGCCTGCGCGGTGCGCACATTGGCTCGAGTAGCCGCTTTCATGCCGGAAAAACCGGCGGCAATGGAACAGGCAGCGCCCACCAGAAAAGAGTAGGAAGTGCGCGCGTCATCCAAGCCGGCAAAGAGCAGAGCAAAAACAATGACGACAAAGACAAAGAGAATGGTGTATTCTCGCCGCAAAAACGTCATGGCACCTTCGTGAATCAAGTCCGAAATCTCGACCATCAAATCGGAGCCCGGCGGGCTCTTCTTGATATAGAGGTAGATCAGTAGAGCGCAGAGCAGACCGGCCAGGCCCAAATAGGGGGCGAATGTTGTCCAGGTTTCCATGATTTTCCTTTGAGATCCCTTTCCCTTAGGCGTTAAAGCGATTCATGGCGGCGTCCATGCCCTCGTTCAGGTACATTTCAACCGCCTTACAAGTCCACTGTACCATGCGCTCCACATTTTCTGTGGGTGCGAATGGCTTCAATACGTAATCGATGATATCCTCTTGCGGCTGGCCAATGCCCACGCGCAGGCGCGGAATATTTGAGGTGCCGATTTTTTCGATCACTGAAGCCAGGCCGTTGTGACCGCCGTCGCTGCCTTTGCGACGCCAGCGCAAACGGCCAAAGTCGAGCAAGAAGTCGTCCAACACGACCAGGACCTCTTCGCTATCAAACCCCAGGCGCTGCTGCAGGGCGGCCACAGCCGCGCCGCTGGCGTTCATATAGGTCTGGGGTTTGACCAGCAGCACTTCCTGGGCAGCCAGGTCCAAACGGACGAACTGGCAGTGGTCTTCTCGACTGGTGGACCAGGTGACTTTGCCCTGCTGCGCCAAGTGATCCACCACCATAAAACCGATGTTGTGGCGCGTCACAGCATAGCGCGCCCCGGGATTGCCCAGACCGACGACGACGTGCACTGGGCACTCCGCAACGACGGCTATTCGCCGCCTTCGCCACCGCCTTCGCCACCGGCCTCAGCGCCTTCAGCACCTTCAGCGCCCTCGCCCTCTTCGCCTTCGACACCTTCGACCTCTTCGCCTTCAAGTTCTTGTTCTTCATCGATGGTGAGGCGCGGCACTAGGACGTTGACAATAGTGCGGTCGAGTTCGGTGAGGATGCGGCTTTCCTGCTCTATAATGTCACGGATGTGTACGCTGTCGCCGATTTCCAATTCGGTGACGTCGATTTCGACGCTGGCGGGCAGTTCGGATGCCACGCAATCCATGTCTACTTGAGTCAGTGTCTGCTGCAAGGCGCCGCCGCCCACGCGCACACCAACGGGCGTACCTATGAGCATCAGAGGCACGCTAACGCGCAGCTTTTCTTCGGGATCAACGCGCAAAAAATCCACGTGTTCGATATCGCCGTTCACTTTGTGGTACTGGACTTCGCGGATGAGGGCACGCTGGGGGGCTGTGCCCCCGATCTCGACCATAAAAATGGCGTTGCGACCACCGCTGCCCAGGGCCTTTTCTAGCAGGCGCTGTCCCACCTTGAAACTCTGTGGCTCTTGCTTGTGGCCGTACATGACGCCGGGCAGCAGGGCCTGTTCGCGGCGCAACCGGCCCACCGGACCCTTGCCGCGCTCGTCGCGCCCTACAACTTGGAGGGCGACTTCCTCCCGGGGGTGAAGCTGCAGTGGAACACTTGGCATAGAACAATCTCCTTAAACGATGCTAATAGGCAAAAATTTGGCTGCCCCGCGAGGACTCGAACCTCGATAAGCGGACCCAAAATCCGCTGTCCTACCAATTGAACGACAGGGCAACCTAAATTCGGTTTGTCGGCAGCAAAACGGGCCGACATAGAAAAGACCGGTAACCCTTCTCTTCTAGTCCATATTGGACTTTTTGAGCGGCGTTCCGGTCGTCGAAGATACCGTATACGGTTGAACCGCTACCCGACATGGAATGGGCCAGAGCCCCGGCCTGGTCGAAGTAGGAACCCATATGCGCGACGCTGGGGTAGGTGCGTTCTACCGGGCCTTGGAAGTCGTTTTCCAAAAGAGGAAAAAGAGCTGCGCCCTCAACGTACCCGCCGCTAAGTAAGTCGATAAATTTAGTATAGGATGAAGGGGCTGTCAAGCCCGGGGTCACCTGACCGTAAGCCCAGGCGGTACTTACTTCTACGTTAGGATAGACGAGGGTGTACCACACCTCGCCGCGCCACTGCAAGGGCTCGAGTATTTCGCCGCGCCCGCGCACCAGGGCGGTGCCACCAGTTATGAGGAAGGGCACATCGGAACCTAGTTGCGCCGCCATCTCTTCGAGCGCTTGTAGCTCAAAGGGGGTGTCGTGGAGTTCGTTTAAGGCGCGCAGCACGGCGGCCGCGTCGGCACTGCCGCCGCCCAGACCGGCACCTGTGGGAATGTGTTTTTCTAGATGGATGTGGAAGGGGCGCAGCGTCTGGTCGCAACGGCTAGCAAAGAGCTGGCGGGCGCGCCAGACCAAATTGTCCGGGCCCGTAGGCAGTGTTTCATCGCTGCAACTAAACTCGTCCACCGCCGCCGGATAGAAGTGGAGCACATCGGCCAGGTCGACGCTTTGCATGATGCTGCGGATTTCGTGATAGCCGTCGGGCCGCCGCCGCAATACCTTCAGGCCCAGGTTGATTTTGGCGCAGGCTTTTTCAACATGCACTGCCTCTGCCTTACTCTTGACCACGGCTCAGCCATCCCCTATAATGGTTAATATTATGTATATCGCTATTTTTTAGAGAGTTTTGCCTTGTGCTCTAGGGTCGTATTCTATTTCCTGCTCTGCGGGTTTTGCCTGCCGTTTTTTCAGGCGGTGGCGCAGGCGCCAAACCCCGAGGAAGACGAGTTTAAATTTGCCCGCAACCTCTATCGGGATGCGCACGACTATACCTCTACGGCCGATCTATTGGCCGAGTTCATCCGCAATTACCCCGCCAGCCAACACCTGGCTGAAGCCCGCCTCATGCTGGCCCGTTCTTATAAGAATAGCCAGCGCTGCGCCGCAGCCATTGGCGCTTACGAGACCTTTTATCAGGAACACCCCCAACACCTCAGCACCGCCGAGGCGCGCCGCGAGCGCGCCGCTTGTCTGCAGCAAGAAGGGCGTTTTGGCGCCGCCGCGGCGGCTTTTCGCGAGGTGCAGAACCTCTTCTCGGCCAGCGAGTTTGCCGCGCAATCTCTGCTCGACGCCGGGGTCAATTATACCTATGCGGGCAACCTAGAGCAAGGCCAGCGCGCCTATGCTCTGGTCATTGAGGACTACGGCGCGCACCCCGAGGCGCACACGGCGCGTTACTGCTTGGCTCAATTGCATTTCGCCGTCGGCCAAGTCGAAGCAGCTCTGACCTTGCTCGAAACCATTGCCGCTACCGATCCGTCGCCGAGTGAAAAGCCCGATGCACTGTTGTTAGCCGGGCGCATTCACCTGTTTCTAGGACGGCTCGATGGAGCGCAGCGTCTCTTTGCCTCTTTGCAGCGCGATTTTTCTACTGCAGCGCAGGCCGACAGTGCCTACCTCGAATTGGCTACCTATCTCTACCAACGTCGGCAGTTCAGCCGCGCCGGCGAAGCTTTTGCCACAGCCCAAAAACGCATAAGCGCAACCGAATTAAAACAGCGGGCTCTATTGGGCTTGGCCAATGCGCAACGCCAAAGCGGGCAAGTACAGCAAGCGCTCGAACACTACCGCACTTTGCTCAAAGACCTGACCCCTGACCAGGCCGACTATCGGGGAGCCCAATTGGGGCTGGCCATCGGCCAGGGGCAAAGCGGGCAATTTACTACCGCTGTCAGCCGCTTCCACCAATTGTTGCAAGACGGTCCCACTACGCCCGAGGCCATCGCCAGTTTGCGCGAGCTAGGCGTGCTCTATCAGCGGCGCGGGGATTATACTCCCGCTATTACCTGGTACGAAAGTTATCTCAAGGCCGCACCCGCTGCATCCGACGCGGAGCAAGTACAATTGGCGCTGGCGCAAGTGTACTCCACTATTGGCTACGGCGAACAGGCCATAGATCTCTACCGCGGCCTAGTGGATGGGGGGTCGGCGCTGATGGCCGAGGCCCAATTTGGCCTGGCCGGTGCCTTTGCCCAGAGTAGCCAACCACAATTGGCCCTGCGCGAATATGTAGTTTTTCTGGAACGCTTCCCAGCTCACCGACGCACAACGGAGGCACGGGAGCGCATTGAGTATCTGCGCGAGTTTACGGTGATGAACCCACAGGCGCTGGCCGCTACCCGGCAACAGGCGTGGATCGACGAATTGAGCGGTACGCCGCGGCAGATCGTCGAGTTCGAGATGGCGCAGGCGTCGCATGCGCACCACGATTTTGCCAATGCCGCGCGCCTTTTCCAGCACTACGTCGTCGCTTATATCGACAATGCCTATGCTTCGCAAGCGCAATACCTGCTCGCCGAAAGTCTGCTCAAACTGGCGCGCCAACGCCGCTTGGAAGAGCGCCCCAGCGCGACAGATTCGCTGCGTTTATTGGGTTTGCAAGAACACCGCATCCTGGCGCGTTCCGGCGCCGGCGAATGGGCCCAGAAAGCGCAGATTCGCCTCCTCGAGACCGCAGCCAAGGCCGCGCCCGACTCCCAGCGCTATCAACTGCTGGAGCAGGGGTTTGCGCAATTTCTCGACGACCACGGACAAGGCGGCAGTCCGCACCGCGCGATGGCGCTACTGCGACTAGCCGACGCCCGGCGCCAATTGGGCCAAGATAACGCCGCAACGCTCGACGCGGCCATACAGACCTACGGTCTGCTCTTGCGCGACTTTCCCAGCGATCCCCTAGTCGCCCAGGCCCTCTTTGGGTTAGGCGTCGGACACGCGCTCAAGGGGGAGTACGACAGCGCCGAAGAGCATATGGAACGCGTATTGCGCGACTTTCCCGGTAGCGAGTTGGCACCCCGCGTTCTCTTTGAATTGGGACAGATTCAGCTGCGTCAGGGACAGCCGCGCCAGGCCATCGCCCGGCTGCGCGAACTGCGTCTAGCTTATCCTGCCTTTCTCCAGCGCCGCACCGTACAATTGCAATTGGCCGATATCCACTTTCAGCTCGGCGAACACGCCCAGGCCATCGCCCTCTACCAACCGCTGCTCGAAGGACGAGAAGCGCAAGACGATGACCGTCGTGTTTTGCGCCGACTCGGCCAAGCCTACCAGCGCAGCGATCAATTTCAAGCCGCCTTCGATACCTATCAGCGTCTGCTAAACCAGGCCACTTCGACAACGGGGCTGGACAGCGTCTATTTTGACCAGGCCCTGCTGCTGCTAGCTCTAGAACGCCACGGCGAAGCAGTGCGCCGCTTTTTGCAGGTGCGCGACGACTTCGCCGCCAGTCCGCTGGCCACCGAGGCGGTCGGCCGGGCCGGGCACGCGCTCTTTGCGCAGGGCGACTACCAGGGGGCCGTGGCAATTTACCAGCCCTTGCTGGCGGCCAACACCACAGCGCAAATTTACGGCGAGACCGTTGTTGCCCTCTTTCGCACTAAGCGGCTGGAAGAGGCGCGCAAAGCTGCTAAATCCTTTGCTAAGAAATTTAAAGAAAATGACCACTGGCCCCAGCGCTTTCGCCTTGAGGAAGGGCAGTATTACCTGGGTAAGAAAAACTACCAAAAGGCATTGGGCATCTTTGAGAAAGTAGAGAAAGAGGGCGGCGACCAGGCGCATGTTGGTGCCTATTACGCTGCCACGACTCTATGGCAACAAAACAGTGCGACGCCGGACGACGAATTGGGGGCACGCGCTTTTGAGGCGCAACGACGCTTTCTCAAAGACTTTGGCGACAGTGCCCACGCCGCCGACGTTCACTTTCGCCTGGGCGAACACTACTTTTTAACGCGCGACTACCACTTAGCAGCCGGGCGTTACCGGCATGTACTCGAAGCGCCGGGGCCGCTCCCACGTCGACAGCAAGCGATCTGGCAATTGCTCAACAGCTATATAAAATCTTTTGAATACGACGCCGCGCACCAAGTAGCATTGCGCCTATTGCGCGACTTTCCTCAACATAACAAGCGCCGTCAGACCCAGCTCGAGATTGGCATCATTCTGAAGGAGCAGGGACAATACCCACAAGCCATCGCCCACCTCGAAGAGGTACTCGAATGGGCCTCGGGCAACGACGCTTCGGCGGCGCGTTATTATATTGGCGAGTCCTATATGCACATGGGCGATTACCGCAATGCCATTAAAGCGTTCTACCGAGTGCGTTTTCACGGCGACGGTTTTGCCGCCTGGATCACCAGCGCCGACTACAAACGAGCCGAATGCTACGAGCGCTTGGGTCAATACACCCAGGCCATCAACCTGTTCGAGGAAATTGTCCGGCGCGAGGGTCGCAGCAGCGCCCAGGGCGAAGGCGCCCAAAAAAAAGTCGACGCATTGCGTCAACTGATCAGATTCAATTGACGAGGGAGAATCTTTTATGGATATAGCTTTCCTGCGCAATGTTCCGCTCTTTGAAGGCCTGAGCAACGAAGAATTACAGACCATCGCCAATGTGACTATCACCCGCTCTTATGGCAAGGACGGCGTCATCATCCTAGCCGAAGAGGAGGGCAACTCGCTGTTTATTATCGACAGCGGCCAAGTCAAAGTCAGCATCGTCAGTGAAGACGGGCGCGAGGTCATCCTCTCGCTCCTAGGACCGGGTGCCGTCTTTGGCGAATTGTCCCTGCTCGATGGCAAACCGCGCTCGGCCAATGTCATTGCCACCGAAGAAACTTCGCTCATCATGTTGCGACGGCCCGATTTTGTGCAAATCCTCTTCAAGATGCCGCAAATCGCCACCGCGCTTTTGGCTGAACTGGCTTCGCGTTTGCGCAAAACCGACCGCCAGATCGAAGGATTGGCTCTGCTCGACGTGACCAGCCGCATCTCCGAGACCCTATTGCAATTGGCCGGCGAACACGGCACCGAAACTGCAGAAGGCATCACCTTGCAGAACCGCCCCACGCACCAGGAACTGGCCAATATGTCGGGCACCACGCGCGAGACGGTATCGCGCGTGCTCAAGCGTCTGGAATCGCACGGCTACATCACTTGCAGTGGCCGTACCATTATTATCCTCAAAGAGGAAAACTGGAAATAAAGAGTACCGGGCAATGGCTGCAAAGAAACGTCGCATACTGCTGTTCACCGACGACCAACGCCTGGTGCAAGACGTCCAGGCCGCCCTGGGAACGCGCCAGCGCATCCTCGAGGTGCAGACCAGTGAAAACTTGGCTGCGCTCCTGCAGCGCAGCGCGGCCCTATTGCTGCTCGACGCCCGTCTGCCCCAAGCGCTGCTGGCCGCTACCTCCACCCTGCTCGAAAGCTACCACACCTTACCGCTAGTGGTGTTGGGGTCTGCAGCAACCTGGCATCAGGTCTCTGCCGGTCACCTCCTCGAAGCAGTGGTCAACGCAGTCACACCGCCCGAAGCGCTACAACGCCGGGTGGAGGAATTGCTCGATAAAGGCGACTTTCTCCAAGGGCACACCCTAGTTGGCCAGACGGCTGCAATGCAGCAGCTGCGCGAGCGCATTCTCCAGGTGGCACCAACGCCGGTAACCGTGCTCATCACCGGCGAAAGCGGCGCCGGCAAAGAAGGAGTAGCACACGCCCTGCATCGCTACAGCGAACGCCGCGATCAGCCCTTCAAACCTATCAACTGCGCCGCCATTCCCGACAATCTGCTCGAAGATGCGCTCTTCGGGCACGAGAAAGGCGCCTTTACCGACGCCCGCAGCCAGTCCCGCGGCCTCTTCGAGCAGGCCGACGGCGGCACCGTCTTCCTCGATGAGATTGGCGAGATGCCGCACATGGCGCAGGTGAGTTTGTTGCGCGTACTGGAGACGCGCGAAATCACCCGCATCGGCAGCGAACAGACCATTGCGGTGGACGTGCGCCTAGTCGCTGCCACCAATCGGGATCTGCAGGAAGCTGTGGCCCAGGGACAATTCCGCCTCGATCTCTACCATCGGCTCAAGATTGTCGAGCTACCTATCCCACCCCTGCGCCGCCACAGCGAAGACATCCCTTTATTGCTTCAGCACTTTCTCGAGCAATTACTCGAACAGGGTACTGGCCAGGCCCGCTTTAGCACCTTCTCCGCCGCCGCTATGAGTTTATTGCAGGAGTACGATTGGCCCGGCAACATCCGGGAGCTAAGCAATCTGGTCGAGCGTCTGTTCTATACGGGTCCGGGCGGCGAAGTTCAACCCACGGATATCCTGCCCTTACTCGAAGCGGCACCGCGTCCAAGCTACCTGCCTGTGCCCACCAATAAGACACCCGAACAGTCCGAGCGCGAACTCATCTTATTTGCTCTGCTCGATCTGAAACGCGAGGTCGCTGAATTGCGCCGCTTGGTGGAAGAGCGTGTAGCGGGGGGCGGCGGGGGACCAGCGCCACCCCACGAGGCGCCTATCTTTCGGGTCGAGGAAAATGCTTTTGAACCTTCTGCTTTAGAGGAAATGGAGGTAGAGGCGCAAACAATATCCGGGCTGCGGCCGCTCAAAGAACAGGAAAAGGAAGCCATTGAACAGGCGCTTAGGCAAGCGGTGGGCAACCGCAAAAGCGCCGCTGAACTACTGGGACTCAGCGTCCGCACGCTCTACCGCAAGCTAGACGAGTACGGACTCAAATGATACGATTGCCCAACATAGACCCCCGTCGGGCCAGACGCCTATCAGTCTGGCTAGCCGCTGCGCTCTCGATCATTTTTCTGGACAGCAACGCAGCTTATGCGCAGGACGATTTTCTAGCACCTGACGACCAGCAGTACTTAGAGCGTTTCGGCCGGGCTAATCGCGCCGCCCGCCAAAAAGTTTCGCCCGCGGTTGTCCTGGTCACCACCACCCACGACTGGGGTTCTCTGCAGCAATTGTTACCCCCGTCCCATCCCCCCTTGGACGAGGATGAGATGCCCTCGAGCCGGGGATCGGGCACCATCGTGCGGGCCGACGGTTATATCCTGAGCAATTACCATGTAGTCAAAGGGGCCGACTCCATTCTCGTCGAATTGGCCGACCGCCGAGTTTTTGGCGCCCAAGTAGTCGGTTTCGACTCGTTGATCGATATTGCCCTGCTCAAAATTCCGGCCACTAACCTGCCCACGGTGCGCCTGGGCGACTCAGATCAATTGCAGATCGGCGATTGGGTCCTAGCCATCGGCCACCCTCTGGGCCAGGGTTCGACGTTGACCGGTGGCATCGTCAGCGCCTTGGGCGTGCGCGCCAATGTCCTGGGCCAGGGTCAAAAAGCACAGGACCGCAAAAACAGCATTGAGAGTTTTATTCAGACCGACGCGGTCATCAACCCCGGCAACTCCGGTGGGCCATTGCTCAATTCGCGCGGCGAGGTGATTGGCATAAACACCGCCATTTCCACCCTCACAGGATTTTACATGGGCTACGGCCTGGCCGTGCCCAGCAATCTCGCCCAGGAAGCGGTGAACGACTTGATCACCTATGGCCGCGTGGTGCGCGGTTATATGGGCGTGTCGATGAAGACGGTAGATCAACGCCTTATTGGCACAAAACGGTTGGCGCTGGACCTTCCCCGCGGCGTCTATATCGACAGCGTCAGCGGCCCGGGTGCTGACGCCGGCCTACGCGCCGGCGACGTGATTTTGCGTGTCGATGGCCACCCGGTCAACCGTTCCAATCAGGTCCAAACGCTGATCTACGGCATGGACCCAGGCAATGAAGTGGCCGTGGCATTGCTGCGCGGCAGCGAAGAAATCCAGGCCGTTGTACGCCTAGGGGACCGCGAGGCAGATTTGCTGCTGGCCCGCGGACGAGAACGCATTTCCCGCCTTGGCTTTGCGGTTCAGGACCTGACGCCGACTCAGGCATTGCAGTTGGGTTTTAACAGCGAGGTGGCGGCCGAATTGGGCTTTGTCGACGACGAGCACGCTATTGTAGTCACTGCAGTTGATCCAGACGGACCGGCGGCGGCCAAGGGCATCACTATGCACGACGTCATCACCGAGGTCGACCAGCAGCGCATCACCTCTCTGAAAGTATTCATGCGTTTCATTTCTCAACTCCAAGAGGACGAATCGGCTCTATTTTGGCTCTGGCGCCAGAATGAAGGGGTCGAAATGCGCGCTTTGAGAATTCCGCAGTGAACAGCATCTGATGAACGGAGCTCAAACGATATGGAAATAGATCTCGGCGCCGCCGATGCGCTGCTGATCAGTGCCGACAGCGACCGCAACCAGGACCTCTACTACGCCACCCGTTTTCGCGCCCCCGACCCTTTCATCTTTCTGTGGACCCGGGCCGGCAAACTGCTTTTGGCCCGCGATTTGGAACTCGACCGCGCCCGCCTCCAAGCGCAGGTGGATATAGTGCAGGCCGCCTCCCACTACGAAGATAAATTGCGCCAGCAGGGGGTGGACCGTCCCACCTCCCACGACATCTTGCTGGCGCTCTTGCAGGATCGGGGGCTAGCGCGCCTCAAAGTGCCGACCGACTTTCCCCTTGCCACGGCCGACTTCCTGCGCCAATCCGGAATCGTGCTCGAGGTCGCCAGTGCGCCGCTCTTTGCCCAGCGCCAGATCAAAACGCCCGCAGAAATCGACGCCCTGCGTCGTGCCATGCGGGCAACCGAACAGGGCATGCAGACGGCGGTCGAGGCTATTGGTGCCGCCGAGGTGCATGATGGGCTGCTCCACCTCGACGGCCAGGTACTCACTTCCGAAGGCTTGCGCCAGCGCATCCATCTGCGCCTGATGGAACTGGACTGCGTCGGCCAGCACACCATTGTCGCCGGCGGCGAGCAGGGCTGCGATCCGCACCAGGAGGGCAGTGGGCCACTGCGCGCTGGCGAAACCATCATCATAGACATTTTCCCGCGCGCCGCCAGCGGCTATTTTGGCGACATCACGCGCACCTTGGTCAAAGGCCAGGCACCCCCGGCGCTAAAAGCCCTCTTCGATGTCGTGCTGCGCGGCCAGCAATTGGCCCTGGAGCGCATCCGTTCCGGCGTTCCAGGCAAGGATATCCACCAGGCCATTAAAGATCTCTTTGTCGCCGAGGGATATGAAACGGGTGAAAAGGACGGCTATATGCAGGGGTTTTTCCACAGTACCGGTCACGGGTTAGGCTTGGAGATCCACGAAGCGCCCAGCATCGGCCCACGCGAGGGATTACTGCAAAAAAATCATGTGGTAACCGTCGAACCTGGGCTCTACTATCGGGGCTTGGGCGGTGTTCGCATAGAAGATGTGGTGGTGGTACAGGAGGACGGATGCGAAAATCTGACGACGTTTCCCAAGTATCTGGAAGTGGAGTGATCCTGGTGCTACTTGCCTGTTCTTGGAGTAGCACTGAACCCTGCGGCTCTTGCCGGCTCTCTTGGCCTGGCCGATCATGCAACCCATAACTCTCGATGCGCTCGCCTTTTTCTGCACCTCCCCCGGCCGCGACCTGCTGGCCCAAGCCGCGGCAGAAAGCGGCGACGAATTTCAGATTCAAAAAAAACTTCGCGCCCACTATCCGGCTCAATTTTGCCGCGCCGCTCTGGCTTTGGTGCAACTGCGCCAGAAGGCGCGCCAAAAATTCGCTCTGGCCGATAGCATGTTCTTTGACCGCGAGGGGCTGGAGATGGCCACGCGCGAAGAGATCGCTTGTTACCGGGCCGCGCGCCTGAATGGCTATGACACAGTACTGGATCTATGCTGCGGCATTGGCGGCGATCTGCTAGCTCTGGGCGCTCGGGCTAACGTACACGCTGTAGAGCTGGACCGTACTCGCCTCGAAATGGCGCGCATGAACGCCGCTGCTGCTGGCCTGGAGCACATTAATTTTATCCAAGCTGACGTCGGCACGCTGCGCCCGTGCGCCGACGCGGTTTTCTTGGATCCGGCCCGGCGCCAGGAAAACCGCCGCACGCTCCGAGGTGAGGCCTATTCTCCTCCACTCTCACACATCGAGGTAATACGTCAATTCACCCCCGAAGTCCTCGTCAAAGTCGCCCCGGCTATTGACGAGGAGGAGCTGCCTGCCGATTGCGAGATCGAATTCATCTCGGCGGCGGGCCAGTGCCGCGAAGCCGTACTCTACTTTGGTAAACTGGCTACCGCTGCACGCCGGGCCACCATTCTACCCGGCCAACACACCCTTACAGATACCCAGACTCGGCCCGTACCTGTAGGCCCGCCGGGCGCTTATGTGTACGATCCGGACCCGGCTGTGGTGCGATCGCACCTGATTGATCCGCTCGCTCACCAGCTCGACGCCTGGAAGCTAGACCCCCAGATCGCCTATTTGAGCGGCGACCATCTGCACTCGACTCCCTTTGCTCGCGCTTATCAGGTACTGACCTGCTTGCCTTTCCATTTAAAGCGCCTGCGCCGTTTTCTTATCGGCGAAAACATGTACCCACACGAAATAAAGAAGCGCCGCTTCCCCCTCGATAGCGACGATCTGCGGCGTCAGTTGAAGATCTCATCAGGCGCACACCCTGTAACCCTGATTGCTACGCGCTTGGCCGATAAACCCGTCGTCTTCATTTGCAAAAGAAGAGAAAATTGAGCAAGTTCTAGACGGCGTAAACAGCAACTTCGACCGCTTATCGCCGCGTCAAGACATGCCTCTAAAGAAATGGGTCAATCTATGCAACGACACAAATTCACCCTGGGTGGTCTGGTAATCGTAGCCGGATTGGGATTTTTGCTGGTCCGCGGCTTTGAACAAAACACCGCTGCCCACATTACCCTAGCCACTCTCTCACAGGAAGCAGCTACCAACGCCTGGGACGATCAGCGCATTCAATTGGGCGGCAGCACGGTGGTGCCTGGCTCAATTAAATGGGACAAATACCGCCATCGTCCCGAATTTTCCATCACCGACGGCCAGCACACACTGCAGGTGCGCTACACCGGCAATGCCGTCTTGCCCGACACCTTTAGAGACGAGTCCCAGGTGGTTCTTGAAGGTCACTATAATCCATCGCACGGCCTCTTTGAGGCCCAGGTTGTTTTCGCCAAGTGCCCGTCCAAGTACGAGGGCCAGAGTTACGAAGGACACATCCAGGCCATGGAGGCCGGCAAGACCGACAGTTGATGTCGCTCTGCTCACAAGCGGCATTTTCCCTTTGCGCCGACCATAAATCATTATGATAGATCTAGGTTATTTTGCTCTCTGCCTTGCCCTGGTCACGGCCGGCTACGCGGTGGCCACCGCAGCCATGGGCGCACGCCAGCAAAACGTGGCGTTAATGCGCAGCGGCGAAAACGCTGCCCTGGCCATATGCGGCCTACTGACGGTGTCCGTCATCGGTTTGTGGTACGCTCTACTGACCCACGACTTCCAGGTCGAATTCGTGGCCGAAAACAGCAACCGCTCTATGCCCCTGGGTTATACTATCTCGGCGCTATGGGGCGGACAGAATGGCTCGCTGCTGTTCTGGGGGTGGATATTATCTCTCTACACTGCCGCCGTCGTCCTGGTTAACCGCCACCGCTATCGCCCGCTCATGCCCTATGTGGTCGCTACCATGACAGCTACGTCGTTCTTTTTTATTGTGCTCAATCTCTTCGCCGCCGACCCGTTCGTGCGCCTGCCTTTTACGCCGGCCGATGGCAACGGTCTCAATCCCATCTTGCAACATCCCTATATGGCTATCCACCCGCCTATGCTCTACACGGGCATGGTGGGCATGTCCGTGCCTTTTGCCTTTGGCCTTGCCGCCCTATTCAGCGGCCAATTAGATCGCAACTGGCTCTACGCCTGTCGACGCTGGATGCTCATTCCCTGGACCTTTCTGGGAGCCGGTCTCTTGCTGGGCGGGAAATGGGCCTACGTAGAATTGGGATGGGGTGGTTATTGGGCCTGGGATCCAGTGGAAAATGCTTCGCTCATGCCCTGGCTGGCTGGCACCGCCTTTCTGCACTCGATCATGATTCAGGAGCGCAAGGGCATGCTCAAGATGTGGAATATGGTGCTGGTGCTGTTGACCTACTTCCTCTGCATTCTGGGCACTTTTATTACGCGCAGTGGGGTTATTTCTTCGGTCCACGCCTTCGCCAAGTCCAACGTCGGTTCCTACTTCGCGGTTTTCTTGACGCTAATCACTTTGCTCTCGGTGGGCATGATCTGGTACCGGCGAGAGAGTTTGCGAGCAGAGAGCCGGCTAGAATCGTTTGCCTCGCGCGAGACGGTCTTTTTATTGAATAATTGGATCTTGCTGAGTATGCTTTTTGCCGTGCTATGGGGCACGCTATTCCCGCTCATTTCCGAGGCATTCACCGGTGAGAAAATTACCGTCGGTGCGCCGTTCTTCAACCAGGTCAACGTGCCCATCGGTCTGGTCCTGATCCTGCTGACCGGCGCCGGACCGCTTTTTGCCTGGCGGCGCACCTCGACGGAAAGTCTCAAGAAGAATTTCACCGTGCCCATAGCCGGGGGACTGGCCGTGGGGGGACTCTGTGCGATTCTGGGCGTGCGCGACGGCTACGCCCTGGTCTCGTTGACGCTCTGTGCCTTTGTGGTGCTGGCCATAACGGGTGAGTTTCACCGCGGGACCCTGGCGCGACAGCACAGCACGGCAGAGTCGTACCCCGTGGCCCTGTTCCGTCTCTGCCACAAAAACCGGCGGCGCTTTGGCGGTTATATGGTCCACTTGTCCCTAGTCATGCTCTTTGTGGGGTTCACTGGACAGGCCTTTACTACCGAGCGCGATCTCGTGCTCACGCCCGGTGCTAATGCCGAGGTCGGCGATTACCACTTGACCTTCGAAACGTTGGCGCAAAAGGAAGACGCCCGTCGCGACGTCGTGGCGGCGGCCGTGACGCTGACGCGCGGCGGTGCATTCCTCAGCACTTTGCTGCCCCAGCGCCACTTCTACAAAAACGTCGATCAACCCACTACCGAAGTGGCGGTCTACGCCTCTTGGCGCGAAGATTTCTATCTGGTACTGGTGGGCTGGGATCCCAAGGATTCCAGCGCCAAGTTCAAAATCTATATCAACCCGCTGGTAAACTGGGTCTGGGCCGGGGGCGTCGCTTTTGTTCTGGGGGCGCTGTGGTGCATGTGGCCCACCTCCCGCGACCGCCGCCTGGCCGCATTGGATCGGCGCACGAGCCAGGGTTTGCCCGCCGGCGATTGGGATGCGCAAAAGCGCGGGATCGAGGTCTGAGATGCGACCTCGATCTTTGCTGCCGACACGATATGTACTGTGGTGTCTGTTGGCGCTGGGCCTGCTGAGCCGATCTGTTGCGGCGGCTACACCAGAGCAACTCAGGGAAGTAACCCAAGAATTGGTCTGCCTCTGCGGCACCTGCAACCACGAATCCCTGACCTCCTGCATCTGCGGTTTTGCCGAAGGGCAACGCCAGGATATCACCCAGGCGCTGGACGCAGGCAAAACCAAAGAGCAAGTTATTGCCCAGCTCATTGACGAGTACGGCCGCATGGTCCTGGCCACACCACCGGCCGAAGGCTTCAACCTGATGGCCTGGCTCGCCCCTTTTGCCCTCCTCGGCTTCGGTCTTATTGTGCTGCGCACCGTGCTGGTCAGCTGGCGCCGCAGTCAAACGGCTGCGACCAGCAATCCCAACCCAGCTTCCGGCGCGGCGCCACAGCCGGGGGACTACGAGGAACGCATGCGCCGCGAGCTGAAAAACTACGAGGCGGACTGAGAGCAAAACCATGGACTACTTTATTCCCATAGCCTGCACTGCCCTATTGGGGGGACTGGTCCTGTACGTTGGCTATCCCCTCTTCGCCGCCCGCCGACAAACGCAGAGAGCGCCCACCTCCACACTTCCAGCTAAAGATTTATTGGAGCGCAAAGAGCAGCTCTACGCTTCCATTAAAGAGATCGAATTTGATCTCAGTACGGGCAAGTTGGCCGAGGAAGATTATCTGCTGCTGCGCGCCGAACTAGAACGCGAGGCACTGCAAGTTCTGCAAGAAGTGGATCAATTGAACGGCCAGGTCGACAGCACGGCTCTGCAAAACCAAATCGAAGCAGATATCCACAAGCTGCGGCAAACCGCCACCGTCGCTCTATCCTTATGCCCCTCGTGCAAGACACAGCGCCAACCCGAGGATCGGTTTTGCTCCCAGTGCGGTGCGCACTTGGCCGAGACGAGCTGATCTCTATGCGTTATTGGGTGTGTCTGCTCTCGACCGTCCTGCTGGCAGCGGCCGAGCTGGCAGCCGATACGGTACAGGGCTATGTGCTCAATCCGCTTACCGAAACCCGCGTCGCCAATGCGCAGGTCACTTTCTTTATTGAACAGGACGGACAGCTCAACGAAATTCTGCGCAAAGAAAGCGATGCGCAGGGTCGTTTTTCCTTTTCCGGTCCTTTCCTCACGGCGGATGTGCGTTTTGTTTTGGCGGCTTCCTACCGCGATGCACCCTATCCGACTTCGACCTTAGGGGTGGGGGAGTACAGTCAGGTCATCCTGGAAGTGTACGAGCCCACCGCCTCCGACGCGCAAATCCGCATCGCCCAACACGATCTGGTCATAAACCTGGGGGCAGCCAGCGTCAGTGTGGGCCATCTGGTGCAGGTGGACAATCGGGGGGATAGCACCTATGTCGGCCGCGGCCAGGGACAAGAACGTCAGGTGACCGAATTTGCCCTGCCCACAGATCTTTTTAATTTGCACGATCAGGACGGCGGCCTGGCGCAGGCCAATCCCGGGCAATTTTTCGACAACCGGCCTCTGCCTCCCGGCACTTCGCAGATCGGTTTTTCTTTTGACCTGGACCCGCGCCAACTCGATGAAGGTTACCTCTACACGGCAACCTACGCGACCGCTGTAGTCAATGTGCTGATTCAGCCCAGCGATATCCAAGTGTCCTCTCCATTTACCGACCTGGGTGAAGTGGCTTTTCACGACCAGAATTATCGCCACTTGCAATTAATTGGAGTGCAACCGGGGCAAAGCACGATGATCCCGCTTTCGCTGCCCCGGCCCACGCGCTGGTTGCTCAAGTGGGTAGCGCTGAGCGGCGCTTTACTCAGTGCCCTGCTGGTACTATTCATCAGCCGTCAGCCCACCGCACCGCGCGACGCTGCCACCCTGGACGCAGAGGAAGACGTGCTGCGGCGGCAACGGGACGATCTTTTGGGCCAGTTGGCCCGGCTCGACGACGCCTATGGTGACCGTCCCGACCAGCGTAGCTACCTGGACGAAAGAACGCGCCTGATGGACCAGACGCTGGCTCTCTATCTTCTCCTGGAAAAACTCAATGAGCGTGGATGAGGCCATCCGTTTGGAGCAGGCCGCCAAACAGTACGACGCCCATTGGGGACTGGCACCGACGGACCTAAACATCGCCACGGGTGCCTTTGTTTTGTTGGCTGGAGACAATGGGGCGGGTAAGAGCACCTTGCTACGCCTACTGGCCGGCTTGTGTAAACCCAGTAGGGGACGCGTTCTGATCCTGGGCCAAGAGCCGCACAGCTCCTCTATGGCACGCGCATCCATTGGCCTGCTGGCGCACCAAACCCTGCTCTACGACGATCTGACCGCACGCGAGAACTTATTGTTCTACGCCCGGCTCTACGCCCTGCCGCAGCGCCAGGCGCGTGTCGACGAAATGCTCGACCAGATGGGATTGATGCAGCGCCAGCACCATCGGGTAGGCAATTTCTCGCGCGGTATGAAGCAACGCCTGGCCCTGGCCAGAGCCAGTCTGCACCGACCTTCCCTGCTGCTCTTCGACGAGCCCTTTACCGGCCTGGATGCCAGTGCGGTAACTCACCTGAGGAGCCAATTGGCACATTTCAAGGAACAGGGCTGCACGGTCCTGGTAGTAACACACCGACCGGAGACGGTATTGCAATTGGTGGACTACTTAGTCATTTTGCGGCAAGGTCGCGTCGACTATCAGGCGCCGTGGAGCGGAGACATGGATGGGTTTCAGGCCGTTTACCAAGGCCAGGAGAGCAAGAAACTGTGAACTTCTACCAGCGGACTGTCGCTATCTTGCACAAAGACTTGCGCGCCGAGTGGCGCACTAAAGAACGGCTTAGCCCCATGGTGTTCTTTGTCTTGTTGGTGCTATTGGTCTTCAACTTTTCTTTTGAGCTAGGCGGGGCCGCCCTTCACGAGATTGGTCCGGGCGTACTGTGGTCTTCCTACGTCTTTGCCAGCCTGCTCAGCCTTAATCGCACCTTTGCCGCCGAGAGCGAGAACGGCTCCCTAGACGGACTGTTGCTGGCTCCGGGAGATCGCAGCGCTTTATATTTGGGGAAAATGCTGGGCAATCTAATCTTTCTCCTGGCAGTGCAATTGCTTAGCTTGCCCTTTTTTGCCCTCTTTTTTAATCTATCCATTGGATTCTATTTGTGGCCTTTGCTGCTCGTTTTCCTGTTTGGGTCGTCCAGCCTAGCCGCCGTGGGCACCCTCTTTGCCGCCATGTCGAACAATATGCGCCTGCGCGAATTGCTCTTGCCGCTCTTATTGCTGCCGCTTATTCTGCCCGCCGTGCTTTCCTGCGTGGCGAGTACGGCAGCCGTTCTGGCACAAAACCAGGGCGAGAAGCTCTACATCCATCTGCAAATGCTCGGAGTGTATACCCTGGTGTTCGCGGTCCTTTCCTTCCTCCTATTTGAATACGTCATCGAGGAATGATACATATGTTCTCCCGCATCCTTTCCATCCTCGTCTTTCTACTCATGCCGTTGGCGCTCTACGCCGTATTTATGTACGTGCCCACCGAAAAACAAATGGGCATCGTGCAGCGCATTTTCTACTTCCACGTACCTTCGGCCATATCGGCTTACTTGGCATTTTTTATTGTATGCCTCTCCAGCATTCAATATCTGCGCACGCGCGCCGTCAAATGGGATCACATCGCCGTCAGTGCCGCCGAACTGGGCGTGACCTTCTCTATCATCGTGCTCATAACCGGCCCCCTCTGGGCCAAACCCACCTGGGGGGTGTACTGGCGCTGGGAACCACGCCTCACCTCCATGCTGATCATGTTCACCGCTTACGTGGCCTACCTCATGGTGCGCACGTACGGCAATCCATTCTCCGAACAAACCCGGCGCTTTGCCGCCGTGCTGGGCATATGCGGTTTTGCCAACGTGCCCCTGGTGCACTACTCCGTGCGCCTGTGGTCGCCCGAACACCAGCTCCACCCCACTGAAAACACCCTGATTCCGGCAATGGAGCAAACGCTCTACCTCTGCTTCGCCACCGTATTTATGCTCTTTGCCTATTTGTTGCACCGCCGGGTGGAGTTGGAGCGCATCGCCCACGCCATTGCTGACCTGGAACAGAGCACTTCTGCCAAAACATTTACGGAAGGGACCTAACGTGGATAAATTTCCCTATCTCTTCGCCGCCTACAATGCCATCTGGATCGTTTTCTATCTCTTCCTCGCGCGGCTCTACAAGCGGGAGCGCACCTTGCGCCAGCGTCTGGAGTCACTGCAACAACAATTGGAGGAAAGCGGCGAACATTCCGATTTATAAATGGGACACAGTTCGGTTGACACCAACTTCGCAACGGTGTTATATTTCCACAGAGTTTACCTCCTGCAAGAAGGACTATTCTCAATAGGTTTATCCAATGAAAGTAAATCCACAAAGACAGAAAACCGTCGAAATGGAAATTAGCGGCGTATTCACCAAATCCGGCTCGCCTTATCCCCAGGTCGAACTAAAAGCAAAAGACGGTTCGGCCCATCTGCGCATTGTTATTGGCCAGTTTGAAGCACTGGCCATTTTTATGGTACACAATCAAAAGCAACCCACGCGGCCCATTAGCTACGACCTAACCCAGTCCATTCTCGACGCTGTGGACGCCCGCGTGGTCAAGGCGGAAATAACCGAATTGCACGAAAACACCTACTTCGCCGAGATCCATTTGCGCGGCGAAACGGGCAAAATCACCGTGCTCGACTCGCGCCCCAGCGACGCCATTGCTGTGGCGCTGCGCATGGGCGCGCCCATCTACGCTGCCGAGGGCATCCTCGAAGAGGCCACCGAGGCCGATTCCGCCCCAGAAACCACGGCTACTCAAGAACAGTCGACCCAACCGGCACCCACTGTGCCCGCAGCGATGCTTCCTGACATCTTGCCCGCAGTAAGCCCGCCTCCTATAGAGAACGAGCTAGTCGACACAGTGGAAATCGCAGCGGCGCCGACCGATCACGTCGACGAACTCGACCAACTTAAACGCATGCTCGAACGCGCCGTGGCCGAAGAGGCCTATGAAGAAGCCGCACGCCTGCGCGACGTAATAAACCAACTACCTTAGCCAAGGGTCTCGTCTCTTTCAGGGAGAAATGTGTTCCATGGGCGATGTATCCATCATCGAGGTAACCGTAGCAAAGGTCAGTCCATATCTGTCGCCCGACCGTCCTCTAATGTGGTTGTGTGAAAAGGATGTCGAGCAAGGACGTCTATTGCCCATTGCCATCGGCAAATTTGAAGCCAGCGCCATTCACATGGAACTCATCTCTGAGACCCCGCCGCGGCCCATCTCCTACGACTTGCTCAACGCCATGCTGGACGATCTAGAAGTAGTCGTGCACCAAGTCGTTATCCACGCAGTGCGCAAACAGATTTACTACGCTAAGGTCACCATCGAAAAAGGCCACCAATTCCACGACATCGACTCGCGCCCCAGCGACGCCGTGGCGCTAGCCCTGCGCACGGGCGCACCCATCTTCGTTTCCACCCAACTGCTCGAACAAGCCGGCTTGGTGCCTTTGGAGGACGAAGGGGAAATGGAACGCACTATGGCGCGTTTCTACGAGTTCGATCCACAAATTTCCTCGGCAGATAAAGCGTCAGAGGAAGAGGAAATTGCTCCACCTAAGGTCGCAGTGGTACCACGCGATCCCCCTGTGGCGGATAAACCGGTCTCCCCCGCCGAGAGCGAAGTGAGCCAGCTATATGCCAGAATGCAGCAAGCTGTGCTCTGTGAGGAATACGAAGAAGCGGCCCGTTTACGCGACGAAATTGAGCAACGGTCCAGTAAGAGCGAGTAATTCCATAGTTGACCTCCTGTCACCTCCACTAAGTTTTCAATTTTCCCGTTTGCGAATTTGAATACTATGTACCAACGGTATCATCTCCCCTCTCTTCTCCAGCGTAGCAACTTTTCACTGATTTTTGTCCTGGGGCTTCTGATCCTGCTTTCCCTTTCTGGCTGTGGTGGAGAAGACGAGACAGAAGGGCCTTTCTCCTCGCCCTACGCCACTTTTAAAACGCGCCAGCAGGCCCTTGCGGCAAAAGATTTTGACCTGCTCTGGTCGTGTCTCAGCACCAACTATAAAATGGGAGTGTACAAGGGGGATTTCGAAACCTGGAAGCGGGAGTGGAGCCATAAAGGAGACGGTGCCATCGAGAATGAGTTGCGGCGGGAAGTAACCGATGAGCGCCTTATCAATCAGCGCATCGGCTATTTGCTTTTCGACACCTCCACCCTGGACTCATCCCGCGCCTCACCCTTCTTCTACTTCATCCGCGAGCCCGAAGGGTGGAAAGTCACCACCTTCCTCGACAGCGTATTCCACCAGGAATTAGAACAGGCCATCAGCCGCGGCGAATTTCTCTTGCCCCACAATTAGACGGCCACTGGCGCCGCGTAGACTATATTATAGACTAGAAAGAAACCGGACGCACCTGTGCGTGAGAGTAGGAGGAAGAATGGGCTAGTTCGGAAACACCCAGCTGCCAGGTGCTGGCTAATGGGTCTTCTAGTTTGGTTATCCGCGTCCACATTCGTTCTTCCCCTCGCTCCGTAGCAGCAAGGTCGGGAGGCGTTATTTCGGGCCACAGTAGTATGGCCAATGCCGCGACTAGGGCCAAAGTTAGAGTCAGCGAGCGCGACACCCACTCCCGACTCTGCCGCCGCGCCTCTTCGAGGCAATTGGTCAGTTCGAGTTGAAAACGGGCCGAAGAAGACTCTGTCGCCCATTCCCGCATTGTCTGGCGGATCTGTCTCACCCCTCTGAGAATCTGGCCGCAAGTCGGGCACAGGGCAGCGTGTGTTTCTATGATTTGAGCTTCTTTTTTTTCTACTACCCCATCTAGCCCGATTAATTCATGAAACTGGTTGGATTCTAGCCAGAGGTCTCAGAGGCGTCGAAAAAGGCGTAAAAAATCAGGAGGAGCCCCGGTCTGGGTCTGTGCGAGACGTGCTGGCATTAAA
>Ga0114999_10001718_pt1 | contig 30086 bp, 30 predicted proteins | sample ArcticOcean_MG_C_3_FD_89820 | JGI IMG/M metagenome (GOLD analysis project Ga0114999, IMG submission 89820) | Marine microbial communities from western Arctic Ocean - ArcticOcean_MG_CB8_126 | ecosystem: Environmental > Aquatic > Marine > Oceanic | place: Arctic Ocean: Canada Basin | collected...
AGACGTTGCCGGGGACGTTCATGGTGCCTCGAGCAGACAGCGCGACAACAGCCACAGCGCCCGGCAGCCCCTTGGACAGCAGCGTCGTGCCATCGATGGGGTCTACAGCGATGTCCACCTCCGGCGGCTCACCGTTGCCGATACGCTCACCGTTGTAGAGCATAGGCGCCTCGTCCTTCTCGCCCTCGCCGATGACCACAATGCCATCCATGGACACGAAGCCCAGGCTGTAGCGCATGGCGTCCACGGCGGCCTGGTCCACCAGTTCCTTGTCGCCCATGCCCATGTAACGGACAGACGACATGGCGGCCGCCTCCGTGACGCGGACAAGCTCCATTGCAATGTTTCGCTCTATCGGTTGACGGGCACGTTGAGTGGCCATGACTCACCTCCGGTATTTTGGGGCAGCGCGATTATATCACCAGGGCAAGGCTGAGCCTTGACTCTAGCTCCTGACGGTTACCTAACTACGTTGAGAGTCATTATTCGTCGTTGTTCGTAGCGAGTTGTTGGAGCTCATACAACTTGTTCAACGCCTCCAACGGCGTCATGTCGGTGATGTCCAGCTTGTTCAACTCCTCTTTGAGCGCGCTGTCTACAATCTCGCTATCCGCGAAAGGCCAGAGCGAGAGTTGCGGCACATCTGCTCCTTGAGATGCCGTAGCCTTCCCAGCGGGTTCAGCACCAGCTTCGAGGTCGTCAAGCAACTCCCATGCTCGCTTCACCACGGGCTGCGGTAGTCCGGCCAATCGCCCTACGTGTACGCCGTAGCTCTTATCGGCGCCGCCAGGCACGATGCGATGCAGGAAGGTCACATGCCCACCCTCTTCAACCACAGACACGTTGAAGTTGACCGTCTTCGGCAGGTAATCCGCCAGTGCCGTCAATTCGTGGTAGTGGGTGGCGAACAACGTCTTGCAGCCCAACTTCGGGTGGCTGTGAAGGTACTCGGCCACTGCCCTTGCGATGGCCAGGCCGTCGTAGGTGCTGGTACCGCGACCTATCTCATCAAGGATCACCAGGGATTTCGGTGTGGCGTGATGCAGGATGGCAGCGGTCTCCACCATCTCCACCATGAACGTCGATTGGCCCGTAGCCAGGTCGTCCTGTAGCCCCACGCGAGTGAAAATGCGGTCTACGAGGCCTAATCGAGCCGAGTCAGCAGGCACAAAGCTGCCCACCTGCGCCATGAGCGTGGTGAGGGCCACCTGCCGAATGTACGTCGATTTACCCGCCATGTTCGGCCCCGTCAGCATCATCAACGATGCTCCATCGCCGCCCAGGGTGATGTCGTTGGGGACGAAGGTACCGGAGGGGATGACACGTTCCACCACAGGATGCCTACCGCCAACGACCTCCATCGCGCCGTCGTCCGTGAGTGTCGGACGGACATAGCCGTGTCTGGAAGCGACATCCGCCAGGCTGCAGAAGAAGTCCACCTGAGCCAGTGCTGCAGCCGTCCCAAGGATACGTCCAGCCTCATCGCTGACCTGTCGACAGACTTGCCGGAACAGCGCACTTTCCAGCTCGATAAGCCGCTCATCTGCGTTGAGGATCAACGCCTCGTATTCCTTCAGTTCCGGGGTGATAAACCGCTCTGCATTGACCAGCGTCTGCCGCCGGATGTACTCCTCCGGAACCTTGTCCAAGTGGGCATTTGAGACCTCCAGGAAGTACCCGAAGACCTTGTTGTAGCCCACCTTCAATGTGTTGATTCCGGACCGCTCCCGCTCCTGTCTTTCCAGCCCTGCGACGTATTCTTTAGCGTCACGTGACGCCACACGAAGACCATCCAGTTCAGTGGAGAACCCTGGTCGTATGACACCAACCTGACTCCCTACGGCTCCAGCTTCATCGTGGATAGCCTGAGCAACCACTGTGACAACATCGCCACAGGGTTGGAGAATGTCACAAATCCAGTTTGTCACATCGCCGCCATCAGATAGGAGACGTAGCAATTCAGGTACGGATTCAAGGCTGTGACGTAATGCCACTAGCTCACGGGGAAATGCCACGCCGGATCGGACGCGATTCACCAGCCGTTCAAGGTCGCTCACGCTACCAAGAAGCTTGGACACATCCTCACGCCTGATGCTGCTCGAGTTGAACCAATCCACCACGTCGAGTCGACGCTCCAACTCCGCTTTATCGAGCAACGGTTGGCCCAACCAGCGACGCAGCAATCGGCCCCCCATGGGCGTCTGAGTTCGGTCAAGAATGTCCACCAAAGCAGTGCCGCCACCAAACCGTCCGGCGTTGAAGAGTTCCAGGTTGCGACGGGTCTGGGGATCCAGGGTCATGTACCGGTCAGGGGTGTAGGTGTTGAGTGATGTCAGCTGGGATATCGCGCCCTTCTGGGTGTCCTGAAGGTAGGCAAGCAAGCCACCTGCAGCCTGGCTAGCAAGGGGGAGCCCCTCACAGCCAAAAGCCTCCAGGGTGCTGACTTTGAAATGCTCCAACAGGGTGCGCCTTGCCGGGTCTTTCCCAAACATCCCAGGCTCAAATGACGTCACAGAAGGACCTCTAGCGTCTGCCCTGGTATCCCTCATCGCTCCAATGATGCTCTCAATGTCCAAGCCTTCGGGTACCAGTATCTCGGCGGGCGTGAGACGCTCCAACTCCAGGGCCAGGCTCAGCAACGGAAGCTGGGTTGTGGCGAACTCCGCGGTAGTGATATCGGCGTAGGCCAGGCCGGCTTCATCGCCCTTGACCACCACGGCTGCCAGATAGTTGTTGGCTTTCTCGTTCAGCAGTGACGGTTCCACGACCGTCCCCGGCGTCACAATCCGCACCACCTCACGGTCGACTAGCCCTGGGCCCGGGGTAGGCTCGCTGACCTGCTCACAGATGGCGACTTTATAACCGCGTTTGATGAGGCGAGCCAGATACGATTCAAGGGCATGGGCAGGGACACCGGCCATGGGTACTCGCCCCGCGTTCCCCATCTCGCGACCGGTCAGGACAATCTCCAGCACTTCCGCAGACGTTCGAGCGTCATCGTCGAACGTCTCGTAGAAGTCGCCCAGGCGAAAGAGGACGATGGCGTCAGGGTTCTGCGCCTTGATGTCCAGGTACTGACGACGCAGCGGTGAAGGCTCATCGGAGCCTTTGCTGGCCTCGTCGGAACCTTGGCTGACACCTGGATTTTGGGGGGTTATCTTGGTCGCCTTTGGCACAGAGTCACCTTACGCTGTACTTTAGCTATACGGGGAGTGCGGGGTCATGATAACGCGAGGGTTTCAAAGTAGCCACGGAATTGGGGCTATATATCCACGGATTTCGATCACGATGCAGGCCACGGTCTTCATTGCGATGTTTGCCGTTCTGGGTATCCTCTCCATTGGCGCGGCAACACAAAGTTCCTTTGATGGCGACCTGTACGTTACCCGAAGCGTTCAAGCGCTGCCGTCCGCGGTCTGGCCATGGGTCATGGAAACTGCCAGCTACATAGGCAACGGCCCTATCCTGGTGACGGGCGCAGTCACGTTGCTTGCCCGATTCCTCTACAGAAGGCAGACACCGGAGTGCCTGTTGGTGGTTGCAGGAACGTTGAGTACGCCGCTAGCAATGGCACTGAAGGTACTGATAGGTAGAGAGCGTCCGTCAGCAGAAACTGTGAATGTCTGGAAGCAACTCAGCGACCTGAGCTTCCCAAGTGGGCATGCCTTCACATCGGTTATCGCGTTCGGGTTGCTGTGCTACCTGGCACCTAGGCAATCATGGCATGTCACGGGTGTACCTTGGCGCCCACTGGACCAGCGATGTGGTTGGTGGCGTTCTCTTTGGTGGGCTGACACTGGAGGTGATCATAGCGGCGCATTCTTGGTGGTCACGGCGAGGCGAGGCAACAGAAGGCAGTTAGCTCAGGCTACGTGTCACCGGCCTTCAGCTTTTCCAGATAGGCGATGTCTTCCTTGCTGAGATCTGCAGTTTCAAGCAGGTCAGGTCGACGCTCATAGGTGCGTTTCAACGATTGCTGTCGACGCCACTTGCCCACGGCACCATGATCGCCCGACAAAAGTATGTCGGGAACCGATTCACCGCGATACTCGGCGGGCCTCGTGTATGCCGGGCCTTCGAGCAACCCCGTGGCGAACGAGTCGTCGACTGCCGACATATCGTCGCCAAGGACTCCGGGGAGCAACCGCGCTACTGCATCCACTATCACCATCGCCGGTAACTCTCCGCCTGTGAGCACGTAATCGCCAATCGATATGCTGTCGGTGGCATGGGCTTCGACACGGGCGTCCACACCTTCATAGTGTCCACAGATGAACACCAATGCATGATGCTGCGATAGCTCCTGGGCGATGGCCTGGGTAAAGGGCCTTCCTTGTGGTGTGAGCAGGATTACGGGCGTGTCACCTCCCTCCACAGAACCCACTTCAGTTATAGCCGCCTCTACCGCTTCAAGCAGGGGTTCTGGCTTCATAACCATCCCTTGGCCGCCACCGAAAGGCGTGTCGTCAGCCGTGTGGCGCTTGTCATGGGTGTAATCGCGGATATTGTGCAGGTGGATGGAGATGTGGTCCCGTTCCTGGGCACGTTTCAGCATGCTTTCGCTGAAGGGGCCAGCGAACATATCGGGGAAGAGTGTCAGGATGGCAATGTCCATACTGCTACTCCTGACCCTTGCCCTGGGGGTGCTGCTGAGTCGGCCCCTGCATGGTCTCTATTGCATGGGGGAGAAGGGGGAGAAGCAACGCCAAGCACTCACGGACTGCTTTGGGGCTGCCGGGCAGATTCACGATGAGACAACTGCCACGGGTTCCCGCCACACCACGACTGAGGTAGGAGAGTGTCGTCTTTTCCGCAGTCCCGGCACGCATATATTCTGAGAGGCCTGGAGCCTGACGTTCCAGCACCTCAAGTGTCGCCTCAGGCGTAATGTCTCTTGGGCCGAAACCGGTGCCGCCGGTGGTCAGGATCAGATCGACTTTTTGAGACCAAAGTTGCAACCAATCAACAATTGTGGCGTGATTGTCCGGGACAACCTCCCGGATTTCCAACTGGAATCCGGCAGCAGTTGTCATCTCCACAATGGCCTGGCCGCTGGCGTCTTCACGCTCACCCTTTGCACCCATGTCACTCGTAGTTAGAACACCTACAGTGAACACTTCATTCCGCCCTTAATGCATAGTCTTGCTCGAGACCAATGATAGCACGCAAAACGAGATACCCAGCCTAAAAGTTCCGCTGATTTCTTTTTACTTGTTTAAGAAATTGCTTAAACAAGGGCTTGACAAACTTTTGGGATACCTCTATAAAGTATGTCATCTGGCCTCCACCCCCTCAAGGCAGAACTTGTAATTGGCCGGGTGAGACGTTAAAAAGTGACGCCACATAAAGCGGAACAACCACCAGTGCATCATACGCCGGTGCTTCTTGCAGAGGTGCTAAGTGCGCTAGAGATTGTTCCGACAGGCGTCTATATAGACTGCACGGTGGGTGAGGGTGGCCACACAGAGGCTATCCTCAATGCCGACCCTGGATGCCGCGTCCTGGGGCTTGACCGAGATGTCTCGGCCTTAGCAACAGCGCGAATCAGGCTTGCACCCTTCGGTGACAGATTCAGGCTAGCCAACGTTTCTTACGCCTTTATGGTTGAGGAAGCGAAGGAGCACGGGTTCTTCCCCGCGGACGGGGTACTGATGGACCTGGGCATCTCAAGCCTGCAGCTGGCAGAAGAAGGACGAGGGTTTAGTTTCCAACGGGATGATCCGCTAGACATGCGGTTTGGCCCTGAGGGCGAGACCCTGGCGGAGGATGTGGTGAACCACTACTCCGAACGAGCTCTGGTGACAATCCTCCAGGAATTCGGTGAAGAACCCAGGGCAAGGCGCGTTGCCAAAGCCATTGTGCGGAGCAGGCCTCTCAGGACCACAGGCGAACTGGCCAAGGTGGTGGAAGAGGTGTTAGGGCGATGGGGACGGATTCATCCGGCAACCAAAACGTTCCAGGCAATCCGCATAGAGGTGAATCAGGAACTCAAGACCTTGCACACAGGACTGGCAGCGGCCGTAGAAGTCCTGAAGCCGGGAGGGAAACTGGTAGTCATCAGTTACCACTCCCTGGAAGACCGCGAGGTCAAGGTGACAATGCGTGAGTCCCCCGTGCTGAGAGTCATAACAAAAAAGCCGATTCCCCCCTCCCAAGAGGAGGTTCGAGTAAACCCAAGAAGTCGGAGTGCTCGCATGCGAGTGTCCGAGCGGTTGGATGGAGGCTTATAAGTCTCCAAGTAGATAGGAACCGAGGATATAGGGGTGCTGGCCACATCAAACAGGTACCCCTCCAAGGCCTGGCCACGCGGACGGCAATAGAGACCGCCAACGTCTTAAAACCGGTCCCACCCCTCGGCTAGCGCCCCTATATCCGGCGGTTTCCAAGGGTTCCAGAGTCAAATGAATCGCTCACCCGTCCTGAGGAATCGGGGCAGGGATGAGGCAGTTGAACCACTGACCTTCCGGGGCAACCCCGTGCAAGGTAAGAAAGGGACACGATATGACTAAGGACATCGTGCACACAGCAATCGATGTCGGCACATCCAAGGTTTCCACCCTCATTGGTCATCGTCATGCGAATGGCGATGTTGATGTGCTTGGCGTTGGCCTTGCCCCCTCTGCAGGTCTGCGTAAAGGCGTTGTGGTCAACATCCAGGAAGCCAAGAGGCTATCCACAACTCCGTTGCAGAGGCCAGACGATCTGCCGGCGTAAGCCCGTCCTCTGCCTACGTGAGCGTCTCCGGAAGCCACATTGAGGTCTTTCCTCGATGGGGTTCTCTTCGCTCGTTGATGTACAACTCGCCGCTATCACCCTCGGAAATCGACCGAGCGGTGGATGCTGCATATCCTGCCGAGTTGCCACCCGAGAACCAGGTGCTCCACCTCATCCCCCGGCTCTATGCCGTTGATGGGCTGAAAGGCGTACGCAATCCCGTGGGGATGCACGCTCAACGCCTAGATGTGGAGACCTTGTGCATCGTGGGGCAGACTGCACCCATCCAGAACCTGGTCACTGCCGTTGAGAACACCAAGGTGAATGTCCGTGCTCTTGTGGCCACTCCTGTTTCCACGGGGGAGGCCGCCCTTACCAGGGATGAGAAGGAGATGGGCGTCACGCTGGTGGACATCGGCGGAGGGGCAACCACTATCTCTGTCTATCAGCAAGGGGCGCTCTGGAACGCCGCTGTGCTTCCACTGGGTGGCTACCAGTTCACCACTGACCTGGCTGTTGCCCTGAACACCCCGTACGACACCGCCGAAGAGGTGAAGCTGCGCCACGGTCAAGCTTCACTGGACACTATTGATGACGAGAACGTAGAGATCCAGGCCTTTGGCGATCGCCGAACGGTCCGGGTTGAGCGCAAGGTCATCTCTCGCTACCTCCACGATCGAGCGGAGGAGTTGTTCCGACTTGTTGGAATGAAGGTCAAAGGATTCGGATTCCCCGCACTGCCCCCTGCAGGCATCGTCCTGACTGGCGGTGGCGCAAACCTCCCCGGCATTGAGCGGGTAGCCCGCCGCATTCTGGGGACTCCCGTGCGCACAGCCGGACCGGAGGGGCTCAATGGCCTACCAGAAGGGATGATAGACCCCGCATACGTAGCCACCGCCGGGACGCTCCTCTGGGGAACCCGCCACCTGGCATCGATAGACTCCGTCCGTAAGGAGGAGCGCAGACTGAATAAAAATAGCGGCTATGCTCAGAACACCACAGGTCCGTTGAGCTGGATTCGAGAGCGTGTAAGAAAAGTAGCCCTCTAAGAAATTAGCCCTATTACGGGCTCATAAGTCTCCGGCACACAGTGCCGTGATGTAGATGGAAGGAGAATACCCATGGCAGATTTCCCGTACCAACCAAGCGAGTTCTCAGGAAACCACACCGCACCACTCATTAAGGTGATTGGTGCTGGCGGAGGCGGCTCAAACGCCGTCAACCGCATGTTCCGGACCCCAATCCCCGGAGTGGAATATATCGTAGTCAACACGGACTCCCAGGCCCTTCAGCGTTGCGAGACCCCCATGCGCATACAAGTGGGTGAGCGTCTTACACGAGGGTTGGGCGTTGGCGGCGACCCGGAGACCGGCCGTCTAGCGGCAGAGGAAAGCCGGGAGCACCTTACAGAGCTTCTCAGAGGCGCAGACATGGTCTTCGTCGCAGCGGGTATGGGCGGCGGCACAGGCACCGGCACAGCTCCCATCATCGCTGAGATCGCCAGAGAGGCCGGAGCACTGACAGTGGGCGTCGTTACCAAGCCCTTCTCCTTTGAAGGAACGCAACGTCGCAAGCTGGCTGAGGACGGGGTGCATCGACTAAAGGATAAGGTTGACTCACTCATCGTCATTCCGAACGACCGCCTCACCGCTATCAGCGATGAACAGGTCACTATGTCCAGCGCCTTCGCTCTGGCCGACGATGTGCTCCTGCAGGCGGTACAGTCCATTGCAGAGCTCATCACCGTCCCGGGTGAGATTAACCTGGACTTTGCAGACGTGAAGACCGTCATGTCCCACGCAGGCCCCTCATGGTTGGGCATCGGCGTAGGAAGCGGAGAGAAGAGAGCAATGATGGCAGCCAAGGCTGCTGTGGCTTGTCCACTCCTGGAGGTATCCATTGAGGGGGCCAAGGGTGTGCTCTTCAACATCACCGGCGGCGAAAACCTCACGTTGAGCGAGGTTCAGACCGCAGCAGACACCATCAGCGAAGTGGTGGATCCAGACGCCAACATCTTCTTCGGCATGGTCACTGACCCGAAGATGGAAGACGAAGTCCGCATCACCATCATCGCAACGGGCTTCCCCACGATGGACACCATGAGTTCTTCCCGCGAAGAGGAGCTTGCTGAGCTTATGGCCAGCAGCGCCGGAACCGGAGAGACGCGGGAACCTGAAATTGATTTACCACCATTTTTGCGAAAATCCTCCTCCTTGGCACGTCGTCGGGTCACCTCCCGACTAAACGGGCTATAACCTCCACCCCCCTCAACACCGCCCGAATGTTCGGGCCCCTCCCTCGCCACCAGGTCGCCTCGGGAAACCGAGGCGGCCTGTTAATTTTCAAGAGCAGGGCGTGCCCTGCACCCATTTTCCTGCGGTTACCCAAGGAAGAATCCCTGTTCAGGTACTTTCTCCACCACGCTATTCCACTGTTAAGGAACCTATGCCCCGCATGACGGGGACGAATGTTCAAACGGTTCAACACCCCCATTAGTTCCCCAGGGTGCAACCCTGGACCCACAAGGGCGCGCCCTTCACCCAAGCTACCTGATGGTTACCAAAGAGAGATAGACCTCACATTCCCGATTAGCTGACAACAACAAAACAGCCCACCCACCCTCCAGGCTTGGAGAATGAACGGGCTGTCGGTTTTGCTGCTATGAAGCTGTTTAGTGGTGGGTGTGGATGGCTCCCAGTTGGCCCATAACCGCCATGGTGTCGAAGGCATCCCACTCCTCGATGGTCTTGCCGTCTTTGAACTGGGCGATGTTGATGCCTGAGAACTCGATGGCCTCGCCGCTGGGCGCAAGGCCCTGGAACTCGTTGGTGAAGGTGCCGGTGGCTGAGAACCTCGTTACCACTTTGTCGCCCTCGGACACCTGATCGTGGATCTCGAACTTGAGGTCCGGGATGGCTTCTTTGAATACGCCCATCGCACCCGCGTGGTTGTCCCTATCCATTGGCGCATCAGCCAACGGGAAATGGAAGATGTGGTTGTCGGCCATCATGGCTTTACAGGCATCGATGTCCCCGCTGGAGAACGATTCTAAGAAACCGCGGACTAACGCCTTGTTTTTTTCTGACACGGTTGATCCTCCTGTGTTTCTGTTGGCTTGCGGAATATGGTATCAGGCTTGCTGCAGGACGAAAACCCTACGGGAAGGGGTCACCCGCGCTGTTGGCCTTCTGGAATCCACGCTCCTCGTCGTTCCAAAAGGTCCTGATATGGATGAGCACTTCCTTGATCTCGTCGTCGGTCAGCGTGTCCTGGAACGCCGGCATCCCGCTCTTGAAGTCGGGGATGTTGAGCGATGCCCCTCCGAATTTGACTAGACGGAATAGCTGCCCGTCCGCGTGGTGCCACGTGTGCCCGGTGCCATCGTGTGGGGGCGCGAGGTAGCGGCCGTCTGCGTCTACAACCTGCCAGTTCGGTTGTCCTTCCCCCACCACCCCGTGGCAGGCGGCGCAGTTGTCCAAGTACGTCTGCTGTCCGGCTTCGCCTCCACCACCGCATGCCGCCGATGTCAGGAGCATGAGCATTGCCATGACGACCAGGCCCAGGGTGCCACGGGTACGGTTTCTCAAATCATCTCTCCACTGTCTGTCTACAGGTGTCTGCAAGCTCATGGATTATACAGACTTCGGTGTCCCGCCTCAAAGAGTTTGTGATGCATCGATTTATCTTGACGGGCACTATATCTTGTGTCATAGTTCCTAGACTCTACTAGTACTAGTAGGGGGAGGCCACATGAAGTGGTAGGAGCAACACATAGATGCGATGCCCGTACTGCGACCACGATGAGTCGCGAGTGACTGACTCCCGGGATGCTTCCGACGGCGTTAGGCGTCGTCGTGAGTGCGGGCGTTGCGGGCTGCGTTTCACTACTGTTGAACGAGTACAGACCACATCTCTGTTGGTGGTGAAGCGGGATGGACGTAGGGAGGAGTTCAACAGAGAGAAGGTCAGGGCCGGAGTCCTGCACGCCTGCACCAAGCGCCCGGTGTCTGTTGAGGCTATAGACGCGCTAGTGGAGCAGGTGGAGCGCGGGCTGACCAGCCTGGGCAAACAAGAGATACCCGGCGCGGTGATAGGCCAGTTGGTGATGGAGGGTCTCAAGACTCTGGATCACGTGGCCTACGTACGCTACGCCAGCGTGTATCGGAACTTCACGGACCTTGAGAGCTTTGCCAAGGAAGTGGAGGCATTGCAGCGGGAGCCTGAGCCGAATCAGGTCAGTGCTCTGCAGGCCCAAATGTCTCTGCCGATGTCAAGAGATGAAACCAAAGAAAACCCGCCCAAAAGAAGGAAGAAATCCCCCAAATAGCGGAGTACCATTCACCCACTTTACTTCGTGAAACAGGCGGTTCTTTTTATGGAACCGTCCTGCAGAGCCCAGTAGATACATCCCCTGGAAGGAAGCACAAAAAAATGCTTGACCAACGATCGACGACAGACCAGGAAAAGACCGCAGCGCTCACAGAACTGCGAGATAGGCTTGCTGCCGCCACGGAACCCACTGTGAAGAAGGCCCTTCAGGCCGCCATTGCGGAGCTGGAACGCCCTACACCCAACACACCCACGGCAACGCCTCATCAAAGCGACGCGAGAGGCCGCTTACTGAAAGCCCTGGAGACTGCAGGCATGACGGTGCCGCAGACTGACAATGACCCGCACCTCACAGACAACGCTCTGGCAGTTCTGAAGCATCGGTATTTCCTGAAGAACGCCATGTTTGAGATCATTGAAGACGAGCAGGACATGTTCCGTAGAGTGGCCAAAGCCATCGCAGCACCGGACAAGAACTACGGCGCGTCAGACTTGGAAGTCGCAGAGACCGAATCGGCCTTCTACAACATGATGGGTCGGCTGGAGTTCGTGCCCAACTCCCCCACCATGATGAACGCAGGCACGGATCAGGGAACCCTATCGGCGTGCTTTGTGCTTCCTCTTGAGGACAGCATGACCGGCATCATGAAGACGGCTACGGATATCGCCATGGTGCAGAAGTTCGGAGGCGGCACCGGCGTACCCTTGTCCAACCTACGACAGAAGGATGCTCACATATCCACTACCCACGGGAAGGCTTGCGGTCCCATCGCTGTGCTCAGGCACCTCTCATCGGTATCGACGATGATCACCCAGGGCGGCAAGCGTGATGGCGCAAACATGGCCGTCATGAGCGTGCACCACCCTGACATCGAGGAGTTCATCGACTGCAAGGCGCAGGAAGGCGACATCCACAACTTCAACATCTCTGTTGGAGCCACGGATGCCTTCATGAACGCTGTGAAGAGCGGCGGCACCGTCGACAGTATCGACCCCTCGACAGGCGAGGTCATCGAGAAGAAGGATGCCCGAGAGCTGTTCAAGAAGATTGTGGAAGGGGCATGGCGCAACGGCGAGCCCGGCATGATCTTCATGGACGAGGTGAACCGCACCCAACCCGCACCGCATCTGGGTGACATGGAGGCCACCAATCCATGCGGCGAGCAGCCCCTGCTGCCCTATGAGTCGTGCAACCTGGGTTCCATCAACCTGACCAAGATGCTCAACTATGGAGCAGAAGGCGCTGAGATCGATTGGGATCGACTTGGCGATACGGTTCGAGTGGCAGCTCACTTCTTGGACAACACTATCGATGCCAACGGCTACTCGGTTCCGGAAATCGAAAAGATGAACATGCTGACTCGAAAGACCGGCCTGGGCGTCATGGGCTTCGCAGACATGCTGGTCCGGCTGGGCGTTCCCTACGACTCCGAGGAGGGCGTAGAGATAGGCCGGCAAGTCATGGGCTTCATCGCAAGGGAAGCTCGTGCGGAGTCGGAGCGATTGGCAGAGGCACGCGGCCCGTTCCTGGCATGGGAGGGCAGTCGAGCCCAGATCGCCGGCATGAAGCCCCAGCGCAACGCCTGCCAGCTCACGGTAGCCCCTACGGGCACCATCTCCATGATCGCAGGCTGCTCCAGCGGCATCGAACCGATATTCGCCCTGGCGTACCGCAAGCAGAACATCCTTGACGGTCAGACCCTCTACTACGTGGACGACGCCTTCAAGGCGGTTGCGCGTGAAGAAGGTTTCTACAGCGATGAGCTGGCAGAGTGGTTGTCCCAGGGTAACTCACTGCAGAAGAGCCCCGATGTCCCCGCCTGGGTGAAGGAAATCTTCAGCACCGCACCGGACATCGCCCCGGAGTGGCACGTGCGGATGCAGGCAGCATTCCAGGAATCCACGGACGCCGCCATTTCCAAGACCATCAACTTCCCCAACGAAGCAACAGTCCAGGATGTGGAGAACACGTACCTCCAGTCATGGGAGTCCGGCTGCAAGGGCATCACGGTCTACCGTGCAGGCAGTAGAGAGAAGGAAGTCCTGACGGCAGGAACGACTGAGAAGTCGAATGTGGCAGTGCTGGATGCGGAAGTAGCAGGCGAGCACGTCTTGGTACCGCGCCAGCGACCATCGCAGGTGCGAGGGATCACAGAGCGCGTACGCACCAGCCACGGCAACATGTACATCACTATCAACTTCGACGAGAACGGCAAGCCCTTCGAGGTGTTCACAGCCCTGGGCAAAGCCGGCAGCTCGGACTCGGCGCAACTGGAGGGCATTTCACGGCTGGTGTCCATGGCACTCCGAGCAGGCGTGGAAACGGAGTCGATCATCTCGCAGCTGCGTGGCATTACCGATGAGCCAGTCTGGAGCGAAGGCACGCTGGTGCGCTCTGCACCGGACGCTGTTGCGCTAGCGCTGTCTCGAGCGGCTGGCGTTGAGCCTGGCAAGCCATACAGTGAACAGTACGCCCTGTTCCAGAAAGAGGACGTCAAGGAATCTGTAACTCCGCCCTTGATGTCTCAAGCGCCCTCCCTACCGGTGCTCAACGAACCCGGTCTTTCAAGTTGGGGCCTGTGCCCTGACTGCTCCGGCCCACTGATTTACCAGGAGGGTTGCCAGATGTGCCGCGAGTGCGGTTTCAGCAAGTGTGGCTAAGCCAGGGTGCAACCCTGGACCCACATGACCTGACGGATACCCAGGGCGAGGCCCTGGACCCACGAGACCTGGCGGTTACCCGAGCCCTGTCGAAGGGCAGTTAAAACAAGTGAATAACGAAGTCGGGAGACATCACCTGGCTTCGACAAGCTGCGGGGGCCGGGCTATGCGCTCGGCCCCCGTTCGATTGCTGGGAATTCATCGTTGACACGTCATCGCAAGCGGTGCTACGGTTTCTCCAATACCTTAGTGGGGAGGAAGATATGGAAGGCAAAGCACACGTTGAGATCATCTACTGCGTAGGTTGAGGCTATTTCCCACAAGCTGCTTGGATAGCAGCTGAGATGTTTGGGTCAGTCGGCAACCAGGTAGCCATCACCATGACACCAACCGGTGGCGGCATCCTTGAAGTGCTCCTGGATGGCAAGAAGATCTTTGACCGCAAGGCCGAAGACGGCAAGTACCCGGACCTCGAACGAGTCCGTGTAATGAAGAAGCTCCTCACGGAGACAGTGGAAGCGGTTCCCGCCTAAACACTTCGTCTTTTTTGAGAGCGTAGAAAGGCCCTCGAATGCTCGGGGGCTTTTCTTTTTGGTGGATTGTGGGATACCAAAAGAGTGGGAGTAGCCGATTACGCTGAAGGTCTGGCATAATAGGCCCGTTCAGAACTATCAGCGGCTTCCAGCGTATCCACGCCGGACCGCACAATACAGGTCAAGGAGGATGTCATGGTGGTGGAAGCGACGTATGACCGAAGTACCCAGGATGTAGGTAATATCCTGCTGATGGAACACGTGAACGTTCTGGTGCCGGAGCAGCAGACGGCTATCAACTTCTATATCTCTGCCCTCGGCCTCACCAGGGATCCGTACATGATGGTGGGCCAGGACAACATGTGGGCCAACGCTGGCAAACAGCAGTTCCACCTTCCCACGCGCGGCCAGCAGGTCCTGCGAGGGCATATCGGCATGGAAATGCAGAGCATGGACGATCTGAAGGCCCGGTTGGAAGCGGCGAAGCCTCTTCTGGAAGGTACCCAGTACGGCTATTCCATAGAGGGCGATGAAGTGCTGGTCACCGGACCATGGGGCAACAAGTTCCGGTGCAGTCAGGGATCCACAGGCGCAAACGAGATGCCAGTCGCCATCCGATATGTAGAGTTTACTGTACCTATGGGGACTGCGCCCGGCATTGCGCGATTCTACAACGAGATCATCCAGGCCCCGGCATCGGTTACCGACGAAGCCGCCGGCAACGTGGCTCGTGTCCGTATGGGGCTGAGCCAGGAGTTGCGGTTCCGCGAGACATCGGCAGAACTGGCCCCGTACGATGGTCATCACATCGCTGTGTACCTCACCAACTTCTCAGGGCCGCACGTTTTCCTGAAGGAGCGTGGACTGGTCACAGAAGAGACGAACGACTTCCAGTATCGATTCCAGGACATCATTGACCTGGACACGGGCGAGAAGCTATTTGAGATTGAGCACGAGGTTCGCAGCGCAACCCACCCCATGTTCCAGCGGCCCCTGGTGAATAGGAACACCGCGCAAAGCCTGCAGAACTACCAGCACGGGCGAGACGCCATCGTCCTCTAGTCCCAATCACAATAAGGAAACAATAATGAGTCAATCTGGTATAACAATACGTCAGGGAACTGAGGGATCTCGTTTAGAGATTGAATGCCCTCACCAAAGCGGGGTGCTCTACACCGTACCCGGTGAGGCGTCCTGGGTCTGCTCTGAGGAGTTGCTTCCTGCTCATGCCCTGGCAGGCTTCATGCGAGAGTTGGTGAAATTGGAACTACCCCAGGTGAGCGAGATCATGCAACGGTGGGGCGTCTACTACCGGCCGCGACCGATTGCTGCCGAAGGTGAAGTCGAAACAGAAGAAACGCCTGCTGAACAAACACCGTAGACTTTCTTGGAAAAGGCATAAAAAGAGAGCGTCCTGATTAATCAGGACGCTCTCTTTACTTCACCGAATTACTGGTGCCTGGTGATTGGGAATCTAATCTTCAGACCCTTCAGCTCGTGCGGGGGCAGCTGCCGATGTTGATGCACCACTGCTTGCAGCGGCTGCAGCCTTACGAGAAGCGTCGTCTTCCCAATAGAAGGCATTGTCTGGAGAATTTCGGAACTCCCTATCCAGGCCGCACAACTTGCATCGGCCCTTGCTTAGAGGCCCCGCGGGGGTATCTATGACCCAGTGATGGGAACAGGTCATTGTTGAAATCGTAGCGTTGGAAGCTTCCATCACAGCTTCTTGCTCGGCACTCATTACGTCTATCTCCATTTAATACTCAGAACCAGACACCATACCTTAGCGCAGGATTTCGTCTTTGTCAAGTTTTTTACCCAAAAAACAGTATTTAACTAAAGAATACTGTTTATCCTTTGACACCTTAACCTGGCCAGCCTACAATCAGTTAGGTCTCGTGGCCTTTTCCCAGTAATGATTTCTAAGGATGCATACTATGGAAGGTACCCGCCTCGGCATTCTCACGCTGCTTCAACGGCAGGCATCCACCGTAGACCAACTGAGTACTGATCTGGGTCTTGCCGCGGCAACGGTCCGCCGGCACCTGGACATCCTCCAACGAGACCGTCTGGTGAGCTTCAAGGCAGTTCGGAGGAAGCAAGGGCGCCCGGAGCATGCCTTCTCCCTCACTGAAGAGGGTCATGAATTAATGCCCAAGCGGTACCATCTTCTCCTTCAACGCATCCTCCAGAGCTTAGATGACGCCTATGCCAACGGTTCTCCCAATGATACCAGCGCAGCTCGTACAATGCTGGCTCAAATCGCCTATACGATGGTGGACGAATACCGAGTCCAATTCCGAGAACGCCCGGACGACGACCCTATACGCCTCCTGGGTTTGGTCCTGGAAGCTGAGCAGTTCGCCCCTGAACTTGAACGCACTGATAATGGAATTAAAGTCACTTTAGGTAACTGCCCTTATCGTGGTGTCACCAGTGGAAGCGACGCTGTCTGCTCTCTTGACCACCACCTCATCACTGAAATATTGGGAACCCCAATTACCAACACCTCCCGCATCACCGTTGGGAATAACCTCTGCACGTATGAAGCCACGTTTGAAACTGCTTAAGTGGCCCCACACTAGCTATAACGCATGAACATTGGCGAAGGTAGCATCTCCTCACCCTCAGCCGCACCTAATGGAGCGATATGGGTTGAAATGCCGTACTACCCGGTGAAGGATGGAATCGTTACTAAGACGGAGAGGAATATCCATGAGTGAGGTGACACGACTGACTTACAAATTCCGCCCAACACCGGGAATAGATTCATAGGTGTGGGCAATAACACAAAAAGGTGCCTCTGGTTTTGCGTTTCCCTGGGGTCTAGAGTAAAATGAAGCTGGAAAGCCGCTGCGAGGAGTAGGCTTTTCACGGAGGATTCATGAGTCCGAATCTTTTACGGAATAGTTTTATTTATGTCATCATCGCGGTGGCAGCCATTGCCATGTTCTTCACGTTCATCCAACCCAGCTACGGCACAAACGATATTCCCATTAGCGAAGTCGTCGAACTGGCCAAAGCAGATCAACTCCAGAAAATTGAAATCAGCGGTGATGACCTCACCGTCACCACCAGAATCGGTGCTGTATTTGAGTCCCGAAAAGAAGAGGGTTCCAGCCTTGTTGAAACCCTTGAGCGGGCGGAAGTAGACACTGCAGCCACAGGTCTTGAGATCGTCATCAAGGGCGGCGGCGGATTCGGCAGCATCTTCGGTATTCTCTTAGGCTTACTGCCATTGATCTTCTTCGGAGGCCTCCTGCTGTTCATGATGAAGCAGGCTCAAGGCTCCGGTTCTCAGACAATGAACTTCGGAAAGAGCAAGGCGCGAGTCGTCATGGCAAACCGTCCAAGCGTAGCTTTTGATGACGTAGCCGGCGAAGACGAGGCCAAGGAAGAACTTGCGGAAGTCGTTGAGTTCCTGAAGTTCCCTGAGCGCTTCACCTCCTTGGGTGCCCATGTACCCCGGGGTGTATTGCTGGCTGGCCCTCCAGGCACCGGTAAGACGCTGCTCGCCAAGGCAGTTGCCGGTGAAGCGGAGGTTCCGTTCTTCTCCATCAGCGGTTCAGAATTCGTTGAGATGTTTGTAGGCGTGGGTGCGTCCCGCGTCCGTGACCTGTTCGATCAGGCGAAGCGAAACGCTCCATGCATCATCTTCATTGATGAGATCGATGCCGTCGGACGCCATCGCGGCGCAGGCCTTGGCGGTGGCCACGACGAGCGTGAGCAGACGCTGAACCAGATTCTTGTTGAGATGGACGGCTTTGACAGCGGCGCCAACGTCATTGTGCTGGCTGCGACAAACCGCCCGGACATCCTGGATCCCGCGCTACTGCGGCCAGGTCGGTTCGACCGTCGTGTTGTGCTCGACCTGCCAGACGTGAAGGGCCGTACAGCCATCCTCAATGTCCACGCGAAGGGCAAACCACTGGACGAGGACGCGAATCTGGAAGTTGTTGCCAAGCAGACTCCAGGTTTTAGCGGAGCTGACCTAGCCAACCTAGTCAATGAAGCAGCGATTCTTGCCGGGCGTGGTCGGAAGAAGACCATATCAGCCCATGAATTTGCTGAAGCAGTAGACAGGGTTGAGTCCGGGCCTGAAAAGAAGAGTCGTGTGTACTCTGAACATGAAAAAGAGATTACCGCTTACCATGAGGCCGGACACGCCCTTGTAGGCCACTCCCTCGCTCATGCCGATCCGGTACAGAAGATTTCGGTAGTGGCCCGTGGCAACATGGGTGGGTATACCCGCTTCCTACCGGAAGAAGACCGCCACATGTGGAGCAAAGCCCAATTCAAGGACAGGCTTGCTATGTCCATGGGTGGACGTGTAGCTGAAGAATTGATTTTTGTTGATGTGACTACGGGTGCCAGCAATGACCTAGAAGTTGCTACCAACATCGCTCGACAGATGGTCACTCGATACGGCATGAGCGAGAAGCTCGGACCCCGGACTTTCGGGAAACGTGAAGAGATGATCTTCCTTGGACGAGAGATTTCCGAGCAGCGAGATTATAGCGATCGCGTTGCTGACGAGATTGATGCTGAGGTACGTACCCTGGTGGAAAATGCCTACGCGCTGGCGAAGGAAACTCTGGTAGCAGGCAATGACAAGCTTCACCAGATTGCCAAATACTTAATTGAACATGAGACTGTGGAGGGCGAAGCTCTGAATGCGTTGTTCAGTTCAGAGGCCCCTACAGGAGCCGTTGCTTCCACCCTTGATCCTACTATGGGAATTCCTGTAGTAGAAAAACCCAAGGCCAAGGCAACTACTAGAAAGCCTCGGACACCCAAGAGCCGCTCTTCAGGGCCCAATGCGGCACCTGCGCCCGCATCTTAAGACGGGGCATAGACACAGACACGTTTTCCCTGCAACCAATCCCGGTCAACGGTGTTTGGTGTAGAGAACGGCTGGAACTCCAGAATATTTCCCAGGGGGTAAGATGCCCACGGAAACGACTCTGCATAGCTTTGCTTCGTTAGAAGAATCATGGGACGCATTGGTTCCAGACTGCGATGTCAAAGCATTTTTCCTTTCCCACGACTGGCAACGACTATGGTGGGAAAGCTTCGGTGAAGGTCGCGAGCTTCTGCTGTTAGCTTTCCAGCAAGCAAGTGAGACTGTGGGCATCGCTCCGATGCAACGCCAGGACGATGTGATCTCCTTCCTTGGCGACACCGATCTCTTTGATTTCCATGACTTCATCATCCCCCAGGGCAAAGAGGCTTCTTTCTACCCCGTCCTTGAGGACTATTTGACGTCCCAACCATGGCAAAAACTCTATTTCCCTTCACTCTCCCAGGCATCTCCCACGTTGGAGTATCTGCCCCAAATGGCAGAGCGACAGGGGTGGCAATGTCTGGTTGAACAAGAGGACGTATCGCCGACACTTACCCTGCCAGTAGATTGGGACACCTACCTCTCCGAACTCCGCAAAAAGGACCGCCATGAACTGCGGCGGAAGTTCCGACGTCTGGAAGCTGCAGACGGGTTTGAACCCAAGGTCTACACAGACCCAGGCGATGTAGCAGAGAAATTGGATTATTTCTTTGACCTGATGCGTCAGAGTCGCGAAGAGAAGCACCGGTTCCTTACTCCTGAGCGGGAAGCCTTCTTCCGGGAGATGGCCGTGGCCCTAGCCGAGGTCGGCGTATTGGGTCTCTGGTTCTTGGAACAGAACGGTACGCCGGTGTCATCAGCCCTCTGCTTCGACTACTGTGGTCGTCGCCTGCTGTACAACAGTGGGTTCGATCCGGAATACGCTGACCTCAGCGTTGGATTGCTCCTCAAAGCGACATGTATTCGCGATGCCATCGAGCGGAAGCTGACGTCATTCGAATTCTTGCGAGGCGATGAACCCTACAAATACCACCTTGGCGGCGTTGACCAGGCGGTTTACTGCATGACGGTCTCAAGGTCGGCATAGCGTGCGCATAGCAGTCATCTGCTACCACTCCTGCCCCATGGCTCGCCTTGGCGAGCGGGACGCTGGCGGGATGAGCGTGTACATCCGTAGCCTGGCCCAGGGACTTGGGCGTCAGGGTGTCCAGGTGGATGTCTTCTCCCGTAGGCACGACTCCACTGACCCCTTCATCGTAGAGATGGGAGAGGGTTCACGCCTGATTCACGTTGAAGCTGGACCGCCAGAGGCCCTGAAGATGGATCTCCCAGAGTACCTTCCCACCTTCATTGAGAACGTAAAGTCCTTTGTGGCTGAAGAAGGTACTGAATATGATCTAGTTCACAGCCACTACTGGCTGTCTGGACCCGTTGGCATCGCCCTTGCTGAGGAATGGGACAGGCCCCACGTGGCCACTTTCCACACCCTCGCAGAGGTGAAGCGACAGGCTCGCTCAGGCATGGAAGACCCCATTGAGCGGAGCGAGATTGAGCGATTGGTTGCCGCTGAGACAGACGCCATCGTTGTATCAGATGCGCACGAACGTGACTTGCTAGCTCGCCTCTACGATGCCTCCCCTGAGAAGGTTGCGGTTGTGCCCGGGGGTGTGGATATAGACCTCTTCCACCCACGCAACAAAGAGGAAGCCCGGAGGCGCTTGGGCCTCAATGGAGACAAGGTCATCCTCTGCGTAGGGCGTCTTGACCCCCTTAAAGGCGTAGACCTTACCCTGGCATCTGCAGCGTTGTTGGAAGACCGGAACCACGTTAAGGTCATCCTGGTAGGTGGCGATCTTGAGAACGATCCTGAAGCGAAACGGCTAGTTGATCTGGCCGATGCTTTAGAAATGACCGACCGCGTTCGATTCGAGGGTGCGGTTCCCCATGAGGATCTGCCCTGGTATTACAGTGCAGCGGACCTGCTCATGGTTCCTTCTTACTATGAGAGCTTTGGGCTGGTGGCACTTGAGGCCATGGCTTGTGGAACACCTGTAGTCGCTGCTCGCGTGGGCGGGCTACCATCGCTGGTCAAAGACGGCGAGACCGGATACCTGGTACCCTGGCACTGCCCCGAGCCGTTCGCTGAACGCTTGGAAGTCCTATTGGCCCATGACGACTTACGGAATACAATGGGCAAAGCCGCTTACCATCGTGCACAAGGAATGGCATGGGAAGCAGTTGTCGAACGGTTCGCAGCTCTCTACGAAGACCTGATATCACGGGAGGTTGAGACAAAGGAGGCCGTATGACCACCGGCAACCAATCACCCTCATTCTTTGCTAGATGTAAAACACACATCAAGGCTCACCTTGCCACGGGCTTCCTGTTCTTCATACCTCTGGTGCTCACCTACCTGATCCTACGATTCATCTGGGGTTTCCTCTACGACGCTCTGCTCCCGGTGTTTGACCTTGCGGAGGGTCAGGTGACCTACCCCGCCGGCATCTACCTTCAGATCACCATCATAGTCATCCTTGTAGTGTCGCTGTACATCTTAGGTTGGATAGCACGGACGGTAGTGGGCGCGCAAGCAATCAACTACTGGCATCGCGCTATTGAGAGCATCCCCTTCGTGCGAGGCTTCTACCGCGTCATTCGCCAGGTCACAGACATGTTCTCATACAATAACCCACTTTCCGGAAAGCCTGTCGTTGTTCTGGAGTACCCTCGCCTAGGAATGCTTTCTCTAGGGGTTGTGACCAGTCGATTCATCATGCCGAACGGTGAGGAGTATCTGACCGTCTATATACCTACAATCCCCATCCCCACATCAGGGTACATGGCCTTTGTGAAGGAAGAGGATGTGACGGAGACAGAAATCAGCTTTGACGAGGCTACTCGAATCATCTTGTCAGGGGGCGTCTTGGCAGAAGAGGTCACCAGAGCACACCACAAACGGAAGACTAGCTAGTCAGTCGACAGCGCCGCCTCGTACCATTCCTGACCGCCGGTCTTCAGGAATCCCACAGATGTATACAGTTCTCTTGCAGCCGTATTGTCCCTGTCCACGGTGAGTTCTATCACGGTGGTGCCACGCTGCAACAGCGATTTCATACCGCAGTACAGGACAGCCCTACCCAGTCCTTTGCCCTGATGCTTTGGATGCACTCCCACCATCAGTACGGAGCCCACAATGTGTGCAGCCTCTAACGCTGTTTGGGTCCAGCAGTAGCCAGCAACCTCGTCACCCGTCACCAACAACGCTACGCCACTGGGGTCTGAGCGGCTCATGTTCACGCTGTAGGAAACCTGTTCAATGGTGTTTGGAGAAAACCCCCATTGGGTGCTGAACGCGGCGTTCTGGGCCTCTGTCAGTCCAGCTTCATCGCCAGCACGAAATGGACGGAACTCAAACCCCTGGGGCAGTGTTGGTTCCGGGACGCTCTGGCCTGACCATTTCATCTGGTCATGGTGACGCACAAGGGTGAAGCCTCTGCCCTCCAAGAAGGCGATCTGCTCTGAGTCACCCTCCTGCGCCGAGGCATGGGCTATGGATGCTTTAGCGTCACGGCCACACTCCAATGCCCAATCGAACAAGTGGGAGCCTACGCCCTGCATTCGATGTGCAGGCAGAACTCCACCTTCCAGCACCACTCGATTTATCGGCCGTTCCTGGTGAACGAACATGTACCCCAACAGCGTGTCGCCGGAAGAGGCTACCAGGCAATCGTCCGGGGCCGATCTACCAGGCACTCTAAGCCACTCTTCCATAAAACCAGCATCGAAGGCTCTAGGAGTGCCCACCAACCCCTGAACGGCGTTTACCAGGTCAGTGAAAGGCTCTAGGGCCTCCCAGGTGAAGGGTTTGTAGTCGATTGTAGCGTTGCTCATGGGTACATTTTCGCCTTGACAAGGATAGCTCATTGTAGCAGAGTAGCTAGGGGAGAGGCAGCACTTTCTGTAAGGGCGCCGCCAGCCAGCGACGCCCTCCTTTATTGCTATACGGAAAGGCCTCCCAACCAATGCGAATCACATTCAGACTAGTCGGTGTGTATCCGGCTAATCACAGGAGGAACGTCCATGGAGCCCCTAGAGACACCCGGAGTCGCCCTGATTTTCACCCCCCACGCCGACGATGCTGAGGGTGGTTGCGGCGGCACAGTTTCAAAGTGGATTAAGGAAGGAACAGAGGTCTACCTGGTCCTGGCGACTGACGGCAGAGCCGGCACCAGCAACGCTGAGGTCACCTCAGACGACTTGATCGATACCAGAGAGCAGGAACAGGCTGACGCCGCACGGGTCATGGGTGTCAAAGAGGTAGTCAACCTCCGTATCCACGATGGTGGCTTGGAAGACGATGACATTCTGCGAGGACATCTGGTCAATGCGATCCGACGGTTCAAGCCGGACGTTGTCCTCACCACGGAGCCATACCACAGGCTCAACCATGCCCATCGGGACCACCGAACCATCGGTGTGGTCGCCCAGGACGCCTGCTACCCCTACGCCAGGGACATCTACCACTTCCCTGAGCAGATTGAAGCAGGGTTGGAACCCCACAAGGTGGGCGCCATCCTCTTCTGGGGTTCTGAAGACCCGGACATGTTCTGCGATATCGGCGAGAGTATGGACACCAAGATCGAGGCGCTCAAGCAGCACAAGAGCCAGTTCCTTGGCCGCGACCCCGGCGAAGGGTCACGAAACCGCGCCAAGGCAAACGGTGAAAAAGTCGGTGCGGAATACGCGGAGATTTTCCGTCAGGTCTCCTTTCGTCGATGAACGAGGCCCGGTCGTAGACCCTTACGGTTGGTGGAGCAGCGGGGCTTAGCCCTGCACCCCCATGACCTAACGATAAACATTAGCAGCAAAAAAGAGCCCCCGAAATTCGGGGGCTCTTTTCGTTCTATCGATTTATGACTTTACATGGAGAGGACGGCCCGCTCCACATCGTCAATCTCTGTACCAAGCTCTCGAAGTGGGATGTCAGCAATCTGGTTCGCCAGGTCCGGGTCTTTCAGCCCAGAGCCGGTGAGGACACAGACTACTTTCTTGTCCTTGGGGATAAGTCCCTTGGCAACCGACTTCATCATGCCCGCAACGGATGCTGCAGAGGCAGGCTCGCAGAAGATTCCCTCTAGACGTGCCAGCAGCTTGTAGGCTGCCAATATCTCTTCGTCAGTGACCGCATCGATGATCCCACCGGACTCGTCTCGAGCTTCCAACGCTGTCTTCCAGCTGGCGGGGTTGCCGATGCGAATTGCGGAGGCGATGGTCTCCGGGTCTTCGATAATCTCGCCTCGAACAATAGGCGCAGACCCCTCTGCCTGAAACCCGAACATCTGCGGAGAGTGGGTGGTGTGCTCTGTCTCCTGATACTCCTTGAACCCCTTCCAGTACGCAGTGATGTTTCCGGCGTTGCCTACAGGGATGCAAAGGAAATCCGGGGCGCCTCCCAGAGCGTCTGCGACTTCAAATGCGGCTGTTTTCTGGCCTTCTATGCGGTAGGGGTTCACAGAGTTCACCAATGCGATGGGATGGCGTCTTGTGAGTTCCCGAACCATGGTCAGAGCCTGATCAAAGTTCCCTTTGATCACAAGGATGTTTGCACCGTAAGCGATGGCCTGGGCAATCTTACCCCTGGCTACGTTCCCCTTTGGCACCAATACCACCGTTGAGAGGTTGCAATGGGCGCCATAGGCGGCTGCAGAGGCGCTGGTGTTGCCTGTGGAGGCACAGATGATGGTCTTGCTCTGGTTCTCAATGGCGTTGGCAACGGCCATAACCATGCCTCTGTCTTTGAAGGAGCCTGTGGGGTTACTGCCTTCCAGCTTGAAGTAGAGGTGATCCAAGCCTAACTGCTCCGCCAACCGATGCGAGCGCACCAATGGCGTATTACCCTCGCCTAGTGTGATCATCGGCGTGGCAGGAGTTATGGGAAGGAATTCCTGATATGTCTGAAGAACGCCCTGAGTCATCGAACGCTCCAATAGTCGTTGTGTACAGCATACTCGGATACAGCAGCTATTGGTAGAGGGTTTATATCGGTTCTACCCGCAGCAAATTATGCACTTTGTGCAGGACGGACAGATTCTTAATGCCTTGCAGCGCCGTCTGCATTGCCGCTTCCTTGGCAGGGTGGGTGGTGATGACCAGTTGAGCGGTGCCAAGTTGATTATCGCCATCCTTCTGCGTCAGGCTGGCGATGCTGATGTTGTTTTCACCGAACACACTTGCAATCTGGCTCAACACACCGGATTGATCCGCTATGCTGACTCGCAAATAGTACTGAGTCTCCAAGTCCGCCATGGGTTTCATGGGCAGTTTGGACCATGGACGAGAGGTGGTTGATTTACCATCCCTACGAGCCGCTGCTACCAAATCGCCTATGATTGCGCTGGTGGTGGGTGCAGCTCCAGCCCCTTGGCCATGGAACACCACAGGCCCAACCAAATCGCCACAGACCTCTATGGCGTTAAATGCCCCTTCAACCTTGGCCAGCATACTCTCCTGATGCAAAAGGACAGGGTGTACCCGTGCCTGCACACCAGCATCGGTCCGTTCAGCTATCGCGAGCAGTTTGATTTCGTATCCAAGTTCATGGGCAAACTCAAAGTCCTCAGCCGCCAGGCCGGTAATGCCCTCTGTGTATACCTGCTCCGGTGCCACAGCGGTATGGAAGGCTAGGGAGCCTAGAATCGCAATCTTGTACGCGGCATCAATGCCTTCAATATCGTTGGTAGGATCAGGCTCCGCATAGCCCAGCGCCTGGGCTTGTTCCAAAGCCACCCCAAAGTCTAAACCCTCCTGGGACATCTTGGTCAGGATGTAGTTGGTGGTGCCGTTGATAATGGCGCGGATGGACGTAATATCGTTGGCCAACAGGTCGTTCTGCAGTGGGCCAATGATGGGGATTCCGCCACCCACACTCGCCTCGAACCGCAGCTGAGCGCCGGACCGGTCAGCTGCCTCCATGAGTGCTGGCCCGTGTTTGGCCATGACCTCTTTGTTGGCGGTGATGACGCTTTTACCCTTATCAAGAAGTCGCTTCAGGTAATCCGCCGCCGGATCCTCGCCACCCATGACCTCCACAACAAATTGGATGTCAGGATCGTTCAGGATGTCATTGAAGTCATCGGTGAGAACGCCATCGGCAAGGGTGACTGAGCGAGGAAGGGTGGTGTCACGAACGAGGACGCGACGCAAAGACAATGGCTTGTCCAGGTGTGAAGAGACAGCATCAAGGTGTTGGAGGAGGTGTTCTGCTACCTGGTTGCCAATGCCACCAAGCCCCAGCAGACCAATACCGATCTCATTGTTTTCAGCCATATGACCAACTCCTGCTATTGCAAGTTCGTGGTCAACTGGAGCTTCTTGGCAAGCCACGCGTACTGGTTAGAGTCAAAGGCCGTGAGGACGTCATTGATGTCACGCTGAGCACTAACCCACTCCACAACTGCCTGATCGCGAAGAGAAGCAAAGTTCACTTCAGAGACTTCACGGGACTCTTCACGTTCTGGTATGTAATAGAGAACGAAGAATTCCTGGCTTGAGGCGGAGTCAAACTGAGGAATAGGGTCTGAAATCTCACCGAGTTCCAATTCATTAAACAAGAAATCAGCAACGGTAGGATCCAGCACGCCGTATGGAGCCCAGCCAACTTCCCCCTCAGTCCTTACGGCTTCAGGGTCCAGGCTGTGGGCTGCAACTATCTCGGCAAAGGGCGCGCCCCTGGCAAACTCGGTCTTGGCTTCATCCGCTTGCTGCTGAGTCTGAACCGCCAAAGCATAGAGGTGGATTTGAGGCAACTCTGTGGGAACGGTAGCCCCAAGATGCTCCTCAAGCTTCTGCCGGTACAGGGTTCTCGTGACGATATCTTCGTACTCACCGGCGCTCAACTGGACTTGATTCAAGAACTGTCGGTATCGCTCACGGAATTCAGTGTCCAGATCTGCCTCAGAAGCCCCTGAGTCAACGCTCTCAGCACCAAGGAACTCACTTCGCAATTGAGTACTCAACTCTTCTTCCGTGACTTTCAGACCTATGGCCTGACTTCCCTGGAGTATGAGCTCATCCTCAGCCAAATCGCTTACCAGTTGGAAGGGGATAGTTCCAAGGTTGACCTGCTGGCCCTGGGCTTCTGACTGCCGTTGAACCATGCGCATGATCTTCAGGAGGTAGCCCATGTCATAGCTGGTGTCATTGACTCTGACAATGGTCTCACGAGGGGGCATGATGAAGGTGGTTACCCAACCATAAAGGGGAATGGCGATTACCAGGAGTGCAACAACAAGGCCAAGGCCAATGACGACACGTTGCTTACGTCTGTCTTTTTCCAGGTTAGCCCCATGCCTGCGTCTGCTGCTGAGGTTGGCTGCCTGTATGCGGTCTTTGTCCACCATGTGTTACTTCCTGCTCATATACGGAAATCGAGAGTCGCCCATCTTCAATTACGAAGTTGACGCGTCAGAGCATGTCTGCAAGCCAACATCAATGATGGGAATCGCTCCAGCAACCCTGCCGTCCACGACCTCAATCACGTGAGGCCGTGTTGTCTGAACGCTTCTAGCCGTGCCACCCTGTAGCTCTAATGTGGTCAGGTGTGAAGGGTAGCAATGCCAGCAGTCTTGCTCGCTTTATAGCTTCAGACAAAATGCGCTGATGTCGAGCGCAGGTTCCTGAACGGCGACGAGGACTGATGCGCGCACGCTCCGTTAGGTATCGGCGCAACATAGACACGTTCTTATAGTCAATAACAATCTTCTTCTCTACACAGAAGGCACATACCCGACGCCGCGGCGGATAGAAGCGCCGACCTCGACCACCACCGGGTCCGCCGGGGCGACCACCGGGGCCACCGCCGCCACCTGGCCTTGGTGTGAAACCACCTGGTCGGGGTGGAGCGCCTGCTCCGGGAGCACCCATGGGTGCGGGACGTGGGGCCTGTTCACCAGTCGTCATATCTGTAACGGTCCTCCAAGGTGCCGAGAATTGAATTTCACTTAAAAGGGTAGGTCATCCGGTTCTGAGGGAGCTCCGCCATCACTGGGAGGGGGAGCACCTTCTGAGGGAGCAAATCCCTCATTCTCTCTATCGGCCCTGTCCAAGAACAGGACTCTATCCGCAGTTATCTCATTTACAAAATGAGGCTTGCCATCATTCCCTTCCCAGGTCCGGCTATGCAGGCGTCCTTCAACAAACGCGCGCCGTCCTTTGGAAAGATACTGGTTACACAACTCTGCCAGCTGCCTCCAGGTGATGATGGTGAACCATTCAGTCTCTGTTTGCTTTTCACCAGACGGGTCTGTGAAAACCCTGTTGGTTGCTATTGAAAAAGAAGTGACCGGCAGGCCTTGGGCGGTGTACCGCATTTCCGGGTCCCGTCCCAGGTTACCGATGACCATGATCTTATTGAAGTTCACCATGGTCTCGTTTACTCCATCCCCGTAGCGTTTGCCACAGGTTAATTCTCAATCCGAATCAAAAGATGCCGCAAGATGTCCTCAGACAATCCTATTGCATCCTCTAAGGGACGGGTCTGCTGTGGGTCAGTGATGAACTCCGTGAGGAAGTAACTTCCTTCTGTGAAGTCCTTGATAGGATATGCCAAGCGGCGCATCCCCCACTCTTCCTCTTTGACCAGTTCTCCACCAGCCCCAGTTATCAATCCATGTATGCGGTCAATGGTGCCCTTGGTCTCATCCTCATCCAAGGCCGGGCTGATCACCACAACCAACTCATAATCTCTCGGCTTTGCCAATCCTCATGTCCTGCCGCCCATAGACATACGCCTTGAGCTTCTATAATTTACGAAAACCCATTATAGCATGACAGAACGTGCCCTACCACAAGGGCACGTTCTGTCATCAGTAACTTGTGTACAGAAACGCGTTCTGGACTGTTGTTAAACTAGCTCTTTACGGGTTTGGCTCCACGCTCTTTCCATATCTTATCCATCTCGTCAAGAATCTCCTGGGGCTGCCCTGACAGGTGGCGATTACGCGGTGCGCGGCCGTCCGGCTCTTGCCCAAAAGCACCACCAGTTGGTGCCTGATCACTTGAGGTCACACGCTTACGACCTTGCCTTGGTAAGTAAAGGTTGTGATTCTTTTCCGGGTCACGGATGATCGCCTTCGGTTCACCACCATCTGCGACGATCCGCGCCTCTTCCAACATCCGACGACGCATCATTATAATCCCACCATCGCTGCCGCCAAGATGCTCTTGGGTACGATCTGCAACGGCGTTCTGCCCGACCCAAGCGATGAAGTCCTGATTCATGATATGGGTATCGATCCATCGACCCGTCTTCTCGTCGACCAGTGGTGAACGCCAGTACGGGATGCGCTCCTGCTCAAAAGGCTCGTCGCCAGGAACTGCGTTGTTGAACCAGGCGAAGCTCAATGTGTTCTCATCATCCACAGGAACACGCCACTCGAAGAAACCTGTGAAGAGAGCGTTGGGCCAGAGGCAGACGCGGCCGATTGTCCACTGTTCCTCGTCCTCTGTGCCGCCCTCAAAAACTCTGTGGTACTGAAGACCCCAATCAAATTCACTAAACCCAACCTTAGCATGGGCACGGGGTTCAGGGCCACGAGAATTCGGGTCAAGGTCCTTCGACCATCGTCCATGCAACCACTCCACATGCACCGGGTCAATACTGTTCTCCTGGCATTGGAACCAGTTGCACGGAACATCAGTGTAAATGATCTGTTTGTAACCTCTTTCGTTGAGGAAATCATAGTCAGGTACTAACGGGGCTGGGTCAGGCCCCATGTACGCCCAAAGGATGCCGGCTTTCGGTTCTATCTTGTACGCCTTGATAGAAATCTTCTCCTTGAAGTGGGCATCCGGATACGCCACCTCTTCAAAGGGCTGCTCAATGCATGCTCCCGTTTCATCGAATAACCACCCATGATAATTGCATCGCAGGCCACATTCTTCCAGAATCCCGTAGGACATATCCGCACGACGGTGCGGGCAGTGCAGATCAACAAGGCCATAGG
>Ga0114999_10001725_pt1 | contig 29996 bp, 26 predicted proteins | sample ArcticOcean_MG_C_3_FD_89820 | JGI IMG/M metagenome (GOLD analysis project Ga0114999, IMG submission 89820) | Marine microbial communities from western Arctic Ocean - ArcticOcean_MG_CB8_126 | ecosystem: Environmental > Aquatic > Marine > Oceanic | place: Arctic Ocean: Canada Basin | collected...
AGTGGCTTACCTGCGCAGGCCAAGTTTCTCGATGATGGCGCGATACCGCCCAACATCATTGCCGTTGAGATAACTCAAGAGCCTCCGTCGTTGTCCGACGAGTTTCAAGAGACCCCGACGCGTTGCGTGATCGTGCCGGTGCTCTCTGAGGTGATCCGTGAGTTCGTTGATTCGTCCCGTGAGGATAGCCACCTGGACCTCGACCGACCCTTTGTCGGTGTCGTGTCGCTTGTGTTCCTCGACTATCGCCGCTTTTGTCGCCTGGTCCAAGTGGTGGGTCTCTCCTGGAGATTACGCAATTCGAATACCGAAAAGCTCGATTGAAAAATGCCCCGCAATTTGCCTGAACTAATACAGACATCAGCCATCGTGATTCCGCGTAGCAAAATCGACCATGCGCGAGAGCGGTAAAAGTATAGCACGCAGCACACCCGGCCTCACCGTGTGAAATACATTGTGTCACTGGTGTCGTGTGAACGAAATTTCGACAGAGGTTGGATGCCGTGCGTAGAGGATGCGATCAAGCGGCGCATGATTCGTGGTTTTACCTCGGATCGCAAAAAAAATTGCGGCGCGATATGTAAGCCGTATCGCTCCTTTTAAAGCATTCCGAATTCGGCAGTCGGTTATGGTCGGCACTTCGAGACCATTGGTTTCGACCCGGGTGAGGGGGCCGCGGTCGCTTCAATCTGCCTTGACACCCGCGAAGGCCCTGAGATATTGTTTGGCGAGCGTTCGTAAGGGCTAAAGTGCCGTGACTGAGCGCGATTTTCTTTTTCTAGTGTGGCTGGCCACAAAACCCGCCGTTCCAAAAGAAAAATGGCGCACCCAACCGGGCTTGCACCACAACACCTCAAGGATGGAGGACGTGGCTCTAATGAAACTTCTCACGCGCGGACAAGGAAAACTAGTTTTCCTTATGCTGTCGTCAATCGCCGTTGTGGCGCTGGCCGCCTGCACGGGCGACTCTGGCTCACAGGGCATTCAAGGTCCCGCCGGACCAGCCGGATTCCCCGGTAACCCAGGCGCAGCTGGCGTCGCAGGCGCCCCTGGTAACTCGGGTAACCCGGGTGAATCTGGTCTATCTGGTGAGCCTGGCGCTCCCGGTAACCCTGGCCCGGTTGGCGGTCAAGGGTTCGCCGGACCTGCCGGTGCAACTGGCCCCGCCGGCCCCGCCGGTCCAACCGGTGAGACCACTGGCCTGATTATCGTCGACGCTGGGACGAATTCTGCCGGGTTCATTGAACTCAAGGCCGTTGGAACCACTTCGGCTGAGGTAGTCGGTGGTGGATTCGCCAGCGCAGAAGCAATCTCGCTCGTTGCGTCATCGATTACCGAAAACAAGTTGACGAACGTCGTCTTCAGCAACGAAGTCATCGCCAACGGCGTTGGTTCGTTCACGACGACGCTTGAACTCACGGACGATTCGTTCGTAGCTGGCGGCATCTACACGCTGGATGCCATTGGTAGCCGCGGTAACAAAGGCGCCACCGGCTTCGTAGTCGTCGACAAGGTGGCCACGGACTAACTCCGGGCCCTCAACTCGAAACCTGAAACAGGCCCCGGCATTTTGCCGGGGCCTGTTTTGCGTTACGACGGATTCGATGTATCCCAGGGTGGCTGCCAGTTCTCGTGAAGGAGATTGGGCTTTCATTACGACAGGCTAGGAGACGTCCCAAACCGCATCCAAGACGGCACCCGGACTGGCGCAGCTTTTTAGAGCGTGCGCAGACTACTCCGTTTCCGACGCGTCTACTGCGCGTCACGTTACTGACAAACGTACCGGGAGAGGCAGTCGTTCTTGAAACTTGGACTCGTATCTAGTGATCGGTCGACACGGGTAAAGACACCGACGGTGCCCGTATCTCGTCACAGACATGAGAGGGCACGTGGCTGCGCACAAGAAGTGCTGAACTGAAACCTCTCGCCCCGGATGGCCTTCGCTCAGGCGTCCTCGGCGGTCGTCGCTTTTCGTACAACCCGGATCTGCCTGATGCGCCGTCCTGTTGTCGACTCCACGGTCAGTGTGAGGTTCGCTACCGTCACAGTGTCACCGACCACGGGCATACGCCCCAGTTCCAGGTAAATTAGCCCGCCGACGGTATCGAATCCGTCGCCCTCTATTGCCGTATCAAAAGTCTCGTTAAGGTCATACAGCGTCAGCCGGGCGTCGACCAGTGACTCATCTTCGGTGATCTTCTCAAACTCAGGCTCGTCCTGGTCAAACTCGTCCTCAAGCTCGCCGACGATCTCTTCAACCAGATCCTCATGCGTCACCAGGCCGGACACACCGCCGTACTCGTCAATGACTATCGCTATCTTGACCCGGTGTCGTTGGAATTCCTGGAGCAAATGCTCAAGGAACTGCGATTCCGGAACGAAAATAGCTGGTCGCACCAGATCGACAATGCTCTCATCATCGTTTGACTCGGCGAGCTGGGCGCGAAGCAGATCTTTTGCGTACGCAATCCCGAGCACATCATCGATCTGCCCCCGGTACACCGGAATTTTTGAGTAACCCTCGCTGAGCATCAGATCAGCGACATCCCGTCGGCTCGTCTCGGATTCTGCAATAACCATATCGACACGAGGCCGCATGATCTCTCGTACCCGCGTTGTATCCAGGTCCAGCACGCCGCGAATCATCCGCAGCTCTTCCACATCCGTTGCGACGCCTGCTGCCTCCAGCAACTCAAGATTCTGTTCAAAAGCTGCAGTGACCACGTCCTCCGCGTTCTCCACAAGCGCACCCGTGCCGGGGACCCCCAATAGCAAATATCTCAGCCCGGGTACGCGCGCGACCGCCTCAAACAGCTTTTCAAGCGGCCTGACCGCCGTCTCAATACCGTTCCGTTCGTTAAGACGCATCGCTCCTGCGATGACGTGCGTAATGGCGAGGACGCCGATAACGCCGCCCGCAACGATGAATCTAAGTTGCATCTCATTGGAGACGCTCTTATTGAGTGCCACGAATAATGCTGCCGCGGTCACTATCAGAGAGACGTAAATAACGCCCCTCGCAGCGACCAGGACTGCTGCATCAAAAGGAATACGCCGACCGTTACCGCCGTTTTCACCCTCAGTCGGGGCGCGTAACAGTCGGATGCCCGGAGCACGCCTTGCGGCCACACCGGCGAGAAGCGACGCAAGAACGTAAAAAGCGACCGCCACCGAAAACACCACCCAGCCGATCAGCGTGTCGCCGTTCATCGAACACCTCCCGCCGAGCCGGAACCGATCAATTCAGAGTTAAGATTGGGATGTTCGTCGTCGCAGACCGCGCTTTCGCCCGTGCCAGAGCTGAGCACAAGCTGATGTGCCGTCATTGATCGCGTGTTGTGGCGTCTATCGCCGGGATCGTCGCTATTACTCATGTCCGTACGTCCTGGACTCCTCGTCTCACTTGGTCTTGCTTGGTTACGCTAGGTTTCGGAGGGATCTAGTCTGTTGAATTATCGGGGCAACCGGACGCCTTATTACGTGTAGTCATCGCCGGGTCCGGATAATCGGGCAAATATTACGGGCCTGATTCTGGGCCTGTATCTGAGGTCGGCAACACCCTTGCAGGTACCCCGGCAACGCGGACACCGGGGGGCACGTCGTGGGTAACAACCGCTCCCGCTCCCGTGCTCGCGCCTGGCCCGATCGAGACCGGTGCCACGAGCATCGTTCCGGACCCAATGAAAGCATCCGCGCCGATAATAGTATTGTGTTTGGAATCGCCATCGTAGTTGCAGGTGATAGTTCCCGCACCAATGTTCGCTCCGGCTCCTACTGTCGCATCCCCAACGTAGCTGAAGTGGCCGATGTGGACGCCCACCCCGATGACGCTGTTCTTGATCTCGACATAATTTCCAATGTGTGCGTCCGGCCCAATCACCGCACCCGGCCGCAGATGACTGAACGGCCCGACGCTGGCATTCTCACCAATCTGGGCTGACTCGGCGTGCGACGAGACGACCGACGCACCGTCTCTAACAGACGTGTCTTCCAGTACGGTGTCTGGCCCGATAAGGACGTTTGCGCCGATGTCGGTTGTCCCAACAAGATGACTGTTTGGCCTGATCGTCGTGTCCGGGCCGATTGTTACGCCGGAATCGATGTACGTGGTTTCAGGGTCCACCATCGTGACCCCATCCAACATCCAGCGACGCCGGAGCCTCGTTCGCATCACCGCCTCAGCGGCGGCCAACTCGGTTCGGTCGTTCACTCCGGTCAACTCGGATGAATCGTCAGCCACCACCACTTCCACCGGGTTGCCGGAGGCTACGGCCGCTGAAATAGCGTCCGTTATGTATATCTCGCCTCCCGCAGATGGCGGAACGCTGGCCATCAATCCCCACGCCACCTCCGCATCCATGCAGTAGTAACCGGCGTTGAATTCCTTAATAGAGAGAGTCGCATCATCCGCATCAGCCTCTTCGATGATTGCGACCACTCGACCGGCTGTTTCACGCTTGACCCGCCCAAACCCGGGCGGCACGTCGCCTTTGCCAGTCAAAAGAGTGATCGACGCCTGTGAATCAGTGTGTGCGGTCAGCATCTTGGAGACAGTCTCCGGGGTGATGAGCGGCATGTCAGCATTGGCCACGAGAATATGGGATGCCCCACCAGCTGCACCCGAGGCCGCAAGCAGTGCATCGCCTGTTCCACGCGGTTCGGCCTGAATCGCCACCGTGACTTTGTCTCCAACGGTCTCAAGAAATTGCGGGTCCGCCGCAATAGACGGCGACGCCACCACCACAATCCGCTCGATCCCGGCTTCTTGGAGGACCCACATGGCCTGTTCAAGCAGCGTACGACCACAGATCGAATGCAGCGGCTTCGGGATCGAAGACCGCATTCGGGAACCGATCCCGGCGGCCAGGATCACGCCCATCCACTTGTTACTGGGATTGCTTGTCATGTGACAGAAGGGGGGGGGTGCGCAAAAAAGGAAAAGCGATTAAAAAGCAGACGAGCCACCCCGGCGTCGCGATTCGACGTTTTGGATGACTCGCGTGAACGGAATGATATTTTGTGTCGCATTAATGACCTGTACGGTCACGATCATGGTATGAGTCCTGATTTGACAAGGTCAAGGCAATCGTTGTCCGGCAATCCCCGTGTTTTTGATGCCACAAACGCGATCAATCGACTGAAATCGTCGCTATACTCTCCCGTTGGAGAGGTGGCTGAGTGGCTTAAGGTGCCGCTCTCGAAAAGCGGTGTGCGGCAACGTACCGCGGGTTCGAATCCCGCCCTCTCCGCCACTTGCCCCGTTCGCGCCATGGGGCATGCCGTTCCAACGGCTTCAGGTGGATTGTGGGTGCTCCTGCGGAGAGGTGCGAGAGTGGCTTAATCGGCACGCCTGGAAAGCGTGTGTGCCGGCAACGGTACCGCGGGTTCGAATCCCGCCCTCTCCGCCATAAGCACCCCGTTCAGCCAGGTGATTCGGGTGGTTCTGGATCCGGTGTGCTGTGACCCTGTCCATCAAAGGCAAAGGGCGCCCAAGGGTGGAAGAAGTAGTGACCGATCCGATTCCAGAAGTCAAAGACCTTGAATACTGGGTAGCGTTCAGCAGAATTTCTGGCCTTGGCCCCGTCGGGTTTCGTCAGATTGAAACGCGCTTCGGGGGTCTCTCGCTGGCGCGGAAGGCCGGGCAATTTGATCTCGCAAACGCCGGTCTTGATGATGCAACTGTCAGGGAAATCGTCTCAGGCCGCCCGGAGATCGATCCAATTTCTGAGATGGAAGCGCTGGAGAAGCAGGGCATCGGCGTCATGTGCCTGCGTTCGCCGGAATACCCGGCCCGTATCGCAGAGATATACGACCCTCCGACTGTTCTCTACATAAGAGGAAGGTGTTCAAGCGAGACCGACGCGCAACGTAGTCGGTCAGGTGACGATGCCCTTGCCGGGCGATCCTCTTCAAGCCTGAACATGTCGAACCGGTGTTGTCTGGAGTAAAGACGCAGACGCGCCGTCGCTGGAAGCGCAGACGCATGCGCCCCGGATCAACCCGAACAAGCACGTACACGCTTGTTCGGGGAGCCGTTCGCGCTCCTGAAGGTGATCCGTGTTTGGCAGGAGCCGATAGGCAATGTCTCCGACGGGGACGCACGCGCCGAGGATTATCCCGGGCAAAAAGACTTTCTTGCTGTGTTCACCCGCATAAACGGCGATGTACTGCTTGATGAGGTTGTGTGGTGCGTGGAGTTCACTGCGACCGCCGTAGACGAGTAGTAACGGCCACCCCTATGGGCGCGATAGCGCGACAATCCCCGGGCCACGTGGCACCATGCCCGCGTCAGGCCGCAAACGGATACACGAAAAGAGTTTCGATTTGATCGTCGTACGGCGCATATACGTCCCCAACCCCGGAACCGGCGGCTCCCTTATGAGGCTGGTCAAGCAGGCCTCAGAAGAGATGGCGAACGCGGGTTTCGGCAAGCCACGTATCTTACGTACGGCGTTCGGGGACCACGGCACAATTATTACCGAGCAGGCCTGGGATTCGCTCGCCGATTACGACGCCTCCCGGGACAAAGTACGGGCCACTCCGGGGATCACGCAGGTGTTCGACCAGATCTACCCGCTCCTCGCGGCGACCCACAACACCGAGGTCCTGATCGAGGTCGAATAGATGACCCCGGTTCGTCGACACGATGGCGACTCCTCCGGCCAGGCTTCGGCAGCCTACGAACACAATCAGGCGTTCTGGGATGAGGTCACGCCGGTTCATGTCACGTCCGACTACTACCAGCTTGATAAGTTCAAGCGCGGCGATGACATCCTCCACAAGTTCATCGTGGACGAGGTCGGCGATGTGTCCGGCCTGTCGATGCTCCACCTGCAGTGCCATTTCGGACTAGACACGCTGAACTGGGCGCGCAAGGGTGTGATCCCCACCGGCGTGGACATCTCCGGGGCTTCGATCGAACGCGCCCGGGAGCTGTCTGTTGAGCTGGGCATCACTGCCAGCTTCGTGCAGGCAAACGTTCTCGAGATGGGCGACCGTTTTGATAGCCAGTTCGACCGCGTCTTCACGTCTATCGGCTCGCTTTGTTGGATCGGCGACCTGGCGGCATGGGGCAAGGCCGTTGCCCGCGCGCTTAAACCTGGAGGACAGTTCTACATCGCCGAGTTCCATCCCGTGTTGGACACCCTGCAACAGTCGAGGCCCATCACCGAAAGCAGCGCCGCTTACCCGACCTACCCGTACTTCGGGAACGGCGTCGCCCTCAGGTTTGATCCAGAGGGCGACGATAGTGATTACGCCGAGGCGTCGTTCACGAGCGAAGAAACCACGTTCGAATGGTTTCACCCGATGTCCGAGATCATCGAGGCCTTGATAGCTGCGGGGCTGGCGATTCAGCGCTTCCGTGAACACCCGTTCGTTACGTACAAAGCGAGGCAGGGGATGGTGCAGCGCGACGACGGGTTGTGGCGGCTTCCACCCGACGTAGTTCCCCTGCCGCTGATGTTCACGCTGACCGCTTCTAAATCGGCGTCCGGGCCAAACGCGTGACACGGGGCGGCGTCGCTGCGAACATCTTGGAGTATTCGTAATCAATTCAGGGACCGTCAGCAGCGGTCCTTTACGCCTGAGCTATTGGAGACCAAGCAATGCCTGATCCTGTCGTGTCCGTGATCATGGGCAGCACGTCAGACCTTGAGACGATGCAGAGCACCGTGGACGTGCTCGACCAGTTCGATATCGCACACGAGGTGTCTATCGTGTCTGCACATCGGACGCCTGACCGGATGTTCAAGTTCGCCGAGGAAGCAGCCGGACGTGGCATAGAGGTAATCATCGCCGGTGCAGGCGGTGCGGCCCACCTCCCCGGCATGGTAGCGGCGAAGACGCTGGTCCCGGTTATCGGCGTTCCCGTTGAAAGCCGGGCACTGAAGGGCATGGATTCGCTTCTCAGCATCGTGCAGATGCCACGTGGCGTCCCCGTTGCAACGGTCGCCATCGGATCAGCGGGTGCGACGAACGCCGGGCTGCTGGCAGCGCAGATTCTTGCTAACAGCCGTCCTGAGCTTCGCACCAGGCTAGAAGCCCATCGGGCTAAAACGGCGAGCGATGTCGAGGCTCAAGCCGCAGAACTGGAACAGCGGTGACACGCACAGGACCGATCCTCCCCGGCGGTACTCTTGGCGTAGTTGGCGGAGGCCAGTTGGGGCGCATGTTCGCCCTAGATGCCCGCCGCATGGGCTACAAAGTGGTGGTCCTGGACCCTGATCCGGAATCCCCGACCGGTCAGGTGGCGAACGATCGCATCGTCGCGTCTTATACCGATGCCGACGAGATGTTGCGTCTGGTCAAGCATTGCGATGTGGTCACGTACGAGTTTGAGAATGTAAACGCCGATGCCGTAGCCATGGCCGAGGGTTCCGGTTTCGTACGACCGGGTAGCCACGTCTTGCGTGTGGCGCAGCATCGGTTGATCGAAAAAGGCGCACTGGTCGAGAACGGTTTTCCAGTCTCTGAGTACGCTGAGGTCGACACGATGGCGGACATGGTGAAAGCCGTTGAGCGTATCGGCACACCGGCGGTGTTGAAGACCGCTACTTCCGGGTACGACGGCAAGGGGCAGATCGTGTTGCGATCGGCCGTCGATATGCGTGAGGCGCACTCGGAACTACGACCCCAGAGTGTGGCGTTGATCCTTGAGTCCTTCGTGCCGTTCGAGTTGGAGATTTCTGTAATTGCCGCACGCGGGCCGGATGGCGATGTTGTGTGCTTTCCTCCGTCCGAGAATCAGCACGTGAACGGGATTCTGGACGTAAGCATCGTCCCGGCCCGAATTTCAGATGAGGTTCGCGACGCGGCTGTGAAACTGGCCTCCGGGATTGCGGAGGCGCTGGACGTGGTCGGCCTGGTGGCTGTGGAGATGTTCGTTACGACCGACGGCGAGTTGCTGGTTAACGAGATCGCACCACGACCGCACAATTCGGGCCACTACACACAGGACGCATGTGCGACGTCACAGTTCGAGCAGCTTGTCCGTGCGATCTCCGGCTTGCCGCTGGGATCGACGGAACTACTCAGTCCGGTTGTGATGGTGAACCTTCTGGGCGACGTATGGGCCGACGCAGGAGGAACGCCCGACTGGGACGCTGCGCTTGGAGTTCGAGGGTCGGTGCTACACATCTACGGCAAGGCAGAGGCGCGGATCGGTCGGAAGATGGCGCACATCAACGTGACCGCACCAGATGTCGAGACTGCGCTGGCACGGGCACTGGATGCGCGTGAACGGGCGGCCGGGCGCGGGTAGTTGCGCGTAAGGGACGGAGCGATGTTCCGCCCACTGGCGTATCGCGCCATACGCCCCCACAACTGAGGGCACGGTCTCTGACTCACGCCGTGCCCTGAGGTTCTCGAAGGGCCGGTACGCGACGACGTTAGTACTCGCACTAAAAGCGGATCCTGAATCGAGTTCAGGATGACAGTTTCCGAGGGTAGCGTCTTTACACGCCCGTGTATTCGTGCTTCCAGAGTTCGTCTGCGAATGTGAATAGGGCTGGCATTCCGCCGGTGTGCAGGATGACTACGGTGTCGTCCTTCGTAAAGTTGCCCTGCTTGATCTGGTCTATAAGCGCCGCCATGACGGTGCCCGTGTAGTTCGGGTCGGTCAGGATCGCCTCGGTCTTGGCCATCAGGTGGATGCCGTCCAGCGCTTCCTGGGTGGGTATCCCGTAGCCTTCGCCGATGTACTGGTCGAGGATATTCATGTCACCGGGTTCGAAGCCGACCGCCAGTTTTGCCACCCGAACTGCGCCGGAGATCACGTCGTACAGGTAGGAATCGATCGGCATGTCGTAGTTGACCATCACGCCGGTGACGTCCCAGTCCAGGCCAAGATTTTTGGCCGCCAGCGTTAGCCCGCCGGTGGAGCGGCCACCTACGCCGATGATCTTGGTTGTGTGGATGCCCAGTTCTTCAAGCTGTCCCAGCAGTTCCAGCGCACCGTTCAGGTAGCCAATAGTTCCAACAATTGTCGGGAACTCATGATCGACCCGTACGTAAGGTTTGTAGCCCTCAGCCTCCAGCTTTCGGCCCAGTTCACGTGCGTACTCCTCGGCCTTCGACTGCTCCGACTGCTCTTCGTCGAGTAGATGCAGGTCCGCACCAAGCACTTTGTCGACGAGCAGGTTGCCCTGGATCTCACGGCCCGCGGCGTACCGGAGAACGCATGAGTACTTGATGCCGAACTTGTTGGACGCTGCTGCGGTCATCCGGGCATTGTTGGAGTGGTAATCCATCATATTGACGTAGGCGTCGTAGCCCTGTTCGAGCAGGTGCGCGAGTTCGAACTCGTAGTGGCGTGCCTTGTTGCCGCCCATCGCAAGTCCTGTGGCGTCATCACGCTTGATCAGGATGCGTGGCCCGCCAAGCTCCGTGCTCAGTCGATGCAGGTCTTCGAGCGGGGTAGGCAGATGAGCGATGTTGACCCGAGGGATGGCGGCGATGTTGGCCCGGAGTGTCGCTCGGTCCATCGGCGGATTGGCGCTTTTAAAGCTTGGCATGGCGGGTGACGATCCCTTATCTGACGCTGAGCTGATTTGATGCGACGAGGTCGCATGGCGGAGATTATCACGGGAAGGCGATTTCAGTCGGGTGCAATGCACCCAAGCACACCCGGTGATTGTCATCCTGAACTCGACTCAGGACCCGCCTGTCTTGCTGATACGGACTGTTCCGGGCGTCCTGGCCCTTCGAGAGCCTCCAGAGCGCGGTTGGGTTGCCTGTAGGGCACGGGTAAGTGGCCTCGGGACACACTCGATCCGTCCTCGCCAGCAACGGGAGTACACTGCCGACAGCGCTGGCAAATCAGGGAGGAACCGACCTACGGATGGCAGATGAGACTCACGAACAAGACACAGCATCGGACCGTGATCAACCCGTCCGTTTTGCCATGTTCGAGTCCCTGCGATTCCGTGACTTCCGGCTGATCTGGCTCGGGCAGACCAGCCATGCGCTGGCCCTCTGGGCGCAGATAATCGCCCTACCGCTGCTGGTTCTCGATATCACAGACAACAGTGCAGTCCAGCTTGGCGGCGTGATGGCCGCCCGCACACTCCCAACCCTGTTCCTGGGTATTTGGGCCGGCGTAGTGGTTGACTGGTTCAATCGACGCTCCATCCTGATCGCCACAAAGTGGGGCTCCTTCCTGCTCGCCGTGCTGTTCGCTGTACTGCTAATTGGCGGCTGGATGGAACTCTGGATGATTTACGCCTGGGTGGTCGCAATAGGCTCAACACAAGCGTTCGATCAACCAGCCCGATTCTCGATGGTTTTGACCGTCCTTCCGCGCCACCTGATCACAAACGGGATGGCCTTACTTAGCTCCACGCAGAACGTGATGCGCATCGTTGGCGCTGCCGGTGCCGGTCTTGTTGCCGAGTTCATCGGGCTGACCGGGACTTTCATATTGATTGCCGCTATTTACTCGACCGGCGTTGTGGCGATCCACATGCTTCACGTCGCTGACCACGCTCGACCCTCCAAAACCGGACTTCGGGCGATGACTTCCGGGCTGGCTGAGGGTGCGAGTTTTGCTATGAAACGGCCCGAGATCCGCGGCGTGCTGTTGATCTCGCTCGTTTATTTCGCTTTCGGCATGTCCTACATGCAGGTGTTCGCGCCTCTGTTCGCCGTCGAGGTGATCGATATCGGACGTGGCGGTCTTGGCATGATGCTGTCGATCACCGGCGTGGGCGCGCTAGTCGCGGCATTGTTCGTCGCCAAAAGGCAGCCAACCCGGCTGGGGCTGATCCTGCCGCTAGATGTCGCGGGGTTTGGCGTGGCTTTGCTCCTGTTCACAGGTGCGACCTACCTGCCCGGCACGTGGGCAATCGCAATTCCAATGGCGGTGATGCTGGCGATTGGCGCTCTCCAGACGACATTCATGTCGCTCAGCCGATCACTCATGGTCCAGGCAGCACCAGATGAAATGCGAGGGCGAATCCTTTCATTTGTGTCGCTGGACCGATCCATGATGGCGTTTGGTGGTGCATCGGGCGGTTTCCTGGCCGACGCATATGGCGTTCAGATAACCCAGATCGGGTTTGGCATCATATGCATCGTCGGGGGCCTAGTCGTTCTCATGATGACGCCCGGGTTCCGTTCCTTCGAGGGGCAAGGATCTGCGCGACGACGATCTTCAGATTCAAATAGCCAGCAAAAGTCGATTCCTGAACCCGTCCAGACAGCCCGGACGGCCGGAAGCGGAGACTAACCCGTAGCCCTACGCCTTACTTGGAGTCCGTGGAGTCCGGGCGCGCAACCGGCGTATTCGCTGGTAGCCTCATCTACTCGTAATTAAATACAGACGCGCGCTCGCGCCCACGGAGACCAGATGCCAGACGCCACGCAGTCCCCTTACCGACTTCCAAAGACCATCACCCCGTCGCACTACGCGCTAACGCTTGAGCCGGACCTGGTGAACTTCACCTTCTCAGGCACGGAGGCGGTGAGCATCGCCGTCTCTGAATCAACAGATGTTTTTGTCATTAACTCGATCGAGATCGAGATCGACGAGGCATGGGTTTCGGCTGATGACGGTTCCCGTACCGACGTTTCAGGGATCGAGTACGACGAGGAGCTTCAGCGCGCGACGCTTTCGCTCGCGGCAGTAATAAGCCCGGGCGACCACACGTTCCACTCTCGGTTCCGAGGCATCCTCAACGACCAGCTCCACGGCTTCTACCGCTCCACGTTCAAGGACGATGCCGGGGTCGAACACACAATCGCCACGACGCAGATGGAGTCCACGGACGCACGTCGCGCCTTCCCTTGCTGGGACGAGCCGGAGTTCAAGGCATCGTTTGGCGTAACGCTGGTGGTTCCGGAAGACCAGTTTGCTATGTCCAACGGGGCGGAGATTTCAAACGAAGTTGCAGGCGGTAAGCGCACGGTCAACTTCGCCAACACGATGGTGATGTCCAGCTACCTCGTCGCATTCATCGTCGGGCCATTTGAGGCAACCGACCCGGTCGACGTGAACGGCACGCCGCTCAGGATCATCTACCCGCGCGGCAAGGGCCACCTGACTGAGTACTCGCTTGAAGCCGGTGAGCATGCGCTTGCCTTCTTCGAGAACTACTACGGTATCCCCTACCCGGGCGACAAGCTGGACATGGTTGCCGTGCCGGACTTTGCGTTTGGCGCGATGGAGAATCTCGGGGCCATCACCTACCGCGAAGTGTTGCTCCTGCTGGACCGGGATCGCGCCACGGAGCCGGAGCTTCTCCGGGTGGCGGACGTCATTGCTCACGAGATCGCCCACATGTGGTTTGGCGATCTTGTCACGATGCGCTGGTGGAACGGCATCTGGCTGAACGAGGCGTTCGCTACTTTCATGGCGACGCTGTCCACCGATGCCTTCAGGCCCGAATGGGAGCGCTGGGTGCAGTTCGGGATGGAGCGCTCTATGGCGTTCGATGTCGACTCGCTTGAGAAGACCCGTCCCATCGAGATCGAAGTGAACTCGCCCTCGGACGCGGAGGGTATGTTTGACCTTCTCACGTACGAAAAGGGCGGCTCGGTGCTGCGGATGCTTGAACAGTATCTTGGCGACACGCCTTACCGGGACGGCATCCGGAACTATCTGAACAAGCACAGCTACGGCAACACCGAGACGAATGACCTATGGGACGCCATCGAGGAGACCACGGGGCAGCCGGCACGCCGAATAATGGACTCCTGGATCTACCAGGGCGGCTATCCGGTCGTGAGCGCTGAGACTGTAGGCGAAACGACTCTACGGTTGTCTCAGCGACGGTTCCGATTTGAGAACGACCCCGAGGGTGCGGACAGCCGATGGTCAGTCCCGGTCATCCTGCGTGTGAACGGCGAAGAGCAACGTGTGTTGCTGGAGGACGGAAGCGTCGATATCGAGCTGGATGGACCGGCCGAGTCAGTGATAGTGAACGCAGGCGGGCACGGCTTTTATCGGGTTCGCTACTCCCCCGAGTTGTTGGCGAAAATCGACCCGACACAGGGCGACCTTTCGGCGATCGAGCGTTACATGCTGATCGACGACGCCTGGGCATCGGTCGTGGCCGGGAACACGGCTGCCATCGACTTTGTGGCCTTCGCACGCGGGTTCGCCGATGAGACGGACGCCGAGGTGTGGGCCCAGCTCACGGGTTGCCTGGCCTCACTTGACCGTCTGCTGGAAGGCGATGGTCGCGATGCGATGCGCTCCATTGTTCGAGAGCTTGTCAGTCCCGCACTGGAGCGAATCAGGTGGGAGCCGTCCGAGGGACAGTCGTCCCGTGATCTTGAACTACGCGGCACTCTGATTCGTTCGTTGGCGATCACCGGCAACGATCAGGGTGCGCGGGAACAGGCTCGTGGGCTGCACGCTCGGTACCTGGAAGACCCGAGCAGCATCGACGCCAACGTGGCCGCAGCGGTCACCGGCGTGGTGGCGAACTGCGGGTCGGATGCCGATTACGACACCTTCTTCCAGCGGTTCAAGTCGCCGCTGGACCCGCAGGAGGAGCAGCGATATCTGCGAACACTGGTGGGCTTCCCGACGTCTGAGCAGATGTCTCGGACGCTGGCGATGACGCTGAGCGGCGAAATCCGAACGCAGGACGCGCCATACCTGCTGGCGGGCTGCATGGTGAACCGGGAGAACGGTCCGCAGGCGTGGGCTTTCATCAAGGACAACTGGGACAAGATGAACGAGGTGTTCCCCTCGAACTCCATCGTACGGATGCTCTCGGGGGTTCGGTCTTTGTCCAAGCCGGAACTTGCCGACGATGTACTGGCCTTCTTCGAAGATCACGAGGTGCCGCAGGGCGCACTGTCTCTCTCTCAGCTCCTGGAACGATTGCGCATCAACGTGCGGTTGCGGGAACGTGAGTCTGAACGGTTGGCGGCTGCGCTGACGGAGTAATCTCTGATTTCAGACTGTAGCGGGGCCTTCTATATCGAAGGCCCGCGCTACAGCCAGCGGCGTACGCTCTCACAGTAGGCGTTGAACTGGTGGCCGATCACGTTCTCCATGTATCGCTCTTCGCGGGGAATGACCAGGATTTGGAGTCCTAAGACGGAGATCGGCAACGAGCCGAGCACCCAGTAGGAGTTAAGGAGTAGCGCCACTCCAAGCGACAGCGAGGTAAAGCTGAGATAGATCGGATTTCGGGTGTACTGGAACGGGCCGTCTGTAACCAGAGCGGTCGTAGCCCGAGCCGGGTCCGGATGCTGCCCGCCCTTACGAAGTGCAATCGTGGCCCACGCCACCAATACCAGGCCGATGGACGCAAGAATGCCTCCCGCCGTCGCCAGGATCAGATTTCCGCCTACCTGTATGTCCCCGCCGGTCATCACGTGCAAAAACACGCTGACTGCTACCGGGACGCCAAAAATAGCTCGTGGCGAGAACTTGAGATCTGCCCCGAGTGATTCCGGCTCGCGAACCTGACTCACCTTTGCTCCTGTATTACTTCGGGCCCGATCGTCCGGGACTGATGCCCGATCGCCGAGATTGTCGTCCTCTATCTAGCGTGATTGCAAATCTTGAACCCCAAAGCTTGCTCAGACCTACCAGACTTATACGCAGCCGAACGGCAAATCGATTGCTAAACTCGCTCGCCATACCCGTTCGATATTGACGAGCTAAGACACGCCTCTAAAGGGATCACCATGCCCGGACCGCTAAAAGTTGGAGTTATCGGCGGCGGACAGCGCGGACTTCAGCACGTCGAGTACCTCGTCCGCCTGCAGGCGGACGATGAGGTCCGGCTTGTGGCTCTGGCCGACCCCCAACCGGAGAACCTGGAAGAAGGGTCCATCCAGACCCGTGCATCAACGTATCGGCAGGGCGAAACGAAGCTGTACGGCTCGGCGCACCAGATGCTCCAGGAGGCCGAGATAGACGCCGTCTGGTTTGTTATCCCGCCGAACCTGCATAAAGGTGAGACCCAACTCGCCACCGGGCGCGCGATAGCGATCTTTGCCGAGAAGCCTCAAACGCTTTTTTACGACGAGGCGGCGCAACAGGCGAAGACGATTCGTGACGCGGCGTGATCTCCACCGCCGGGTTCCAGATGCGGTACGGCCCCTGGTACGTGGCGTTGAGCGATTACACGGCCGACCGGGCGGTCACTTCTATAACGATGGTCGATGGCGGTGGGGAGGAGCTTGGCGGGCCGCAGAATCGGATCTGGACGGCCAATCCCGCCTGGTCCGGGTCCAGCGTGGTGGAGGCCGGGATCGACCAGACGGACTTGATGCGTTACTGGACCCACGACGAGATCGACTGGGTGCAGGCGGCGTACGTTGAGCGGGATCACTCGCTGCACGATGTCGAGGGCGACAACCTGAGCGCATATACGGTTGTATACGGATTCAAGCGCGGTGCCGTGGCGAACCTGATTTTTACGAGGCCGGGTCGAGTTTATCTGAACAAGCGTTACGACTACATCCTGACGACCCATTCCCAGGTGAAGTTCGAAGACGAGCTGGTCGCGTACGGCTACCATGGGCACGAATATCCGCCTACAGAGCGGCCAACCGCAGAAGACGTGCGGCAGGTACTGGCGAGTGGCCCACACCCAAATCCTATGGGCGATGAAAACTCGCTTGAACTAGACCGTAAGTTCGCCGAGGCGGTGACTCAGAACAGGCCAGAGTTTCTGAAAAACACTTTTGAGTCGAGCTTGAACTCATTGGCCGCTGTCCTAGCCGCAAACGTGTCACACGAGCTAAAGGGCGAGCGAACTTATCTTGAAGAGTTCACGACAGGTGACAGGTTCGCCAGATACCGAAACCGACCTGACGGCCAGTAATGCAACAGCAACGCACGGGAGCAGTGAATCAAGTTGAGTAACGGAAACTTCAATATCGCCCGGGTCGAGTTCACCTCCATCGCCGTTCACGGAACGCACCAGTGGGTGTTCGTGGAGGTCACCGATGACGACGGAAACACCGGGCTCGCAGAACTGGCAGGCGGTGGCGCTGCGACAACTATCGCCCAGTTGACCGCCGACTACGCTGAACAACTGAGGCTATCGCCGCCGAACGGCGAGTCCGACGTAACGGCCCGGCTGGATCTGAGCGTTGAGGGGCTTGAGGCGAATCGTGAGTCGGCCACCGCCGTTAGTGCGCTCCGTACGGCGATATCGGATGCGCAGGCCCGACGTGACCGGGTCAGTCTCGGCGAGTTCCTGGGCGGACAACCAACAGAGTCGGTCCAGCTATACGGCAACATGAATCGATCCATGCTGCCCGATGACGATGGCCCTCGCGATCGGTCGCCTGAGGCATTCCACGCCGCGGCAACAGAGGCGATAAAGCGTGGGTATGAGGTCGTGAAGTGTGCGCCGTTTGACGAAGCCCGGTCTCCGTTTGAGGAACCAGGTCTGCCGGAAGCGGCTCGTCCAGGGATCGACCGTATCGTCGCGGTCCGGGAAGCCATCGGCCCAGACGTGCCGTTATTTGTCGACTGCCACAGCCGTTTTGACATGAACTCCGGGATCGCTCTGGAAATTACGCTCCGGGAGTCAAACGTAGCCTGGTACGAAGAAGCGGTGGACGGTATCGAATATCCCGAGGTGATGAAGCGCATCCGTGAGCAATCCAAGATGGACGTTGCCGGAGCCGAGGCCGGGTACGGCGTCGCGCTGTTCCGACGGATCATAGAGGGCGGCGTGATGGACGTCGTGATGCCAGACATCAAGTTCTGCGGCGGCGCGGGCGAAGCGGTGACCATCGGCGCCACGCTGGAGCCGATCGCACCCGGTTCCGTATCGATGCACTCGCCATCAGGCCCGGCATCCCAGCTAGCCAGCGCACACGCTACTGCGGCATTCGGCGGCACACGGCCGTTAGAGCACGCGTGGGGCGAGGTCGATTGGCGTCCATCTGTGATGGAGCCTGCTGAACGGATTGAAAACGGTCGTATTTACATCCCTGAAGGCCCCGGACTTGGTGCAACACTCGATAAATCAACCGTTGATACGCGCGGCCGACGCTGGACTCTGTAGGTAAATCACGGTGCGTGAGCGGCGATGACAGAGTCCTACAGTGAGCGCTTTCTGACCCGAATACGCACGCTGGGTTATTTCCATGACCTGACCCTTGCGCCACATACCGTTGCCGAAACGCTGTACATAACGCCCGATCCCGGCGAGATTCCGGGATGGGAGTGGTTGCCGCAGTCCGCCACTCAATCCACCAACGGGCTGGTACTTATTGAAGGTTTGAGAAGGCAGACGGCGTTCAGCCCCCCGTTTGCGATAGAGATCGACGACGCAGACCGAGTGCAGGACGGTCCTAACTTCGACCCATTCATTGCGTCGCTCACGCGTCAGCGCAAGATTGCGTTCATCCTGCTCAGGTTCGGTCAATATGCGGTCGGGGTCGCTGACGACGAGAAACTGGTCGTCAGCAAGACGGGGACCCGTTACGTAAAAGGCAGGCATCGTGCCGGAGGCCAGTCACAACGCCGATTTGAACGTAATCGTGAGGTCTGGGTCGCCCGGCTGTACGGCCAACTGTGCAAGACGACGACAGAGCGATTTACGCCATATGAGCGGAATCTGGACGCGCTGGCACTCGGCGGAGATCTGCACGTTCTTGAGGATTTCCGGAAGCGTTGCGAGTTTTCTGAGAGGTTGAGCAGGCGGGTTCAAAACATCCACGTTCCGGTTGACCGTCCGGGCATGAAGTCGCTTGAACGGGCCGTGACGAATGCATGGGGTTGCCGCGTCTGGGAATTAAACCTGCTTTGAGGGGATGTTTGGTCGTTACGTGAACATGAATTTCTTGATCGTGTTACTTTTTTTGTAACTCGCCTCGGGGATTCCGGGGCTTATCGTGATCCTCGCAGGGGCCGGGAGGGATCATGATGGTACTGGTAGTCGACGACGACCCGGGCATCACAGCAGCAGTCTCTGCGGCCGTCAGCGTTAGTTGGCCGGAAGCCGAAATAGTTGAAGCAGCCGACGGAAACTCGGCCATTGAACACGCTCGCCGCAATCAACCAGATATTATCGTGCTTGATGTCGGCCTTCCCGACATGACCGGATTCGAGGTCATGCGGGCAATTCGCGAGGCATCCGAAGTTCTCATAGTGATACTGACGGCTCGCAACAGCCACATGGACAAGATCGAAGGCCTGGAGTTCGGTGCCGACGACTACATCCCAAAACCATTCGCCCCGATGGAGCTCCTGGCCCGAATGCGCGCCGTACTTCGTCGCACCCAAAATAACTCCGATCCTTCAGAGCAAGAACCGTTCGAGGAAGATGGCCTAAAGTTCGACTTCGCCGCGTACGAGGTCACGTACGGGAATGACAAGATGGCACTCATGCCCCTTGAGTACAAATCGAGGGACCCAGCGTGACCGGGTTGATGTCCGTCGCCCAGACCATTGCGCCTTCGTCGGCATAAGCCAGGGCCGTAGCCCGGCCGATACGCTGTCCGGCCGCCGTGATGAGAGCCGTTTTGCCTGTAAGTCTTCCTGCCAAGATCTACTCCACCCCGGTCTCTTTTGCCGGTTTGCTGGTGTGTTGTCGATTCGGTTGCGGGCACGAAGAGCGGGACGTAGCGGTCTCCCGGCTACGCCTTCAAGAAATCGAACGCGGCCGCCATGAACAGGTTGACGCCGATCGGGAATGCAGCTTCGTCGATATCGAAGGTCGGGCTGTGATGGGCGTGCGCCTCTGGTTTGCCCACTATCTCCGCGCCAAGACTGAAGTAGCTCCCGGGCATGGCGCTTAGAAACAGCGACATGTCGTCGGAAACCGTGCCAGGCTGCATCACATTGACTTTATCAGAGCCTACAACCCCGGCAGCGATGCCCTTTCATCCAGTCGGTTACTTCGGGGTCGTTGACGCATAGCGGTGTCCCTAACAGCCATTCGTACTCGGCATCGCCACGCCCTTTGCAGTACGAATCAGTCCGTCGAGCAGTGCCTTCTGCGTATCTGTCGAGTACCAGCGGATCGCGCCGCGCATCGTTGCGTAGGCCGGGATGATGTTGCCTGTGGTCCCGGCGTGGATCTCGCCGATGGCCACGACCGCCATCTCGTTCGGCGACGTCTCACGACTCACCAGCGTCTGGAGCACCGTAACAACGTGTGCTGCGATCACCACGGGATCGACAGTGAGGTGCGGCATGGCGCCGTGGCCTCCACTACCGGTGATCGTCAACTTGAAAGTGTCCTTACCTGCCATGGTCGGACCGGCGGCGGCGCTAACCTCGCCGATAGCCCAGCTGGCCCCGATGTGGAGGGCGATCACTCTGTCAGCCTTGTATCGCTCAAAGAACCCGTCGTCCGACATGGCCTGTGCTCCGACGTTGTTCTCCTCCACCGGCTGGAAGACGAAGATCACCGTGCCATGCAGTTCAGAGCCGTGTCGCGCCAGCAGCTCGGCGGCCGTGACCGCAAATTGCTACATAAGAGTCGTGGCCACAGGCGTGCATCGCATCCACGGTCGATGCGAACGGCAACCCGGCGCGCTCTGGCATGGGCAGCGCGTCGATGTCGGCGCGGATCGTGAGTGTTGGGCCACCAGAGTCGCCTTCAAGCGCGCCGACGACGCCCGTGTGGCCAATGCCTTCTTCGACCTTGAATCCCGCCGATCTCAGACGTTCTGCGATGATCGCCGCAGTACGACTTTCTTGGAACTCGATCTCTGGATTAGCATGGATGTCACGCCTCAAGGCGATCATCCGTGGAGTGGCATCGGTGATTTCCTGTGTATATGGCATAGCGGAGCGAATGATACAGGTGGCATCAAACCGGGCCGAGCGAGGTCAGGAGAACTCGGCCACACGGTCCTTCAAAATGCGATCCAGCTCCTGTCCAAGCGCCTCGTGACCGTGATCGGTCAGGCCCGGGTCCTCGGCTATCAAATCGGTCGCTTCCGCTCGGGCCATAGCCATGAGATCGGCGTCGGTCAGGCTGGCGATGACAAGGTCTGCGAATCCGCTCTGGCGCGTACCAATATAGTCGCCGGGTCCTCGCAACCTGAGGTCCTCTTCGGCGAGATCGAACCCGTCCGATGTCCGCTCGATAATGCCCATGCGTTCCCGGGCGTCTGCGCTTGGATTGTCCGATAGCAGGATGCACTGGCTAGCGAACCCGCCTCGCCCGATGCGACCCCGCAACTGATGCAACTGCGAGAGCCCAAATCGTTCTGCACCCTCAATCAGCATCACGGTCGCGTTCGGTATGTCGATGCCGACCTCGATCACCGGAGTGGCGACCAGTACGTCTATCTTGCGATCACGGAATCGGTCCATCACCTGTTGCTTCTCGGCCAAGGGAAGCCGTCCGTGAAGCAACCCAAGTTTGAGGTCAGCGAACGGGCCGTTAGATAAGAATTCAAACTCCTCGACGGCCGACCGGGTGCGAATCTCTTCCGACTCGTTGATCAGCGGGCAAACCACGAAGGCCTGTCGTCCAGACGCGATCTCGTCGATCACGAGCTGGTGTGCGTCAGACCGTTGCTGTTTCGTGCGCGCCCACAACGTTGTGATCGGCTTTCGGCCGCCCGGGAGCTGTCGGAGCGACGTCAGATCCAGATCGCCGTACACCGTCAGCGCCAGCGTGCGCGGTATTGGCGTGGCGGACATTCCAAGCAAGTGCGGACGTGGCCGCTTATCGCCAAGCACGGCTCGCTGCTCAACGCCGAACCGGTGTTGCTCGTCCACAACCGCCAGGCCAAGCGACTCGAACTCGACCGACTCCTGGATAACGGCGTGGGTGCCGACAACGATGTCTATCTCGCCCGACGCTATCCGAGACTGTACATCACGCTTCACGCGCGCTGTGTGACTGCCTATCAAAAGAGCAATTCTCATGGGCGAGTCCATCCCCGGGATGTGCGCTTCAACAACCGGATCGCCGCCGTGGCGCACCGTCACCACGGCGTCATCTGGCTGCTCCGGCTCAAGCATCGACGCCTGTTCACCGGCGATCGGAGCCGCGTTGAACAGAGTACGCAGCGACAGGTAGTGCTGCTCCGCCAGGACCTCCGTGGGTGCAAGCAATGCCGTCTGGTATCCGCAGGACACGGCGGCGAGCAGGGACGTGACCGCAATGATCGTCTTCCCGCTGCCTACCTCGCCCTGCAGGAGGCGTCCCATCGGCACTTCAGACGAGATGTCGGAAAGCACTGTATTGAGTGCGTCGTCCTGGTCCGATGTGAGTTCGAACTCAAGCCTCTGTAAGAAGGACCTGAGCAGGTCATGGTTAGGCTGGATCGATACGCCACCGGCCCGTTCCCGCCACTCGCGCTTCCTGCGCTGCACTGCGAGCTGGTTGACGAACAGCTCGTCGAACGCCAAACGTCTTCTTGCCTCGTGCCACTGCTCCATGTCGTCAGGGTGATGCATCCACTGGATGGCTTCTTGCAAGCCGGGGAGTATGTTGCGCTTTCGGACATCTGGAGGGACATACTCACCTAGCAGTGCTAAGCCGGCGTCCAGTCCGTTGCGGGCGGCGGTTCGAAGCGTTCGCTGGTACATCCCGTCGGTGGAAGGATAGATCGGCAGCAGATTACCGGCGTGCGTCAGGTCTCCGCCCTGCACTACCTCGTACTCCGGGTTCTGGAACTGCGCCTGATCCCGGTACGCCTCCACCTTGCCGCTGACAACGATTTTCGTTCCGGGTCTTAGTTGCTGCGCAAGATAGGGTTGACCGAACCACGTGATGCCGACAATTCCGGTCTCGTCCCGGGCCGAGATTCGTGCAGCGCCGCGCCTTCCAATGTTGGCGCTCGATGCCGATGTGACCGTTACGACCACACTCATCTCTTCGCCATAAACGAGGTCGATAACGCTACCGATGTTGGAGTAGTCCAGGTGCCGGGTCGGGTACATACGGAGCAGACCGCGTAGGTCTTCAACACCGAGGCGCTTGAAGCGAGATTCCTGGGTTGACGTGATGAAGGGCAGTTCTTCGATGACGGTTTCCAGCGTGAGAGGACCGCTTGGTATCTTCTTCTTTGGGACGGCCTTCTTGCGGGGTTTTACGGCCGGTTTTTTTGGTTTTCTAGCGGCGGGCTTCGCCGGGGCAGGCATTGCCTCGACTGCAGGGGTCACTCGAAGGGACGCATCGGTAGTTGGAGGGTCTCCCGCGACAGTTGCACTGGCCTCCCTCACCCACGCTTCTCTTTTGGCGACCGTTAACGCGGCGTACGAGTCCGGTAGCTCCAGTGGCGCAAGATCGGCCCGATTGGCCTCGATGAACATGTCCAACCCGCCAGCAACAGCGGCGTCCTCAAAGCCGCGTTTGGCCTCAAGGTCCAGGATACGTAGCAGGGTCTCTCGGGCGCTGCGCCGTGGGGGAGGGGATCGGCGAGGCACGGTAGCTAGCCAGAATTCTTGCGGATGAATCCGACGCCAAGCGAGCCCGGCCCAGAGTAAGTGCCCACAACCGCACCGATCTGCGAGATCATCACACCGCCTTCAGGGGCGAGGTGTGCAAGATCAGCCGCCAACTTCTGGATCTCTTCTGGCTCGGTCGAGTAGTGCATGGCAAGCTGATCGAACGGGGCCGCTTCTTCGACAAGTTGCTTCAACTTCTCAAGACCCTTGCGCCGTGTGCGGGGGTTCGCCACGGGGGAGGATTCACCCTCCTCAAGGGTGATGATCGGTGTGACCTTGAGCAGCCCGCCGATAAATCCCTTCGCCCGGCCGATGCGACCGCCCTTAACAAGATACTCAAGCGTATCGACCATCCCGTAGAACCGGGCGCGGTCCGTGGCGTTATTCGCAGCTGAGACCACGACATCAAGGTCGGCATCGGAAGCGGCAGACTTCGCCGCCTCGATTACGATCAAGCCGAGCGGGATGGTGGCCTGTCCGGTATCGACCGTCTTGATCTTCGTGCCGTCCGAGTCGACCTCGCGTGCGCCCTGAACGGCGGAGTTGATGGTCTGACTCAGCTTGCCCGATATGTGGATAGAGACGACGCCATCGTGATCAGCCAGAAGCTTTTCATATGCGGCGGAAAAGTCGCCGGGTGAGGGCTGAGATGTGGTTGGGAGTTCGGACTCGGCCTGGAGGCGACGGTAAAATTCGTCGTTGTCGATATCGATGCCGTCTTTAAACTCTTCCATACCGAAACGGACATTCAACGGGACGACGGTAATGCCGTGTTTCTGGGCAATATCCTTCGGGATATCTGCTGTGCTGTCCGTGACGATAGCGATACTCATACAGCCCTCAATCAGGTCGTCAAAATGGGATGACCGGTATTCAGCGTAGGCCTAATACGACACGCCCGACCTGTGAGTGGGATGGCGAAACGGGGGTTGAGGCCAGTTTCAACTAGTGGGAACTCGCACAGACTATCGTGCCGCGGGGCAAGGGGCGACCCTGATGTCATGCCGATGTAGCGACGTAGGCCTAAATCGGTAACTACTCGAAGGCCACCAGGAAGACGTAATGCGGTTGTCCGCCGCTGACCAACTCTACCTCGGCCTCGCCCGCCGCTTCTTGCACCGCCGCTAAGGCTCTATCTGCGTCTGCGTCGTCGAAATCGCTGCCGCTATAGATAGTGATCAGTTCCGCATCCTTTGACGACACACGAACCATCTCTACAAGTGCCGACACGGGGTCGCCCGTCGTCCCCACCAGATCGCCGTCGACCAGAGCCATGACGTCTCCGGATGTTATCTCTTGCCCTGATACGACGGCGTCGCGCACTGCACGCGTCACCGACCCGGACCGAACTGCGATCGCGGCGTCGGTCATCGTCGAATAGTTGGCTTCCAGAGTTTCCGTTGCCGAGAAGGCGAAGGCCGCAGCGATCCCCGCCTGAACCGACCGGGTCTGCACGACCTGGACATTCTTTTCGGTCAAATCCGGGACCTGTAGTGCGGCGGCGACGATGTTGCCGTTGTTGGGAAGCAGCAACACCTGATTGGACGGCGCGGCTTCGACCGCACTTAGCAGCTCGTGGACACTGGGATTCATTGTGTCGCCACCGGTCACAGGGTTGCACGCCCCCATCCCGGCCTGCGCGAACGCCGCCTCTAGCCCATCACCTGCACACACAGCGACGATAGCCGTCTCAAGCCGCGGATCATCAGAGGCGGAAGCAGAAAGCGGAGTCGATGGCTGCGAACCACCTGATTGCCTGTCGGCCGCCCATTCAGCCGTCTGCTCGTCCATGTTCAGGATCTCGATACCGGCAAGCGTACCCAGGCTGGCTCCGTAGGACATTACGGGGCCCGGGTCCAGCGGATGCAGGTGGATCTTGACGGCATCAGAGCTTCCTGCGACTACGGCAGATTCTCCGAACGTCGTCACTTTTTCCCGAATAACCGCCACCTCCAACCCTTCGCCCTCGATCAAGAACACCGTGCAGTAGCCAAATATCTCTTCCTGCACGGCCTCGATAAAGTCGATCATTACGCCCGTGTCAGATCGAGAATCAGTATCAACGCCCAACGGATCCGGCGATGGGAATATCGTCGAGCCGTCACCTCGCCCCTGGGCTGCCTCAAGCGCGCCGGATAGAAATACCGAAAGGCCGTACCCGCCCGAATCGACCACGCCAGCGTCTTTCAGAACGTCGAGCTGGGTTGGAGTTAGTGCCACGGCCTCGATGGAGGTCTCCACGACGGCCTCAAGGACATCGCCTAGACTCACCCCGGGCTTTGCGTGCTCAATCGCTGTATCGGCGGTGACGCGCATCACCGTCAACATCGTGCCCTCACGCGGGTTTGGCACAGAATCATACGCAGCGGTGGCCCCGGCGATCATGCCCGATGCGAACTCCTCAGGCGTGATCCGCTCAAGCCCGACTGAAACGTTCGCTATCCCGCGGAACAGTTGGGCGGAGATGAGGCCGCTGTTGCCACGGGCCGCCAGGAGCGCGCATCGTGCCATCTTCTCGGCAGCGTCACCGGCGTGCATCGTGGGATGAAGGGCTGAGTCTTCAGCGATAGCATTCAGGGTGAGACTCATGTTCGTCCCGGTATCGCCATCCGGAACCGGGAATACGTTCAGGGCGTTGATCTGCGCCCGATTAATCTCGACAGCCCGCGCACCAGCGCCAACCAGGGCGCAAAGGACGACACCGTCGATCCACTCCCGATTGCCATATTCCCGTTCAGATCCCGTCACTTATTGGTCCTTTTAACGATCTTCTGTATCAAACCATCCGGCTCAATGTACGAACGAAGAGTGTCGAACCATCCCGAAACCCCATCGTAAATGTTGTCGTAGACCGTCGGTGGATGGTAACTTGTAGGTCTGGCGCAAGCTAATCCTTGATTATTCTTACCGAAAAGATGCGCGCGTCCAATTAAACGGCACGCTGCGTCGACCAATCATCAATCCTCTGGGGCTTATCAGACATGGCTAAGTGCAACACCTGTGGAAAGGGTCCGCAGTTCGGGCACAACCGATCACACGCAATGAATGCGACCAATCGGATGTTCAAGCCGAACCTCGTTCGTCGCAAGACGCCGGACGGCCCCAAGAGGCATGAGTATGTTTGCACTCGCTGCCTCCGGACGGAGCTGAAAGCCAAGCGCTAGACACTTTGTCTGCTTCCAACCGCAATGCGCACGCCAACTAGGGCGTGCGTTTTCGCGTCCGGACAGGAACGGACCCAGGCTGGCCATCAGGTTAGTTCGCTGCTGATCCGATAGCTTCTCGTAGAGCGGCAAGTCCAGAAGTCACGCCGTCCGGGTGGTTGAAGATGCCCGTGCCGGAGATGAGCAGCGATGCGCCCGCCTGGACACAGGCCGGAGCCGTGTCCACCTTGACCCCGCCGTCGATCGCCAAATCCGTGCCGTCGGCGCGCCAGGGCAGTTGCTCTGACAGTGCAGCGATCTTGGTGAGCTGCCCGGTGATGAACTGCTGACCGCCGTAACCGGGATTGACCGTCATGACCAGTACGCGGTCCACATCTGGAAGTATTTCTTCAAGCACCGATATCGGCGTTCCCGGGTTTAGCGCCACACCAGCCTTCATGCCGGCCGCCTTGATCGACTGCACGGTTGCATGAAGATGCGTGCAGGCTTCTGCGTGCACCGTGAAATAGTCGGCCCCGGCTTTTGCGAAATCGTCTATAAAACGAACCGGCTCCTGGACCATCATGTGGATATCTATCGGGAGACCTGTGAGCGGGCGTATCCACTCAAGAACAGGAGCCCCAAAGGTAATATTTGGCACGAACGCGCCGTCCATTACGTCGAAATGGATCTCGTCGCAGCCTCCATCGTTCAGGGCCTTGATGTCCCGACCTAGCTGGGAGAAGTCCGCAGCGAGCAGAGACGCCGCTATGCGCACCTGAGGTCCCTGTAATTTTTGGGGCTTATCGGATTCCGAAGTCATTAAACGGCCTCCTCAAGTCGCTTGTTCGCCTCATCCAACGCGGCTTTCACCCTGCCCGGTGCGGTGCCACCCTGGACATCGCGAGACGCGATAGATGAGTCGACCCCGATATCCATCACGTCCTCTTCGAATAGTGAAGATGCCGCCGAGTATTCACTAAAAGACAGGTCCTTGAAGTACCTTCCGCTGTCTATCAGGCGATCCGAAAGTGCGGACACAATAACGTGCGCCTCCCTGAACGGCATGTCTTTGCCGACAAGATAGTCAGCGATGTCGGTCGCAAGCACGTAACTGGACTCGGCGGCCTGACGCATGCGGTCCGCTTTGAAGTCAGCGCCCTGCACCATGCCCGCTGATACGTCCAGGGTCGCCAGCAACGTGTCCACGCTGTCGAACAACCCCTCTTTGTCTTCTTGCAGGTCACGGTTGTACGTCAGCGGAAGTCCCTTGAGGGTGGTCAACATGGCGAACAGGTTGCCGTACACGCGGCCGGTCTTACCGCGGGCCAGCTCTGCGAAATCAGGATTCCGCTTCTGAGGCATGATGCTGGAACCGGTCGTGTAGTTTTCCGGAAGCGCCAGGAAAGCGAACTCCTCAGACGACCAGATCACGAACTCCTCTGCGAGCCGTGAAAGGTGCATGGCGCTTATTGCTGCCGCACTCAAGTATTCGAGCGCGAAGTCTCTGTCCGACACGCCGTCCATGGAGTTGGCCGTGACGCGCGAAAAACCAAGCTCGCCAGCCACGAACTCACGGTCGATCGGATAGGGCACCCCGGCCATCGCTCCGTTGCCGAGCGTCAGGACATCAGCCGATGTCCCAGCGGCAGCAAAACGAATCGCATCGCGATCGAACATCTCGAAATATGCAAGCAGGTGATGCGCAAGGAGAACCGGCTGTGCGCGCTGGAGGTGGGTATATCCAGGCACCACCGTCGTGAGATTGGCCTCTGCTGCGCCCACAAGCGCCCTCTGGAGGGTCCTAAGCGCAACGACCGTGTCTGCACAGGCCTGTTTCATATATAGGCGTGTGTCCGTTGAAACCTGGTCGTTACGGGACCGAGCAGTGTGGAGTCGACCAGCGACATCGCCGATCAACTCGAACAGGCGGGATTCCACGTTCATGTGGATGTCTTCTAGCTCCGGCTTCCACGGGAAACTACCGGACGCAATCTCGCCACGGACCTTCTCAAGCCCGTCGATAATCTGGCCAACTTCTTCTTCGCCGATGATGCCCTGTCTACCCAGCATCCGGGCGTGCGCTATCGAGCCGTCGATATCTTGCTTGTACATGCGCTGGTCGTAATGCAGTGAGACGGTGTAATCAGACGCGAGCTCTGCGCCGCGAGCGCTCGCAGCGGGATTGCTCTGTCCTGTGGAGTGAGAATCGTTGGTCATTGCGTCGGATAGCTTCTCACGTCGGCGTCCACGACCGCTAGCGTAATTACACGGCAGACGCGAAAAGGGCCGATCAGTTACGACCGGCCCTTTTCATTTATCTCCGTTAAGACTTAGCGGACTACTTGTTCTTGCCGCCCTTGGAGCTGTCGTCCTGTATCCCATCACCGCTACCGGTGTTGGTGTCACAGTCGGGGTTGTTCTTGTCCGACTTGCTGACGGCCTCTGCAAGGTCCTTGGCGTACTCAAGCTCTGCCTTCGTGGCGTTCGATGTCTTCGACCGTGTGTACGAGGTCCTCGAACGTCATGTCCAAGTTCCCGTCGCCAGTCGTGTCGAACTGTTCATCCCAGTCAACCGCACCCTTGGCAAAGTTCAGCCATGCGGCCAGAACCTCCTGCTCGGCGTTGTTGTGCGCCTTCGCAAGCTTGCTCTCGCCATCTACCGACTCTTCACCGTCGTCGGATTCGTCGCCCGCTCCAGTCGGGTCGCCATCCTTCTTTTTCTTGTCAGCACTACCGTCACTGTGTAAGAACCGTTGTCGCCGTACACGTGGCCGGTTGAGAAACCTCCACCTGCTACAGCCAACGGCTCTGTCGTTCCTTCGCCCCAGTTAATGGTTCCTGTGTGGGTGTCCGGGCTACCAACATCTGAGTACGTGCCGCTAACCGTAGCCGAGCCGCCCTAAATCTTTGGCATGGACGGTGTTGGGTCGAAATTTATATGTGGGCGCATTTATTTAGCAGTGTTGTCAACTATTTCAGGGGGGCTGATCTGGCCAATAATTCGACCAGGATTGGTGTTTTTGAACTAGGAAGCCACCCCGGCAGACCTGCCCTTCCGGTCTGGGGCTATGGCCGAAAGGGCCCCTTCTTATGGGTGTTAACCGGCCCATTTCGCGGGCGACGGATAAGTACCGCACCAAAATCACACTTTAAGCACACCGTATCCACACCAACCTTCTGGAGAGGGGGAGGCCCCGGCCGCAAATCGACCGTATGCCGTTGAGAATTCCCCGCTTTACAAACGCCCCTGTGCCGGTCGGCCTGGAATCCTCCCTGAGGTCCTCACGGGTGTCGTCTCACCGTCGATGTTGCCTGTCTCTTGAGAGCGCGATCCCCATCGCCTTATTTGTCCATCGGCGTACGTCAACTCATTCGATGGACCAGGGTTCCCAGGTCCACATCAAAACGGCTCACATCAGGCATGGCTAACTTGTTACTCTCTGCCGATGAGTAATCCAGATTCGGTTGAGTACATAGAAATCGCTCGTCGGTTTGCTGACAGGGTCGCC
>Ga0114999_10001726_pt1 | contig 29994 bp, 33 predicted proteins | sample ArcticOcean_MG_C_3_FD_89820 | JGI IMG/M metagenome (GOLD analysis project Ga0114999, IMG submission 89820) | Marine microbial communities from western Arctic Ocean - ArcticOcean_MG_CB8_126 | ecosystem: Environmental > Aquatic > Marine > Oceanic | place: Arctic Ocean: Canada Basin | collected...
GCTGACATCTCCTTCTTGCTGTAACTCATTCTTTCTTATTATTTACTAACTTCAATTGCTTTTTACCTTCTCCTACACTATTCAATCCTTTTCAATTTTTTTCCTTTTTTTTACTTTTCTCATCTCAGCTTTTAAAAAAGCTGTGGCAAAACGCACTTCGTGCAGCAGTTCTGATGGCGAAAACAAGAAAAGGAGCATTTGGGAACCCATCTTTTCAATAAATATTAAATATAATTATGTGATATATTTAATATATGAATGTGTGTGAGCCCGTTGCAAAAATATTTAAAATTTGTAACCTCCCTGAAGAGATGGACGGGGTTATCATAGAACGCGATACTTTGCTTAATGATAAGATATATGAAAGTGTGTGTCTTGTTATACCTAGTCTCAAAAGTTATTTAAGCTCTTCATATTTAACAGCACTCCAATCTGGCGCCAAACAGCAAAAATGTCCATTAATAAACATTTTACGACAATTACTGAAAGTATATCAATATAACCTAACCCCAAAAAGATTAAGCAATGGATATGACAAAACGGGTAAAAAACTTTACAAACGCATTTTTATAATTAAAAAAATAGAAAATACTTAAACTCTTTTTAATAAGATGTTTTAAAATGATTATTGATATACTTAAATATATAGAACCAATACTCCAATCGGTAATATATGTTTCATTTATCTCATATATATATAAAATGGAATCCTCAAAATCAAGCGAATCTTCAAAATACCAAGAAAAACCCTCCATCACTATAATGGGGGAAGTTATTGAAAATAAGGAGGTGGTTATAGTGCCAGAAATAAAACTTGCCACCGAGGTTAAAAAAGTTATTAAAACGATTGAAAACAATATAATTAACATAGAAAACACCTTTCACGAAGAGTTAAGCGCACAAAGCGACAGTTCTGTGGACAGCATGGCAGGTTTAATGGCTGAATTTTCAACAATTTCTACTAATGAAACCGACCAAGCTGAAACTGGACACGACAAAAGTGTGTTTTATGATTTGGGAGCCTGGCTTAATTTAAACAAAAATTAAATACCTAATGTCGGAATTGTATACTCGCCATCTTTAATTTCATATTTAGCAATAACCGACATCTTTTGGTTATTCGTTATTATGTCGTGGTGGTCATAAATATTGTTATTTACATCAATATAGTACGATATTCCTTTTATTTCTTGCACCCAAACTTCAATATTTTCAATTTTAACAGAGTCATCGGTTGTATTATTAAAAATTCCATGAGGAGTTCCTTTTTCATGAGTTCCACAAAATGTATTGTCGCCTTTTTTTCTTCTAGTGCATTGTTCTCCATTTGCTCTCTTTGCCAAGCATCGTTGATAATGTGGAACATGATTTTTTACCCGTTTTCGCTTTTGGAAATCCTCCTTGCGAAGTTCAATAGTCGGATAATCATAAACATGTTCCATCAGTTCCGCAACTCCATTACATTCTGAAAGCGCCAATTCGGTTATTTTTGTATGAATAGATTTTTTAAAATCTTGAATATAGGTTTCGGTCTTGCTCCTAAGTCGTTTCTCCATCAATAATATTTATATTGTAAATATTATTGTATTCAATTTTATTCTAAAATACTCTTTTTTTTTCCAGCAAACATTTTGAAAAATATAAATATAGCAACAAACCATGACAAATATGGACCGTATACAGCAAACTCAATTCCAAAAAACATCATAATCGCGCTAAATAAATTAATTAATATAATTAAGACAACAATCTGTCCAAGCGTTCCCCAAAGTCCCATTACTATTTACACATATTTTTAAACAGTGTTTTATTCGATATAATAGGTATCAAACTCTCTCATTTTATTAGACGAGATCTGTTCAGTATTAACAAAATGGTATGAAAGAGGCATTTGTTGCGTGTAATTTTTTAGGATTATTTGGGGTGCAATTATTCGCAACTCATCATTTATGGTAAATTCGTGCCCTGAAACAAATACAGAATCGTTCATTTTGGTCCACTCACCATCTACATCCCTTTGTTTTATGGTTTTTTGGATATAAGCATTGGTATTATTCTTTTCAGATGAATCAGGCGGGTCATCCTCTCTGTTCAAGAAAAATTTAGATTTTCCTAAAAACAATGCAAAACGGACGATCCCCCCACGATCAAAACGACCCGACTTCTTTACCACAATATCCGGTTGAGTTTTACTAAACTCGGTCGTCCACATTGCATACCTCCCAGCACGTTTATAATCCCCAAAATAATAATAGGGTCCCATTGACGCTGTTATGCTCGCTCTTGTTAGTCCTAACACTGCGATAAAAGCAATTGCTTTATGATATCCGCCATGAAATCCCACCATGGGAATCTCCAATTTTGTATTTTTGGCATCAAACAAAATTGCTAGCAACGGATGCTCTAAAAATAACCCGGTTACTTCTGGTGAAACTGGGAAATTTAGAATGACCTTATTATTAATCATTTCATCCACCAGTCCCCACCACCAAACATCATCTCGTGTTTGATGTAATAATAAGTCATTAGTATATCTACATTCAAATACTAAATGGGTTTCGTTTGATTTGTCTAAATAACCTTTATATTCGATGTTTTTATCCCAGTCAGACAGCACTTTCTCCATCTTTTCTCTCGTAAATTCAATAATAGATTTAGATTTGTCTGGTATACGATCGATAAAAGGAAATATAACCTTCTCATTCTCATTCGCAGTCTTGGGATATTTATATAACAAATAGGTTAAATAGGGTGTAGGTTTTTGTTGAATATTATAAACACACATATTTACCTTCTTATCACGTGTGGTCTCGGGGGGCTCACCAGTTTTTAAGAAAGAAAGGTCTATTTTTCCTTCACTTGAAGGAATTCTATTTGCGAAAATATAGGGTGAGGGCAACACATAATTTTCTTTTTTACCCAATTGAATAGAGCGTCGTCCTATTCCGTCCTGCTCGCTGGTGTCGACAGACCGATGATAAATTGGTGCTGGAGCAGGTGTTTCAGAATCCATCTCTTCTTTGTTAGCCGTTTTTGTTCTTAATGTATTAAAATGTTTTTTAAGTTTATCCCTGGTTTTGTGTCCCAATAACATATATATATTCTAGTCATAATTTTATTAGTAGAATATAGCTAGTCTTCTAAAAGTTTACCAATTTTTCTACGGATGTTGTCCTTCATTTTCACTTCCCTGGAGTCTAAAATATGGTCCACCACATCTGCGCCCTGAATATCCGGGTGTTCAGCAAAATAGGACTGCAAGCAATTTAAAAGGTGCTTTTTACTCAGGGGAGCTCTCACTTTATTTTGGGCATACATAAGTTTCCCATTTTTAACATCAAAACAGTCAATTTCGTTTGTTTTCATAATATCAATTAACAGGTCGGTTACAGCTTTTTTTTTCGTCCGCCTATCCTTGGCTAATTTTTGACATTCCTTTATTTCGTTATCTAATGATATCCATTCACGAATATAACCAACTAAATCTTCTTTGGTTGTCATTATAATAAATACCGACAAATATTTAATTGGTATTTATTAAACTTTATTTGGCATTTTTAATATATAAAACATATATTAAAAAATATGAAAATATTTTTTACTTATGTGTAGAGGAGGTTTTTAGATTATTATTTAATTTTTACAAATGATCACTTCCTTGGCAATCGTTTTAATAATTTTATCCTCAGTGCTTGCTTGAGCCACAGGATTATCTCCTGCATCAGTTAAATTCCGCACCATTTCCATATATTCTTGTGTTTGAGATTCGGATTTACTAAAATCAGGGTGTTGATCCACCCATTTTTTAATAACCCCTATTTGTCTTTTTGCAACTTGAGAAATTGCCTTTTTAATGGTTTTTCTCTCATTATCTACTCCCCATCCGTCCGAATCTTTAATATACATTGTCTGGCGTTTCAAATCACTACAGTGAATGGGTCGCTCGTGTGTTTCCAATTGATTAAGATTTTTAATAAAAATATTTGAAATCCCTGTAATATATCCCGAAGATCGTGTTTTTTCAAGGTCTTCAAGATTTAAACTGATTTTACTAATGAAATCATTTAAATTCAACGCACCTTTACAGTGTTCATTCAAGAAAACATTCATGTTAAAATTGTTTGTATTATTGTTGATAATAGTATTACCCATCTTGGGCATCATTTCAAAAATGCATTTGCGGAGCTCCTGGTTTTCACGGACCATATCTGAAACAACACCCGCCCACTTATCCGCAACAATAACGTCATCCTCTGTCTTAATTACAATGTTCTCCTCGGGGGGGAAATTTTCATAATCTGCCTCCACGATTGTAGAACAAGTTTTACGATGTTTATGCAGGCTTTGTTTATATTTATAAATCTTCCCACAGACACACTGATGTTTTGATGTTCCTGGGGGGAAATATTCAGGAACCGCCTTCGTGGTTGCAGTGCACTTTTTACGATGATTATACAGACTTTGTTTATGTTTGTAACTCTTACCACAGACACAACTGGGATTTATTTTTACTGGAGCCACAACACACGATTTGGCTTCCATGGCTGCAGGACATTTTTTACAGTGATTATAAAGAGTCTGACGATGTTTATAAAACTTGCCACAGACACAGCTGTGTTTTGGTACTTCCTGTAGAGAATCTTCGGAATTTTCATTCGTGGTTCCAGAGCATTTTTTACGATGATGATACAGACTTTGGGGATGTTTATAACTCTTGCCACATTTACAATTGTATTTTTTGTCAATTGGATATCCAACACATGATTTTGCTTCAATGGCTGTAGGACAAGTTTTACGATGTTTATACAAACTTTGGGAATGTTTATAACCCTTGCCACACACACAACTAAATCCACTTTCTTCATTAGGATTATTTAGAATACTGCCTTTAATCATTTTTTTTATATCCAACAACTTACTTACTTTCGTTTTATTAATCGAATACTGATTTTCTACAATCAAATATGCGTTTTTTTTTAGTAAATCCTTATGACCTAAAGTATTTTTATTTACTATCGGACTTACCGTCGGGTTTTTTTGTGAAATTTCCAAACATTCCTTGCACGTATTTTGGTGTTTATATATATTGGTTTTATATTTGATTATTTTCCCGCACTTACTAACATTTGTATGTTGTTCAATACATTTTTTTGTCGCGAGATGTCTTGAATAAGACGAAGGATGCTTTGCTATAAATTTACATTCGTGACATATTAACAGAGGTTCTGGGACTGTATTTTTGCATTCATCCATAATATGTTTACTTATATACTTCTAAATCATTTTTAAAATCAGGAAAAAAAGGTCAAAAAACGCCCCTACATAACTTGCCTACATGATTTTTAACAAGCGGACTGGATTTTCTCTACATGATGGAGGTATTTATCGACTTTTGCATCGGTTCTCATACTCGATTCGGCGTATTGGACATTTTATAAATGTCCATTTCCAGGATCTCATACAAAGTTTGAAAACAGGGTTTTATAGAAAATCTAGAATATAAATATAATATATTTTTTAAACAGGGTAGTTATTTTTAAATAAATTAGGTGGTCCAGGTTTTTTTTTTAAAGTCATTTCATAGTTGCGAGTAAGAATGCATTGAAAGGTCGTCGGTTCAACCCCTGTCTCCAACCCACCAAAGGAGCGAGCCATCCGAGCAAGAATCCGTTGGGCGTCAGCACGTTTCTTTGTGGATCGTGCCGTAGCACCCTCCTCAGAGGTATTTTTTGCGTTGATATAGGATATCATGCGAAGGCTCATATAAGTATTTAGCAATAAGTATAAACTGTTTCAATTTTTTATATTAAGCCTCATTTATAATAAGGCTTAATATAATGAGTCCGACAATTAATACATATACAATGGTACTTTCATAAGCATCAGAAACCTGTATTTTTGGCTCTGTTGGCGGAGGGCATGCAGGGATACTTAGATTATGGATACAATATTCCGAACAATAGGTTTTGTCACGACATCGCCAGGACATCGTATAAGGAAGAATAGCGACATGGCACGAATTGCACTTATAGAGTGAAATTTTCATTTCTCAGGAAGGTGTTGATGGAACTGTTTCTTTAAATACTTTATGATAAAACATTTCAATTTTACAAAACAGGGTTAAAGAACCAGGGACAACAGTCGGTGTTTTTCTTTAAGTTCAATTAGTTAAAATATATATTAATATAAATGTTATTTTAACTAATTGACTGGAGGATTAATTCAAGGTTATTCAGGAAAATTCGTCTGACCAATCGGGATTTGTTTGCAGCACTTATGGGCAGCTTATGTTTTGCTAAAATATCCTTGCACGCCTTTACAGTGTTGTTTTTATAATACAATTGTTCTTCGGGTGTTAAAATGATTTCGGGAAGATTTTTATTGGGGGTCGTTTTGGTAGATTTAGGCGATTTAATGATTTGGTTCTGTTTTGTTTTGTAGTGTTTAGGACAATAATCGCCACAATCGGTCACCTCTGCTGAAGCAGGACAACAAATCCCTTTGTTTTTGCCTGATTTAAAGGTCCATTCACAATTCCAATGCTTCATAGTATATTTTAAGGGTGCATTCACGCCGACTATTTTATGTATATTATTACTGGGGATATAAGGTAACAGTTTAGAATGTATGCTGCGACAATATGGACATTTTAGTTCATATACACGCAGTTTGGTAGTTTCTAAATGATTTGTGCTATTTTTTTGCATCAATATCTCATCATAAATCGGTTTATAATTAAATGTATGTTTGCAAGGCAGTTCAATGTAAGGTTCTGTGAGTGGAACATGAGTCAATAAACATACCTCTTGATTTGTTTTTTCTGAAATTGCAGTTTTTAACAAACTAGAAAAATCCATATTTCCTTCCAAGATGAAGTTCATACAAGTATATATTACCAATAATATATCTTTATGTATATATATATAATGAAAGGCATTGAGTCATGGTCACACCCAACATGGGTTATGTTTCACACCTTAGCAGCAAAGGTAAAGCCAGACCATTTTTTAAAAGCGAGAAAAAAATTATTCTGGATAATAAAAAATATTTGTTATACATTACCTTGTCCTGACTGTCGTAAACACGCGATTACTTTCATGAAAAGCATCCATTTTAAAAACATAAAAACCAAGGACGCATTTATATATGTCTTATTTGTATTTCATAATAATGTAAATAAACGACTGAATAAGCCGCTATTTACACAGAAACAATTAGAGGACAAATATAATTCAATCAATTTAAAAAATATCACTAATAAATTTATAAAAGCTTATAGGCTCACTAATAAAAACAATAGGGATATGGCAAATTCTATAGCTCGTAATATATTATTACGAGATATAAACACTTGGTTAGCTAAAAACAACAATTATTTTATTTAAGCAGCCATGGTCGAGACAATTTCTCCATTTTTATATACATTACATTTAAACGTTTGTTTTGATGGCTTTTTACATATAACGTTATTGCTTTGCATTTCGGGATAATATAATAATGAGTCGTAGCCTGCTGCATGAAACATTCCATACCAACACATTCCTAATAAAATTCCAGACAAAACTCCCAAAAATATCCCATCCATTTTATTGCACTTATTACCAAGATTAACACTGGCATTAAGACCGAATAAGAATAATATTGTTGCTATCATTGCATAATTTACTTGCTTATGGGCGAGCATGGGTAGAAAAAGATATATAAAGGTGAAACCCATATACATGCTTCCCAATGCAGGACTATTATAATCGTTCCAACCCTTCAATAAATCTATATTCCATAATTCACACATAACATCAGCATCAATACTACGTGTTGATTTTATAGAATTCATAAAAAAAAGATTAATAACGCTCGCACACAATAACCCTCCTAGATATACAATCCCCTTTAAATCTGTATTAAACAACGAAGACGCCACTACAAAAAATGTTAACAATAGTGGAGCCATTAGTCCTAAAAAGCTAAACAAATTACTAAATGAACTAGTAATACCTGGCATTATTTATATATAACATATATAAATAAAAGTTTTAAAAAGCTTTTAAACTTAATTTTCTAAGACCTAATTTTCCAAAACTAATGCGAGTGCATCCTGTATTGTTTCGATCATATGAAACACTATTCCTTGTGATATTAATTTATTTTCTTCTTTTTCCATAAATTTAATAAAATCGGGTTCATTTTCTTTTGGAAATAAAAATTCTGTAACACCCGCCTTAATACCACCTAATATTTTAAGGTGTAGTCCTCCAATTGCGGTCACCTTTCCTTGTAAACACATTTCCCCAGTAATGGCAACATTATGTTTTATGTTAATCCCCGTAAATAGACTGTATAATACAACGGTTATGGCTGTTCCTGCCGAGGGACCGTCCTTAGGTGTTGCTCCTTCTGGCACATGAATGTGAATGCCTTGATTTTGTGTTTTTGATATTTTTTTTATTAATTCGGTTGCAATACTAGTAGTTAGATGAGACCAAGCAAGGGTTTTCGCAACAGCCATACTCTCTTTCATAACATCTCCCTGCATACCTGTTAATTTGAAATCTAGAAAAGTTTTTGTAGGATAAAATTTCGCTTCTATGGGTAATATACCACCCATACCAATACCGTTTGCCCATAGACCAGTTATCAAGCCAATAGAGTTTTCTTTGTGTATTAGTTTTTTCATAATTTTGGTTCTTTCTGGTAGATAAAGGAATTGCACCTCTTCTTTGGTAATTTTTATGGGTATTTCAATATAATCGGTGTTATATAATATGTTCAGGTTGATTTCTCCAATTATTTCATATAAAATTTCCTTTAATTTTCTGACACCAGGTTCAATCGTATAGTTTTCAATAATAAATTCCAAAACATCATCAACAATTACAACCTGATTTTGTAAACCCATATCCTCATAAATTTGTGGTAATAAATAATTATTACAGATTGTAATTTTTTCAATAAGAGCAAGTTGTTTAAATTTAATTCTGTGAATACGATCTAATAAAATACGATCAATCTGATCAGGGTCATTATAAGAAAAAATAATCAGGACTTTGGACAGGTCTAGGTCAATACCACTAAAGTATTTGTCATTAAAAGCATCATTTTGTGTGGAATCGGTTAAATGTGTTAATATTCCTATAATTTCCTTACCATGTTCGGTCTTACTTATTTTATCAAGTTCGTCAATAAAAATTATAGGGTTCATGCATTTACTTTCTATTAAAATATCCACAATTCTTCCCCAGGTTGAACCAACATAGGTATAATTATGACCATCTAGTGTGCTCCCATTGGCAGAACCACCAATAGCAATAAATCCAAAAGGTCGGCTGACACCGTTATCGTCTATTAGGCAATTGCCGATACCTTTTTTAGCCAGGGTGGTTTTTCCTACCCCAGGAGGTCCTTCAAAGCCAAGGCAGTAACCGCTAGACTTGCCGTTAATCCATTGTCCGATTAAACGTTTAACTTGATTTTTTGCAAAGTCATGTCCGTAAACCGAGTCATTCAATGTCATTTCCATATTAGAAATGTATTTTCTAATTACAGTTTTTTGATTATTTATTAATTCCATATGTTTTGTAATTTTGATATATTTATTAAACGAATGAGAGGTATTGGTTAGTGACGCAATAAAGCCAATAACATTAGGATCCTCAATATAAAATTGGATTAACTCATTAATACTGTTCTTCATATGGTCAATTTTTTTACCAGAGTGTGGTATTTTGGAATGCGAATAATTGTTAGATTTAACAAATTGATTAATTTGTTCTATTAATTTAATAATTTCTGGTCTTTTTTCGTGGCTGATATAATTTTTGACTTTTTGTAAAATATGTAAATATACATTTTCATTAATCTGGTTTTTATATTTAATTATGAAATTTTGAACTTCAACAATTGTAATCTTGTCAAATGATAAGGTGCTGTATGCGGGAAATGCCCTTAAATCGTCGCCAATATTTTTAAATAACTGTAATATATTGTCAGAAACATTCAAAATAGGTTCATTTTTATAAATATTGAATGGTATTTTTAATAACCCTTCTAAATATTGTCTTGCTTTTGAGCCTGTATCGTCGGATTTTGCATTAACTTCCTTTAATTTCACCATTGCCTTTTCTTTTATTAAATCGGTTGTTTTCAATAAACATATTTGTTGTTCTAAAGGGATTGTATTATTATTATTATTTAAGTTGTATGAGTATTCTAAGGTTTGTTTCATAGCAAATTTAAAGTATTTTTTTGCAGCCCATGTGAAACTGTCTAATATGAGTGTTTGATCACGAGTATCAATAACACCATTTGTATCATTTGACAATAAATCATACAGTAGATAGGCAAGATAATGGTTTTCCACATAATCTTTGGATAAAATCAACAGTAATATTGTTTTCCGTTGATTAAAAATATCTTCTGATAAAAAATCCTTAACAACTTGGTCAATATTTTTCTGTTTAATAAGTAATATTTGATTTAAACATCCGACAAATTTTTCATAAATATCCTTATAATCATATATTAATAAATCCTTTAATGTTATCATCTCAACATACCGATTAAATGTGTCATTATGAAATTGTGTATCATCAGGTATATTTAAATTAATATCCGATAGTTTATCATCTATAAAAACAGAGTTAATACTATTTAGGAGCACCGAGTCTATCAACGCATGACAAATGATAGCTTTTTTTTGGTCAACATTTTGAAATATTATTTTAACACCAAAAACCTGACTGATAAAAATAGTGCTTGCACTCATAAGGTCAAAGCAATCAAGGTTTGATGAATTTTCCAAAATTACAAAATCCTCTATTATGTTGTTTTTTTTACCTGTTTTGGATGGTTTAGATGTTGAATTCGTCCAATTTATAACCTTATACGAAATAGGGTGTGCATACAATTTCAACAGTTCATATTTGGGACACGTGTTTATTTTCGTATTATTAATATAATCCTGTCCAAAGCACACAATAAGTAGGTCTTCCAAATTTTGGGTGCCATAATTTTTAAATAAAATTGATAATTCGTTATTAATATCTTGCAATTTACTAATAATTATGTCATCCGATGTTTTTGTTTTATTTTTTAAAAATTTTTTATAACTGTTTAAATTTTCATTAAGCTTTGATAAAATATCAAAACAATTATTGATGTCATTAGAATTATAAATATTTAGCATTTTGTATTTTTGTATAGATAAGGTTGTATTTGTTATTATTTTATTAAACATATCGAATTTTGCCTGAAAAATATTCATTTTTGATTTTTTAATGCCCTTTATTTTAACATTTTGTGTGGATTCGGTTTTTTCAACCATATAAATATATATATTTATTGATATTTTAAAATTATTATGCTAAACTAAATAGATTTCTATCATACATAAATACAATCCGGTACTATATATTATGGGTATTCCAAGTTATTTTTCACACATTGTTAAACGTCACAGAAATATCATAAAAAAATATTCTGGGTTTCAAATAAATAATCTATATTTAGACAGTAATTCAATTATATACGATTGTCTTAGAAATATAGAATATGAAAACGACCATGATTTTGAGAACGCATTATATGTTGCGATATGCGAGAAAATTCTAGAATATATTAAGACTCTCAATCCCGATACCGCCGTTTTGATTGCTTTTGATGGAGTTGCTCCAATCGCAAAATTAGAGCAACAACGAAACCGTCGTTATAAATCATGGTTTGTCAAGGAGCTCATGGAAAAAAAATGGCAGACAGACCCAACTTGGGATGCCACGGCCATTACTCCAGGAACCAAATTCATGGATAATATTGGCATTTATGTAAATAATTATTTTTCCAATACCGAAATACGTAAAAGCAACAACCTACAAGAGCTCAATATAATTGTAAGCAGTCCAAATGAGGCGGGTGAGGGGGAACATAAAATTTTCCAATACATTCGCGATCAACATCAATATCATTCAGAGACAACCACGGCGATCTATGGGTTAGACGCCGATTTAATTATGTTAACACTAAATCATCTTCACATTTCAAAAAATTTATTCCTATTTCGTGAAACCCCACACTTCATTACCAGCATTGACAAAACTCTGTCCCCCAACGAAAATTATCTTATGGATATTAATGAATTAAGCGAGGTAATTTCCGAAGACCTCACAAAAAACAACACGTCAATATCAGATTACATCTTCCTCTGTTTCTTTTTGGGAAACGATTTTATGCCGCATTTTCCCGCTTTAAATATAAGAACCTCGGGAATCGATATTTTGATGAAAGCCTATAAGGAAACCCTCGGCAACTCAAACCAGTTTCTAACCAATGGCGCGGATATATGTTGGAAAAATGTTTGGAAGTTGGTGAAATATTTGGCGGACAATGAGTATGATTATTTATTAGACGAATATAAAAAGCGTGACCGGAAAAAACCCCCTCCCATCTATTCTGAGAAGGGCACCAAGGAAGAATTTGAGGAAAAGTTGCAACAGCTTCCGATGAAGGACAGAAATATAGAAAAATATATTAATCCAAGAGAGAATGGGTGGGATAAACGATATTACGGGCAGTTGTTTGAAATGGATATAGATGAAGAGCGTAAACGTGATATATGTATTAATTATTTAGAGGGTTTGGAGTGGACATTTAAGTATTACACGGAAGGGTGTATAGATTGGCGCTGGCATTATAAGTATGATTATGCACCCTTGTTAAAGGACTTGATACAGTTCATTCCTTATGTCGACGAAGAATTTTTAACAAAAAAAGCCCCAGACCCAGTTCACAAATATGTGCAGTTGGGGTATGTTTTGCCGAGAAAAAGTCTGAATTTATTGCCTCCAGACCTCTATAAAACCTTAATAACTGAACATTCTGATTTATATCGTCTAGACTGTGAATTTAAATGGTCATTTTGTAAATATTTCTGGGAATCGCATGTGGTAATGCCAGCCATTGATATTGACTTATTAGAAAGGGTTATTGCGGTTTAATATAATCCAAGATTAAAGGGTTATTGCGGTTTAAAAATATTATTATATAAATATATAATAATGTCTACAGAACAAGAAATTGTTATAGAATTTGAGGATCGCCATCATTTCTTAAATGCATTAAAGGACAATCCTGGATGGATCATTGTCAAGTTCACTGCTACATGGTGTCGTCCATGTAAAACTGTTAAAAGCACAATTGAAGGACATTTTTCACGAGCTCCAAATAATGTTATCTGCTGTGATTTAGATGTTGATGAAAACATTGATCTTTATGCATTTTTAAAATCCGTAAAACAAGTGAATGGCATTCCTGCTTTATTAGCATATCACAAGGACAACGTTTCGTTTGCACCTAATTTAAGCTGCAGTGGTTCAGACAAAGCAAACATAAAAACATTTTTTGATACTGTTTACAGCGAGAGCAACATGTAAAATTATAAACAAGTCTGTTCTGCTTTTTTCCAATCCGATTCGGTATCAATATCTATTATATTGTCCTTGGACATTATAAATGGGTATATATTCTCTCCGCTAATGGTTTTTCCTTCGAGTAAAGTTGTCTTAAATATATCTATGTATCCATTATGTAGATATGTTTGTGGTAAGGTCTGACGACATTGATTATAGGGTTCTTTAATTCCATTAATTTCCTTAAATATAGGCTTTAATCTAAGATTAGTCCTATTTTTTGTGTCGTGCCCCTCCACGGTATACATTTTATATGGGGATTTTTCAAAGGGGACCACAGAACGAAGACTATCATAATTTTGATAATGTTGTAAAAACAGGTCAATGCATTTGTCTATGTCTTCAATTCTACGATGTGGTTGTGTCGGACGCAACTGCACAATAAAATCGGGAACATAGTCCTCGTTTACACTTAACCAGTTAACGGCATGATTTATAAATTCATAATCTGTGGAAAGGTCTTGTGATATTTCGTCAGGTCTGCGAAAAGGTGTCTCGGCACCATATGCGTTAGCAATAATAGCATATTTTTTGCTATCTGTAGACACCACAATACGCATATTGACCGCATGTTTACTTTTAACTGCCTGCATAATGGTCCACCCCATTAGTGGGTAACCCCCAAAATCCTTAATATTTTTATCCTTTATTCCTTTTGAGCCAGACCGTGCTGGTATTAAACAAAGTATTTTAACCATATACCTTTTTAAAAGGTATTTTGTTTAAACTTTTTTAAAAAGTTTTTGAAAATATTACAAACAGTAAAACATCCAGGTTATTATATCTACAACTATTAATGATAATATTTGTAGACATAGACGACACAATTTGCTGGAATATTAGTGTGGGAGAGGGGAATATTCCACCTGATTATAGTAATGCGAGACCTTATCCTGAGAGAATTACAAAAATAAATGGATTGTTTGAAAATGGTCACGAAATAGTGTATTGGACGGCGCGAGGCACGAGAACGGGCATAAATTGGTTTAAATTAACGGAAGAACAATTAAATGATTGGGGGTGTAAGTACACGGAGTTAAGGATGGGTAAACCAGCCTATGATTTATTCATAGATGATAAGAACATAAGCAGCGAGGACTATTTTTAGGAAATAGTGTCGTCAAGAATATAGTAATTATATGTACCATATAATAGTATGGAGGAGATAGACTTAGACATAGAAAACTACAACTTTGCCGATATATTAGATTTGTTTAGTATTCCCGCAAATTTTTCAGAAAGCGATTTACGATTAGCAAAAAAGGTGTTATTAAAAACGCATCCAGATAAATCGGGGTTAGATAAAAAATATTTTTTATTTTTTAGCGCTGCATATAAGTTGTTATACAGGATCCACGAATTCAGAACAAAGCGCACTAATTCAACAGAATATAATGTAGAAAAAACAGAGGAGGATTTAGAGAAACAATTAATTTTAGAGAGATTCCAGGAATATTCGGGGAAGGAATTCAACAAACACTTTAATGAAATGTTTGAAAAGGTAAGAATAAAGGCAGACGAAGGCGAAGATGGGTATGGCTCCTGGTTACAATCCAATGAGGGAATAGACAGTAGAGTGACATCAAAGAATGATATGAATGAATTTTTTGATAAAAAGAAGAAGGAGACCAGAGCATTAATACGGTCAGGAGACATAATGGAGATGGGCACTGGGATGGGACATTCCTCCTTATCGGGAGACAAACCCGAATATTATTCATCCGAAGTATTTAGTAGTTTACAGTATGACGATTTGAAACGTGCGCATGTAGAAAGCGTTGTTCCTGTCACCCAGGACGATTATGCAAATACAAAACGATTTACAAATGCGACTGAGATGGCAAGTTATAGAAATAAGCAGAACATGAATCCATGTGGTTTGGACCAGGCTAAGGATTTTTTAAAAAAGAAGGATAGTCAGATGAACGACGAACATATTAGCACGGCCTATAAATTAGCGAAGCAGGAAGAGGATATTCAAAGGGCGAGCGATAGTTGGTGGGGAAATCTCCGTCAATTAACAAACGGGTAATATTCATACTGTTTATTTATAATTAATATATGTATTAATTATAAATGGAGTTTAAAAATATGTCATACATTTTAATTTTATTAATAATTACAGTGGTCTATGAAAAATATAAATTGCATAACGATGCTGAGGATGGCTTACAACATTATGAATTAGTGAAAAAATACTTATTAAACGGAACGACATTGTCACGTAGTGATAAACCAATCATCTGGATACACAACGAGTATGAGATAAATGCCAGAAATTGGAGTAGTTTTTATTCAAGAAACACAAAATGTTTAAATCAGCCCTATTTATATTTAACAATAAAAAGCATAATAGATCAGTGCGGGGATGATTTTAACATATGTTTAATAGACGATGAATCCTTTAATAAAATTATACCAAACTGGTCGTTGGAATTGGACCATATCGCCAAACCAATAAAAGAACATATCCGTTCTCTTGCACTAGGAAAAGTATTGCACACATATGGTGGTATGTTGGTCCCATCTTCATTTATCTGTTTTGAGTCATTGATTAATGTATATAACAATGGTTTATCAAACGATAGACCTTTTGTGGGCGAGTTTGTTAGTAGAAGTATAACTGCTTCCCATGTGACATTTTTCCCCAACACGATATTAATGGGGTGTAATAAGGAATGTCTTGTTATGGATGAATATGTGCAGAAATTAGAGATGTTATCCTCTAAGGATTTTACAAGAACCATGGAATTTACAGGTGAGGTAAGTAAGTGGTGTTATGCACAAATACTAAATGGTAGAATGAATAGTGTATGTGGCAGTATTATTGGCACAAAGACAGATAAGAATGAAGCAATCACAATTGATTTATTATTGAATAGTAGTTTCTTTAAATTGGGGAATGCGGCTGTGGGATTATATATTCCTGCTAATGAGATATTAAATAGAACAAATTATGAATGGTTTGCCAGGTTAACACCACAAGAGGTATTAGAAAGCAACACAATGATAGGCAAATATATGTTGGCTGGTTATTAAAGATAAATAAAGTAGGACATATTATATTTAGATTTATCATAATTAATAGTTGATAACCACAAAATATTATTAGATCTACAAATTTGTCTAATGATTGTCACAAAATGTGTGTATTTTATAATGCGCGAAACATAAAATTGTTTGGACACATGGTAATACTTTATTAAATCTTCCATAAACGGCGATAGTAGTTTTAATAATTGTGCTCTTTTATATGAATCTTTATTTAATAAGAAATATTTTTTATTTTTTGAACATATTTGTTCTAATATTTTTTGTAATTTACCTTTTTCATATGGTTTTCTAAAAATTTGACACATGTATATATATACATATATATATATATATATATAGGTGATTAACTTATAGAAAGATAGTAATTAGATTGTTTGTAAACAGTGCGAGTTCAATTTCGTGTTCGTGTATATCGTGAAAAATGGTTATATATTTACAGATTAAACGAACCGTTTCATATTTTTCGGGCTCTGTTAAAAGGGGGGTGCATTTAATAAAGAGAAATAAATTATCCAATATATCCATAACTGAATACCCCTTTTCAAAAATGGCATAAATAATTTCCAAGGCACCAAGTAAATTTTTTTCTATTTTACAACAGGTCATATAGTTCACAAATTCTTGAAAAGCTATATTTGTGCATATTTCTGTTGCAATAGACAAATCTATTTTTTGATTCAACAGTTTAAATTTTTCTAAATAATTAATAATAATCCTAATGGAATTATTAGATATTGATAGAATAAATTGTACTACATCTTTAGTAATTGAAATATTTTCAATATGACAAATTTTATAAATTATTTTATTTAAATGATTTATGTGTAACGCCTTTAATTTAATTATTGTCATGCGTGATTGCAGGCTGTCAATAATTTTTTGTGGATTATTGCATGAAGCAATAAAATGAACATTATGACTGTATTTGTCAATAAAGTTTCTAAATACTTGTTGACTTTGTTCATTTATAAGGTCAAGGTCATCCAACACTACAATTTTTTTTTTACCAATTATATTACTTGTGGTTTGACAAAAGGTTTTTACCCCAGTTCTGTAATAAGTAATCCCTTGGTCTTTCAGTGTGCTAATGTTTAAAATGTTTGATTCATAATTGTCATTATTGTTGTAGTATTCCCTTATTGTGGCCTTTATTAATGAGGATTTTCCACACCCTGAGTCTCCAATATACAAAACATTTAAGTTATCCATTTTGAGTAATGTATTTAGAAGTATAATGATTTCTTCATCTATTTCAAAATCCTTAAAATAGAGTGGTTGAAATCTTGCCATAAATGGCAGTTCCATTTCTGTTTCCATTAATAAATATTCGTTAATAAATATTTAAGTTTATGTTGCTATTTTAATATATAAAATGTCCGAAACTATGGAAGATCCATATGGAATATTGGGGTTAACACCTAAAGCTAGCAGCACCGAAATCAAGCAAACCTACAGAAAGCTGTCCTTAAAATATCATCCAGACCGTAACCCAGGCGATAATGGCGAAACATTTAAAAAAATAAATAAAGCATATGAAATTTTAAGTGATGATAAACGACGCTCCGATTATAATACTATGAAAAAGATGGGTGTTCCAATAAGCGAGGAGATGTTTCAGAACGCAGAAATGTTTAATCCAAATGATATTTTGAATATGATATTTTCGGACACAGGAAATATATTTACCATGGGCATGCCTGGGATGCCTGGGATGCCTGGGATGCCCGGGATGCCCGGGATGCCTGGCATGGGAGGACTGGCAGGGATGGCGTCCATGGGGGGAGCGCCAGGAACCGGAAATGGGGGTTGGAAAGATTTTAATCTTTTTAAGGAAATGGGTATGGGTGGCACCTCATCTTCCCATTTAATGTCCCCGATAAAAACAACAGCGGATATTACATTAGAACAGGCCTTTACTGGGTGCACAATAGGTATTGAGGTAGAGAGAAACGTTTCCTTTTATAATGAAACTAACAAGGAAACAGAAAAAATTTATTTTGATATCCCAGAAGGTGCTGATGATAACGAAATAATAATGGTTAAAGAAAAAGGGCATGTTTTAAATGGAAATAAGGGAGATGTCCAAATTTTTATAAGAATAGAGAAGCACGATGTTTATGAGAGGGAAGGGATGAATTTAATATATCATAAAGCTATTTCTTTTAAAGATTCGTTATGTGGGTTTACCTTTGATTTAAAATACATTAATGGACAGGTCTATAAAATATGTAATCGTGCGGGAAATATTATACCACAATTTCATGAAAAAAACGTCAATAACCTTGGCATGAAACGCAATGACAATAGAGGAACATTAATAATTAAGTTTAATGTGGAATACCCAGACCAACTGACGCCTGAACAGGTTGCTGTTTTTGAGGAAAATTTAGATGGGGGGAAAACGCCGTGACCCCTTAAGGAAATCTAGGATTAATATATAAATATAATAAATATTATATATATTATATTTATGTTCGCAATTAAAAAAAACCGTAACAATTATTCTCATTTTTTTAAACGATTATACCATCCAAATATTGTTGACCATTACGAAAATCCAAGAAATGTAGGGTCGTTGGATAAGACCAACCCATATGTTGGAACTGGATTAGTAGGAGCTCCTGCTTGTGGTGATGTTATGAAGCTACAATTAGAAGTAAATAATGGAATTGTCGTAGATGCAAAATTTAAAACCTTTGGGTGTGGCAGTGCTATAGCATCCAGTTCTATTGTGACCGAATGGGTGAAAGGGAAAACAATTGATGAAGCAAGTAATATTACAAACAAGGATATTGCCCGCCATTTAAAGTTGCCGCCAGTTAAATTGCATTGTAGTATGTTGGCAGAAGATGCTATTAAAGCAGCCATTAACAATTATAAATCCAAAAATTAGGGGGAATTTCCCCCCAAAAAATATATAGAGTAAACGTATATGGACGACACAAAAATTATAAGTAAGGGGAGTGCTATATTAGAAGAAAATAAATTTTTCAAGGATCTTATAAAGTTAATGAAAGACAATTCCTTTCGCGAGTTTTACAACGAATATTTTACAGATTGGTCTGACATTCAGATTATGATTTTTTATATGAAATTGTATTCGGTAATAGAGCAAGAGTATTTGTCGCGATTTTCCGTAAATATTTGTGACGAGGTTATGAGTTGGGCATTATATACAATAATGTCTAATCAGGAATCTCGTCAAACTGCCCTAAGATTATTTAAAAATTACAAAGGAGATTTTTTGGAAATAGATGTAGCAGAAACGACACAATTCCGACAACAAATAACCTTTAAATGAAACAATATAAAAACTATACAATATAATATGTTGTATAGGGACTCATATACAATTTGTTAGCGTTGCCGAGCGGTCAAAGGCGCTAGTTTCAAGCACTAGTCTTCGGTTCGTGGGTTCGAATCCCACCGTTAACATAAATGCCTCATTAGCTCAGTGGTAGAGCACCCGCTTTGTAAGCGGTAGGTCCATGGTTCAACTCCGTGATGAGGCTGCTGTAAACATATACGGCAGAAATATTGTCCGTATAGTGTAGTGGTTATCACGTCTGCTTTACACGCAGAAGGTCGCTGGTTCAAACCCAGCTTCGGATATTTTTAGAATGTTATTAACACATTGAAAAACACGTATTTCAATGTGTGTTAGGTCAAAAAATTTGGAAACTTATATTAATCATGATTTAGTAACTTAATCATGATTAAGTTATGTGTATATATATATATAATGGAACACGTGGTATATTTGGACGAACCCTATATGAACTATTTTGCATTAAATATGTTTATACATGATGCGGCACACGACATGCATGCATATGGACAGAAAGCGAGAGCAATAGCGGCGTTTAAAAGGTTATCGCCCGCCTTAGCGGTGACGGTCGGGCAGCCGCTCTGGGGGGGAAGTGGTAACAGCCCAGGTGCGGAACCATCCGATTTTTGGTCATTGATGTCCCTAGACAACAGGAAACACTATGTGAAAATAATGACATGTTTTGTCGACGCTTACTCTCTAAACGCATTGGTAAATATTTGTCTTGGCAGGACCCAGTCTAGGAAGGCGAAACTGTTGGACGCGCTTGACAAAACACCACTTGCAAGTACAAGTCGTCCTGAGCTGCTGATCTCGCCCGCTGGACTCATGCAATATATGATTTGTAAGCCTCAGGTATCTGTCGCCAGTGTGGGCGAAGCGAAAGACACATCTGGGTCTGCTGACATGGATATCCATGATGCTGATGATGATGATGATGCTGGTGAAGATTCGGCTATGACCGATGCTGCTGTTGGTGTTGCTGAAGGTGTAGACGAAAGTAAGGACATAGACATGGATGAAGCAAAAGGTGAAGATTCGGTTATGACCGATGCTGACCAATACACAATAACCGAACTCACAAATTTAGTTGCAACATATGAAACAATCAGGAGTTTAAATGGTCCGAGAACGGTCTTATGCCATAATTTAGAACGAGACATCGACCCAGACCCACAAAAAGGTTTCTTCATTAACCGTGCTGTTTGGACTGATGATGGGCACTGTGGATTCTATGATCAAAATTGTATATTAAATGTTGAGGAAATAAATAGACTTGTTGGGGTTCTTACTACTCAGGGTCTGCAATCGGAATACAACGCACCTCTTTTTGTTGTAGGTGAATTTATATTGGACACAATATTTGCCCGCCTCCCTCAAAGGACAGAAGAAGATCCCCATCTATTCAAACTGGTGTTGGAGTATCAGAAGGACGGAGTAACGTGGACAATCCGAGTGGGGGTTAGGGGATTAAATATTTATATAGGAAACAGCGAGACGGGTAGTCATGGAATCATGACGGCGACCTCATATGATGCTAACCAGTGGTTTCAAAAAACGGAATATATCGAAAAACATTTAACATGTGGTCTCGACAGTTTACTGTCGAGATGGATAAAAGTTTCCTATTTATATAAAAAATACCCCAAAACCTCTGAGTCTGATCGCCATGAAGAAATTAAAATTCAAATAGCTGTTCAACAAAACCCTCAGGCAGCTGTTCAACAAAACCCGCAGGCAGCGGATGAGGATGTTTTAATGGGAGAAGAAGAAAAGAAGGAAAATGGCGGTGGACAAAAGGGTGGCGCGCCGACGAATCGCGCATTTATAAGCATACACCATGTAAAAAAATGGGTCAAAAAATATAACAACAAGTACAGTCCATTCAAGGTCACAAACACGAAGAGTGCAAGGTCTCGGGGTGTAGCTAACTCACCAAAAATGCCGTTGATTAAGGATTTTTTTAGAATCGTGGGGATTGGAGACCGACAAATGAATTCGGAAATCATTAATATTGTTCGGTCGGGTTTGGTAACCGCACTACCAGAACAGGTAGTGTCTGAAACTACCCCTTTAATAAACGAAGATGTTATAAATAACTTCGAGAGATTCATCAAACCAGGAGCGTCAGGAGTCACCAACACCATTTTTGATCCCACCATCTATACACGATTGGCAGGTATTATCAAAACTCGCGCGGAGGAAGATAGTAATGCTTTACGTGCCGATCCTAGTTTATGTATCACCGATGGAGGCCTGCCAGTTTTTTTGAAAAAGATGGCAGATATCGGGTCCACCGGTGTGAACAAGACGGTAGAAATTTTAAAAGATTTTGATGTCGCTTCTACGGGAAGTTACAAACTGTATGAAATGTTAACACGTCCCTCAAATATGCCTTCATATGAAGCATTGTGTGTTGCATTATCATGTTTGCAATTTTCTCTAGTGTTTAACGAGATAGGCAATAATAACGACATTATTAGTGCATGTATGACTTGTATCACGGCGGCACAACCTCTTGTAGTTGCATTTGTAGAAATACAGCAGCAGAAATCGGCAGATTTCCCACCCATAGCTCAGGTAAATATGACCTGGGTAATGATTTGTGGTATGCAATCTGTATATGCATCTTTGCTAAAGGGGACCCCAACCAGTGATTTCCTGGATAAGATATTTCAACAGGAACTCGATATATTGGTCCCTATTATGACACCTGATGTCCATGCTGGTGCCACCGATAAGCCAGCTGCTCCTGTTGGTAATATGGACGCACAGAGTCTTAATAATTTTGTGAAGCTCTTACGAGAGGGCACCTTTGGAAACGTGCACGGTATATTCGCTGAAAGCATACGAAATATCCCAAATAACTTACCGTGTGGTGATAAGAACGAAAAGGGTAAGGCAGAAATCAAAGGCACTTTTTGGGAAGCTGTTGCCCGTGAGGGAGATTGTAATAAATATGGACCTGGGAATTCGGCTGAGTGGACAAAAGTATCAACCTATTTTGAACAGCTGCCCCAGTCACATCCCCATAAAAAATATTATATTAATAATGCAGTCCAAGCAAGTGAGAATTTTATGGGTCCAAACACAACACGTTTTTGTCCATTATCATCGGTGATTGATCCACAATCTGCATGTTCGTGGAACACAGCGAACGAACAGGGTGATATGGATGTCATGATTCAGACCACAGACGGTGCCCTGCCTCGGGAACGCAGGATTAATTATCAAATCCAGGTCGAATTACAGGACAGGACGGTAACCATAAAACCAAATCTAAATATTAACGGCGATATGTTGTTGAACATTAAAACTCATAAATTTGACAGAACAATTGATAAGCATATCAAAACATACTCTGTGGCTGCTAACGTCTTGGTGAAATTGTGTGAGGTTGTAATGAAAAATCATCAAATATACACCAACGCAAACCCAACCGAACGTATGCTCGGCTTCGCTACCTGGTTGGGGTCACCCAACCTCAACACATTCCCCATTGATGGTAGCAGTGGTCGTGATCAGTTAACCGTTAGACAGGACATTATCTCCGAAATGTTTAAAAAAGGATTGGGTGATTATTTACAGGAATTAAATGGTGTTATAACTAACAGTGGTTATACCGTTGCTGCACCCAATAGTGCGACCATCCTGCCACCAGACCTAGGTCGTCTTATGTTATCAACAGACCAACCAGCGGCTTCAAGAGCTATGCTTTTATTGTTATTTGGAACCGAGGAGTCTGCGATTAATCCAAGAGCAGTGGCTGGATATATTGGTGCCCGTGGTGATTACAGAGTGGCTGCTCGCTGGGTGCGTGGTGGCGAGGCTTGGGAACGCGTTTCCGGAGGAGGTAGTCGCATAAAACCAAAAAAATTAAAAAAAAGAAAAAAAACAAAAAAACGGCTTAGGAAAAAATATAAAACAATTAGGAAAATGAAAAAATATAAACGAAAGGGTGCAACTTTAAAACGAAGATTGCGGAAAAAGACACGTATGAGAAAACGGTAAAAATATTCTATATCAAACCGATAAGATTTGATATAAAATTACTTGTGTTTTCTTCTTTTAGTTTTTCGTTTTCTTCTTCTTCTTCTTCTTGTTCGTTTCCCTCCAGCCATTAAACAAGATTTAAATCTTTTATCCTCCGTTTTCTCTTGTCGTTTTTGTTTCTGTGTTCCTTTTGTCTCCTCCTCTCGTTTCTTCCTCCCATTGTCTTTATTTTTTTTTTTTTTTTTTTTTGACCTAGGTTGTGAACTTGTTTGTGATCTTGTTTGTGCCACGTTCGTTCCAAGACTAAAACTCATTATACAGTATGTTAATATTTAATTATGAATGATGAATTCCTAAACATATATAAATAGATGTTACGCATTATAGATAAGGATGAGCTCACAAATAGGTATATGGTCACAGTCTAAAAATGTCTATTTATACGAATGTTTTATAGATGACAAATATTATATTGATAAAAAAACGTGGTCAAGCTATGTAAAAGAGGCTGATGCTCTTTCGGGTGAAGATTTTGCAAAATATCGCCCAGAGTATGAGTTTATAATGTCTAAATTTAGAGAACATGCGAGAACATTGGACTATAAATTAATAAAAACGCAAAATGATTATAGTGACTGGGTGCAATGGCATATATCAGATTACCTCTTATTTGGTAGCAAGGGAACGGATGCAGAGGAGATTAGTTTAGAAAAGCAACAAAAGTATGTAGCCGATTTACAAAAATACAGAAAACGGCTGCTTTTATGTACTGAAGGATATATTTATAGCGAAGATTACAACGATATAAATACAATATATGGTGGATTATTAGTATTAGATTTAGAATTAAAAGGGGATGGTTTAGATAAAATGTGGAAATTAATTCGCCAACTGATGGACGATAATAAATTGGCAAAAAAGCCACAGCGTATAGTGAGAAAAACCGAGGATGTTATAGAGATGAGAAATGCTTTAAAAAACCTATTTGACCATTATACAGAAACAGAGAAATTATTTATAAAAGCGGTAATGACATATATTTCAACAAGATCACTCTACAAAGGAACAATCACAAATCACCATGAATTGGTGGAAATATAAAGGAAGGAGGGGTTAAAGGCAGTGCTTTGCACCCTTTAGGTAATCCTCTTGGTGGGAATATTAGCATGAACCAAATAGATGGAATTTTCGGTAACAATAATATATTCCTGTTCAATTTTATAAATTTTGATGATAGGGCTGGTGTATTGTTCTTCATCTTTTACTAAAAGTTTCTCATCGTTTTCGCGAACACCAATAAGACAATTTTCGTCTAAAGAATTTGTCCAATAATCAAACATAAGTGGTTTGTCTTCGACAACAGCAAGCTTGGACGCGTGTTGTAAACATTTAATAGATGGTAAACTATATGTGGCATCAGTTTCTGTCATTTATAATAAATTAAAATTAAAATCTTTAAATACTTATCTTGTCATTTATTATATGACACAAAAGAACATTATAATAACAAATAAGGATAATTATAAAAATTCATTAAAATATTCCTCGATTGAGTATATAAAAAAATATTTGCTGTTAATAAACGAATACTTAGCCCAATGTGCAGAAAAAATTATTTTTAAAAATAAGAACTATCATCATTTAGTTATAACAAGAGGATTAAATACCTTGGAACATATATTTTGCTTTCTTCTGTTGTATACAAAAAATATTGAATTGACACATTATCATACACACAAATCCCTATACTATTACATAGAATTTATTAGCCAAATAGGTGACAATAATAATAGTTTTTTACAATTAAATTCAACAGATGCGGTATTATTTATATTAAAAAAAACATTATTTGATATTGAATTAAGTGACGCTGATTATAGTGAGGATGATTCCACAAAAATAAATAATATAAAAATATATATCCAAGTATTAAACGAATATATAAGCAACGAGTTGTATAATAATATATATGGTCCTGAATTTAACTCGGAAATAAATATAAATTTTAAATTTATCCAATACATTAATAGTTTATATGTGAAATGTAATAATGAGACCATATATGGTGAATGGTTAGAATTATGTTATAATTTTATAAAAAGCATAAAAAAATTGGAAAATACAATACAATTTTTTTACAATTTTTGAAAAAAATTACGAATAAGGAACTCTCCATAATTCCAATAAAGGAGAGAATAGACAAACCCATTTATAATGAATATAAGCTAATGTCCGCCAACAAAATGATTAATTGGTTATGTAATTAACTTGATTAATTTCTTCTTCCTTATTTTTGTTTTCTTTTTACATTTTGTATGACTTGTCAGTCCCACATTAATCTCGCTATATTTATCAGATAGTAACCTTTTAATAAACTGAAATATCTCTAATAATATTTCATCTGAACATTTTCCAACTATCAAAACGCTACCTGTTCTAAAAATCATAAACGAGACCTTCATCTGCTCCTTATGAATCAATTTATTGCCCGTCTGTGGTTCTACTTGATCTACATTATAATAAAATTCGCATTGTATGCCTGGATAAGAGCATGGGTCATAAGAACAATTGATTTTATATTCGTATTTTAATAAGCCAAATAATGTATCACGATTTATATAAAATCCACAATTAAAATTTGAATTAATCAAGACGGTTTCTATTTTATCCTTAATATATTTAAGCTTATCATCCTGGCAAACAGGTCTTAATATATCAGTCAGATTATTTAATGCTTTAAATAAGCATTCGTCATCTTGTATGCCCGGAATTTCCATTTTTCCTGTATTGAAAACCTTAATATGTATTTCCTTAAATATCCCTTTCCATAATATCCGCATGATTACTACAAAACAGTTATAAAACGCACTTTTCTTTTTAGAACGAACACTATTGATATCTTTTTTTGATAATCCCACACTTATTTTTCGAACATCTTTATATTTAATTCGTCCATTTGGATTTATAATTTGTGTAATAATGTGTTCGTCCACTATTTTTTCGCCCTTTACACAATTATTAATAATATTTAATTCTTCTGGGGATATAGATGAAAATTTCATTTGTTTTTTAATTATTCCTTCTTTAGGAATATGATAATCTAGTATTTTAATTTTCCAAAATACGTCATACAAATTTATTTTTGTATTTAAATAGGCTATTTTTGTTTTGGTAGAAATATACAAATCTCCACAAATTGGACTTTCCTTTTTAATTGCGTTTATTTTATTATCCACCACCTTCTCAATAAGAACGTCATTATTTAAAAAGTTTTGCCATTCCTGGTTAAGCTCAGATATATAAGGGGCTTCTGTAATTGTAGACATTGTATTATATTTAATTAAATTTATTTCTTTCAATTATTTTCTTATATAATATTATATGATCCAATCAATACCTATAAAAATATCCACATCCACCTCCAACAATAATTTATTATATGAATATTCATTAAAACCCGACAATGTAAACCCATTTAAAGAATCTCCACCCAACAGTTGGAAATCTCGTCTGAGTGAAAGATACATGAGTCATTTTAAAGAAGCAAATAAAGAAAAGAGGATTTCTATGGAAAACTGTAAAATATAATTGATATTCGGATCAGGTAAATGCATAATTAGTTGCACATTATTTAAAAATTCTTGCGTTACAATATTGGTGCGTGTAACTATAATATAATTAAAAATGTTTTTTATAATATTTTTTATTTCGATGTTATATTTTATGCTTATAATTTCTATTCTTTTACAAAAATTCTGACGATTATTTTGTTGTATCAATTTTATTAGACCATCCCACACAAAATGGTCTATAATATTATTTTTGTTTGTGTTATACTGGTTTGATTGCATATAATTTATCATACTCCTAACATCGGATTTATATAAATTTTGTATTGAATTATAGTCATGTCTGTTAAGACTAAGACCTTCCTTAGCTCCTATATCAGATATAAAATTAACTATATTTTCTAATGGTAATTGATTGAATCTTAACCGTATAAATTCATTTTGTAACGATTCGTCTATGCGACTAATATAATTACATATTAAACAAAACCTAACATTTTTTCTATAATTTTGCAATAAATATTTAAATGCATGTTGGGCGTTTTTAGTCATATAATCCACCTCATCTAAAATCACAAACTTTGTTCCTGAATTAAACAGTGTTTTTGAATTTACAAAAGTACTAATTTGGTTGCGTATAACATCAATTCCACGGTCATCCGACGCGTTTAAATGAATTGAAAGCCCGGTGGACTTTTGATCATTGTTTTTTTGATACGCAGAAATCAAATTAATAATCGTTGTTGTTTTGCCTGTTCCTGGGGGACCATAAAATAGCAAATTTGGGAAATATTTTTTACTTAATATATTATTTAATATTTTTTTATTATTCCTGTCTAAGATAATTTTATCAAAATTGTTCGGGCGATATTTTTCAACCCAGGGTATATTAGACATTTATATACGTTTTCTAATTTTATATTTATATTAAAATGGTTTAAATTTAATAAACATATTATTTTACTAATGGAATCAAAAAAATCTAAGCGTGGAAGAAAACCTGGGAGTAAAAAGGCAGCGATGCCATTAGAGCCCAAGGTTCCCAAGAAAAGGGGACGTAAACCCAAGGGAGGAAAAATAATTACCAATACCATAACGGTTGACAATAATGTTAAAAAGGAGCCCAATATTATTTTACATTTAAAATGTGTCAAAAACGAGCTTGATAACATCAAAGATTTAAACAAATATGGTCCAGATAATATAAACAATGACAATACGCCTTTAAACACCACATTAGGTTATCAGTATATTAATAATCGTAAAATCACTGCTCCCAATGAAACTTCTAATGCAACAGAAGAAGAATATAATGATGACAGGGATAATTTGAAAAATATATGGGATAAGTTAAAAGAATTATCTATAAATTTACATTTAAATGATATTTCTAGCAAGAAATCGGATTGTCATTGGTGCACGTATAATTTTGATAATCCCCCCGTCTATATTCCTAAGTATGAACATAATAGTATATATTATGTATATGGTTGCTTCTGTAGTCCCGAGTGTGCGTGTGCCATCTTACAAAAGGAAAATATAGATTCGTCCGCCAAATTTGAAAGACTCCATTTTCTAAATTACTTATACTGTAAAATTTATGATTATGACAAAAACATTACTCCTGCACCAAACCCGTTTTATACACTTAATAAGTATTACGGGAATTTGAGTATACAAGAATATAGGCATTTATTTAAAAGTGATCGTATATTACTAGTAATAGACAAACCATTGTCTAGAATCCTGCCTGGGTTACATGAAGATAATGGAGAAATATACAGTTTAACACAGACGTTATCTTCAACTACTAAATATTCATTAAAAAAAAATGTTAAGGATAATAAGCATAATATTTTACACCAAAATTTCGGCAATAAATGATAACAATATTTGTCGATACAAATATTGTTATTATAAAAAGCCTCTGAACTGTTTATAAATTTCCTGTTGAACTGTAATTTGCGCTACAGGTTTGGTATTACCCTCCTTATGTATTCCTAAAAATTCACGAATAACATTAGGAATATTATTATCATGTTCTTTTAATTTTTCAGTTGCAGTTTTTTCATTATAATCTGTATGTCTCATTATCATTCTAATATTGTCTGTGCTCATTAATAAATACTATGAAAATAATATTTAAATATTATTTTCATTTTTATATATGTCGGAGATTGACCAAATCTGCAATAACATTTCAAATAACCTTCGTACTATTTTAACACCATTTTATCATAAAAACCAACTATCAAATGAAATAAATGATTATTTAACTCGGATAATTGTTGAATCCCCCGAATATAAAAAATTAAAGGATAAATGCATATGCTTGGAAGAAGAAAATATTGCTTATAAAATTAAAAATAAATACTTGACCGAGCTTTTTGATAACAACACAAATTCAAATTCGGATCAAAAGAGAATTATTATGGAAATAAATGAACTTAATCCGGAAATTGAAGACTCAAACATTGATTTAATATACGGTGATGTAAAAATTTCAGATAATTTAGAAAATAAAAAATTAAACAATTTGTTGAATGGTGAAAATATGTCATTTTTACTAGCTAGCGAATATGATGACGAAGAC
>Ga0114999_10001732_pt1 | contig 29871 bp, 26 predicted proteins | sample ArcticOcean_MG_C_3_FD_89820 | JGI IMG/M metagenome (GOLD analysis project Ga0114999, IMG submission 89820) | Marine microbial communities from western Arctic Ocean - ArcticOcean_MG_CB8_126 | ecosystem: Environmental > Aquatic > Marine > Oceanic | place: Arctic Ocean: Canada Basin | collected...
GGTTGAGAGAACTGGCGGTTGAGAGAACTGATCGTTCAAGACGCGGGCGGTTTCAAAAAAAAGGAACCCTGACCGTCCACAAGGGGGGCGAGCGGCCAGAGTTCCTGACTTCGGCAAGAAAGTTGGGGGAGTTACCGAAGTGAACACACATCACTCATCGTCAGACGCCTCAAGCGCCACAAAGTTCCGTGCACTCATTCTCTTTAGTGCGCCGAGTCCCAGGATTCTCCCACCCCAGGTTCTACTACGAGCGGCACCGCGAGATCCGCCGCGCCGGACATCAAGTCACCAACAGCCTCTTTCACCTGCTCGACATCTGCATCGGCGACTTCGAGAACCAGTTCATCGTGCACCTGCATGATCATCTTTGCCGCGACGTTATTTACTGTCAGCCACTGATCGACCGCAATCATCGCGCGCTTGATGATGTCGGCCGCTGACCCCTGCATCGGCGCGTTGATCGCCTGCCGTTCCGCTCCCTGACGACGCATGAAGTTGCTCGCCTTGATGTCCGGCAAGTACAGCCTTCGCCCGAACAACGTCTCTACAAATCCATCCCTTGCCGCGCGTTCGCGCGTTTCATCCATGTAGCGGCGCACGCCCGGATAGCGCTCAAAGTACGTATCGATGTAGTCCTGCGCGTCCGCGCGACCGATGCTAAGTTGCCGGGCAAGGCCGAACGCGGACATGCCGTAGATCAGCCCAAAGTTGATGGCCTTCGAACTGCGCCGCTGAACATCCTTCACGTCCTCAAGCGCAACGCCGAACACCTCTGCCGCCGTCGCCCGATGGATGTCGAGGCCTTGCGCAAACGCGGTCAACAACCCCTCGTCCCGCGATAGATGCGCCATGATGCGCAGTTCAATCTGCGAGTAGTCCGCCGCTATCAGTTTGCAACCAGGAGGAGCGACGAACGCTTTCCTTACCCGCCGCCCCTCGTCAGTCCTGATCGGGATGTTCTGCAGATTGGGATCAGCGCTCGATAGTCGTCCGGTGGCAGCAACCGCCTGGTGATACGTCGTGTGGACCCTTCCGGTCGACGGCACAACCTCGAGTGGCAGGTGATCTGTGTACGTGGACTTCAGCTTCGCCAGGCCCCGGTGTTCCATGATGATCGCGGGCAGAGGGAAGTCGAGTGCCAGCTCCTGCAGAACCGGCTCTGCCGTCGACGGCTGGCCCTTCGGCGTCTTCTTCAGCACCGGCAACTCCAGCTTGTCGAAGAATATGTGCTGCAGCTGCTTGGTAGATCCAAGATTAAACGTCTCGCCCGCGAGTTCATAGGCCTCTGCTTCCAGCGTCGCGAGCCGCTCTGCAATCTCCTTGCTCTGCTGGTTCAACTGGTCAACGTCCAACAGCACGCCGTGCCCTTCGACCCGGGACAACACCTCAAGGAGTGGTATTTCAATATCGCGATAAACACTGCCAAGGGACTGCTCCGCAGACAAGCGCGGGCCGAGTTCCCGCGACAACTGCAGGCTGAGATCCGCGTATTCGGCCGCGTAGTGCAACGCTTTTTCATCCTCCACCAGGTCGAGTGTCAATTGCTTTGCACCCTTACCCGCGATGTCTTCAAACTTCGTCGCCGAACGACCGAGATATTTCATCGCCAGATCGTCAAGTTGGTGCTTTGAAGCCACTGAATTCAGAACGTAAGACGCCAGCATCGAATCATCACCGATCCCGGCGACCGGCACACCGAGACGACGCAGTACATTGATCGTGAACTTCAGGTCATGGCCCACCTTGCGGGGGCTCTCGCTGCCGAGGAGGTGACGCATTGCTTCAAGGGCCGCCGCGAGGTCGATCACATGACCCTCGCCAATCGGTACGAAGGCTGCGTGGCCGGGGGTCGTGCAGAGTCCAATGCCATAGATGTCGCAACGCATGTAGTCCGAGTCGGAGGTCATAAGCGCGATCGCAACCTCTTCCTCGCCCATCGCCGTCTGGACGAATCGATCAAGTCCATCGCGGTCCCGGATCGCGATGTAGTCAGTCGGGGCTGCCGCACTCGCCGCTCCGGCCAGTTCTTCCACCCAGGGCTTGAACTCAAGTTCGGTGTAAATCTCGAGCAGCGCGGTCTCATCGGCCGGCGCCGGCACCAGTTCATCGAGTCCCAGCGGCAACTCAACATCCAGTCGTATGGTCGCGAGCGTTTTCGACAAGGGCAACTGGTCGAGCGCTGCACGTAAATTCTCGCCAACTTTGCCTTTGATCGCGTCGGCGTTTGCCACAACGCCGTCAATCGTCTCGTACTGGGCCAGCCACTTGACCGCAGTCTTGGGTCCGACTTTCGGCACCCCCGGAATGTTGTCCGACGTATCCCCGATGAGGGCCAGATAGTCAATGATCTGATCCGGCCGTACGCCAAACTTGTCGACCACACCCGTAGCATCCATAACCGTGTCTGTCATGGTATTGATGAGGGTGACATGGTCGCCCACCAGTTGCGCCATGTCCTTATCACCGGTCGATATCACAACGTCGCGTTTGGCAATCTTCGCGGCGTTCGCGAGCGTACCGATGACATCGTCGGCCTCGACGCCATCGACAATTAGAAGCGGCAACCCCATCAGGCCAATGATGGCGTGTATGGGCTCGATCTGCTTGCGCAAATCGGACGGCATCGACGTGCGATTAGCCTTGTACTCGGCGAATATCTCATTGCGGAAAGACTTGCCTTTGGCGTCAAACACGACCGTAACCGCGCTCCCCGCGTAGTCGTCCATGAGCTTGCGGATCATCGCTATGACGCCCTTCACAGCACCGGTGGGAAAACCCTTCGAGCTCTCGAGTTGTGGCAATGCATGGAATGCGCGAAACAGGTAGGATGAGCCGTCGACAAGAATGAGGGGTTCAGACATCGGATGAATCCAGATCGAGTCGGCACGACCTTACGCTGAACAACCCGCGGTTTTCAATGATGTACCCGAAAGCCCCGCCCGGATCCCGGTCGCCCTCGATACCCGGCAAGCCGATGCCTCACCGGGCATGCTGGTGCCGCACCAGTCGCCATCCAACCGACACCGCGGGTCACGGTGCGCAGCCTTTTGTTCACACGCCGCGAGCGACGGTGATACTGGCCCCGGCCTTGCCCGTTCTGTCCAGAGCGCCCGGTTTCGCGCTCTGTCTGATCATTTGCCTCGCCGTTGCGCTCATTGACGTTGTCGTTCATGGTCACATGAACAGCGCGGCGGCGGCCACCGCACCGATCAAGATCAAGCCCGGTGAACGCCGCTCCGAAGACATTCAGATCGTTGATGGCAAGGACCGAACCGTGATCGAATACCGCCAGAACGGCGTCCTCATGCTCATCAAGATCGTGCCGAAAAATGGCAAGCCCTACTACATGGTGCCAGGCGACGGCACGCCGCACTACAAGGACCTCACGCACAGTGACCGCCTACACCCGCGCTGGGTGATATTTGAATGGTAGTACCATGCCCCCAACGATATTAGCTAGTTCCTGTCCCAGAACTCCGTTCTGGGGCGGGCACTAGCGCGGTGCAGCGATGCACCGCCATTTTCAGAAGGCCTCTTTTCTACAAGAAGCGCGAGGTTTGTTTACAAACCGACTCCGAATAATCGGCAGGATAATCACAATTCTTGGGACAGGAACTAGCTCGCCGCACAGGCCGCAATACACATCGGGACGCCGTGCCTGACAGCCTCCAGGGCGGCCCAAACACAACTAACCCACAACACTAACGGGAACGGATAGTGGCCGCATATACGACCTTCTCGCACGACGCGCTCGCGCGATACCTGATCATGTTCGACATCGGCGAGCTGGTCTCGTTTACTGAAACCGAGACCGGGATCGAGAATTCCAACTACTTCCTCCAGATCAAAAAGTATGACGACCCGGACGACTATGTTCTGTCGCTCATGGAATCCCTGTCATTCGACGACCTGCCTTTTTTCAACAACCTGACGACCCATCTGTCGAACTACGGCCTCCCGGTCGCGTCGCCGCGACGAACACTGGACGGCATGATTACGACGATATTTCGTGGCAAGCCAACCCTGCTGTACGATCGTCTTCCCGGCGAGCACGTAGTTAACGTTACGACCGCTCACTGCGAGGCCATTGGCGCAATGCTGGGCGAGATGCACGACGCCGTAAGCGACGGCAAACTCGAGCGCGCGAATCCCTATGACCACGAATGGTTGGCAGCGTCGCTGGACAGTATCGACACGCTCAATGAAGCCGATCGCAGACTGTGTCTGGACCTGGTTGACGACTATGCGGGCCTCGACGGCAGCGGTCTGGCACAGGGCATCATTCACGGCGATCTCTTTATCGACAACGCGCTCTTCGCCGGCGATGAGCTGACAGGCGTCATCGATTTCTACCACGCCTGCGACGACTACTTCGTCCAGGATCTTGCCATCGCCGCCAATGACTGGTGCCGAGCCGAGGGCCGCATCGATCCGGCGCGCCAGCTTGCGATCCAGGCGGGATACGCGAGCCAACGCACGTTGACGGCTGCAGAAGAAGACGCCTTGCCGCTCTTTATGCAGATCGGCGCACTACGGTTCTTTCTGACAAGAAGCCAGGACCCGTCAGGCGCAAAGGACCCGATTGAGTTCCTGGAACTGCTGCGACAACTTCGGGGCTAGCAGCATCTCACGGTGCCGGATTGCCGCGCTGTCGCGCAGGGAACACCGCAGCATATTGCTTTAGTTCCATGAAAGACTGCTCGACGACTGCCCGTAAAAGGAACGACCGACCGACAATCTCTCAACCTTGCCCTCAGCTGCAGGTAGAGGTGCATTGATCAGCGTTGCAGGTAGAAAAGGCCGAAGTACCCTTGCTCGTCCGTCCACATGTGGTGCCGGGAGAAGCCAGCTGATGCCGCCATGCGGAGAAAGTCATCGGCATGATACTTGTGCGAATTTTCAGTATGAAGTCGCTCGCCGGCCTCAAAGCGAATCGCCTCGCCTTCGATCGTCACCGTCTGATTCTGCTGACTCACGAGATACATCTCGACCCGGCCTTCCTGCTCATTGAACTCGGCCTCGTGCCGAAATTGTTCCAATTCAAAGTCGGCCGCAAACAGACTGTTCAAGTGACTAAGCAGGTTGAGATTGAAATCGCCAGTCAGGCCCTGACTATCGTTGTAGGCCGCATGCAATACCTCGTGACCCTTGATCAGATCGACCCCGATCAGCAACGCGTCCACCTGCTTGCGCACCCGCGTCAAAAAGCCCAAAGCTTCAGGGCGGCTGAAATTGCCGATACTCGAACCAGGGAAGAACCCCACGACCTCGCCCGGTGCATCAAATGGCAGCGTGAAATCATCGGTGTAGTCGACACACGCCGCGTAGACGTCCAGCCACGGGTGGTCAGCCGACACCTGCTCGGCTGCAAGCTGCAAGTAGTCACGTGAGATGTCGAGCGGGGCGTAAACCCTGGGTCTGATGGCGTCGAGCAGAACCCGGATCTTCTCGCTGCTGCCACTGCCATACTCAACCAACACCTTGTCCCGGCCGATGCGATCAGCGATCTGACCCGAATACGTTCGAAGAATCCCCACCTCGGCGCGGGTCAGGTAATACTCCGGCAAACGGGTAATCTCGGTGAAAAGCTCCGATCCACGCTGGTCGTAGAAGTATTTCGGCGGCACACTCTTGTTCCTTCGCTTGAGACCCCCGAGTACTTCCGCTGTCGCATCCGCCTCCGCTATCGGCACGTTAAAGAACTTCATTTGCCCGGCACCAACCCTCATTTGGCCAACCGAATGCCGGAGAACTGCCACCGGTCGGCTGGGTAGAAAAAATTTCGATAGCTGTGGCGCATGTGCCCGTCCGGCGTCGCGCAGGAACCGCCGCGCAGCACCAATTGGTTCGCCATGAACTTGCCGTTGTACTCACCAAGCGCACCGCCAAACTCCCGAAAACCGGGGTAGGGGCCATAGCTGCTCGCGGTCCACTCCCAGACATCACCGAACATCTGCAACAGATGACCGCGGCCATCTTGCTCCGCCGGTAGCGGCTGAAAGGCTGCAGACCCGGCGTAGTTGCCTGCCGTTTCACTGCTCATCGAGGCATGCTCCCACTCCGCTTCGGTCGGCAACCGCGCGCCAGACCAGCGCGCATATGCCCATGCTTCATAGAAGCTGACGTGACAAACGGGCTGGGACGCACACCTCGGCCCGATCCCGCCCAGGTGGTATTCACGCGCCTCGCCCTCCTCGTCACGCCAGTAGAGCGGCGCCCGAACACCCGACTCACGATTCCAGCGCCAGCCATCTGACAGCCACAAATCGGGCTCGTCGTACCCACCATCATCGATGAACTGCGTATATTCACCGTTGGTCACGGGCCGGTTTGCGATGCTGTAGTCCACAAGTAGCTCGGCATGTCTCGGCGTTTCGTTGTCAAAACAGAACCCTCGCCCGTCCCAACCGACTTCGTTGACGCCTCCGGCGAACGGGATGAACCGCAGAGCCGGTGCGTCGAGCCCGCCGCTTTCGCCCGCGCTCGATTCCACATAACGCGGGTGCAGGGGATTATTGCCAAGGTTGTACTTCAGATCCGTGAGAATCTATTCCTGATGCTGTTGCTCGTGGTGCAAGCCGAGAACAACGCGAAAGAGTGTCGCCTCGTCCTGGTCCATCGCCAGGAACGAGGCCATTCCCGCATCGACGTGCTCGCGATATGCCAGTACCTCCGCCACGGTCGGGCGCGACAGATGGCCACGTCGGTCGCGCGGAAACTGCTCGCCAACACCGTTGTAGTAGGAGTTGAACAACACTTCGAACTGGGCATTGAAAACCGAGTAGCCGGGCAGAGACGGGGACAACAGGAAGGTCTCAAAAAACCAGGTGACGTGGGCCAGATGCCATTTGGGCGGACTTGCATCCGGCATCGGCTGTGTCCCGTAGTCATCAACGGCGAGGGGCTCGCAGAGACCCACCGAGGTTTCCCTGACTCGCTGATATTGCTCGATGAGACGCTCGGACCCTTCCACAACGCTTTTGTCACCCGGATTCGAGATCAAGTGTACGGCACGTGCCTTGCGATGAACACCCCGCGCACCCTTACCTGCCAGCCAGCGACTGGAAGATCTGGCGCAACGCCTCGGGATCCTGTGTCTTGATGTAACCCGCATGCGCAGCAGATGGGTCTAACACCACAAGATCGATCGCATGATCGTAGCTGTAGTCACCCCGGGTCAGCCCAGGAATGCGGACGAACGCCATGCCGAGTGCGTCCGCCAGATTCTGAATGTCGCGAGCCCGACCCGTCAGACCAACATAATCCGGATTGAACGCCGCCAGGTAGTCGCCGAGACGTGCCGGCGTATCGCGCTTGGGGTCCAACGAAACCAGCATGACCCGTGGCGGTTCGGGTAGGTCAGCGATCGCCCGGTTCAGCACTGAAAGCGTGACCGGGCACACGTCCGGACAGTAAGTGAAGCCAAAGAAGACGATGCTCCAGCGGCCCGCGAGCGCGGCAGCCGTGACCGCCTGGCCGCGATGGTCGGTGATCGCCCACGCGTCAAACGCAACAGGCCTTGCAACCGGGTACTCGATGTAACCGATAGCGCCGAGGTCCGGGGACTGTAGCGCCTGGAAACCAGCGACACCCAACGCCACGACAACAGCAAGGCCCAGCCCTGCCATCGAGACGATCCGGATCGATCGGGGGACCTCGGGATCAGATAGGAATGTAATGGTCCACCAACATCGCCAGGAACAGGGCCATCAAGTAGACGATCGAGTAACGAAATGTCGCGAGCGGCGCACGCCGATTGTCGGTTAACAACATGACGAGGCTCCAGTACATGAACCCCGCACCGAGGGCAAGGGCTGCGCCCAGATAGAGCAGATGACTCATCCCAATCAGGAAGGGCAATACCGACGTCATGATGAGCATGACGGTGTAGAGCAGAATGTGGAGCTTCGTATGCCGCTCGCCATGGGTCACGGGCAACATCGGCCAATCGACCTCCCGGTACTCCTTGATCCGGTCGATCGCGAGCGCCCAGAAATGCGGGGGCGTCCACGCAAAAATAATCAGAACGAGAATCAGCCCGCCGCCGTCAACAGAGCCGGTGACCGCAGTCCAGCCAAAGAGCGGCGGCGCCGCACCAAACAGACCACCTATGACGATGTTCTGCGATGTCGCACGTTTGAGATACATGCTGTAGAAGACGCCGTAGCCCAACCAGGATGCAAGATTCAGCCACGCCGTTAATGGATTGACATACCAGATCAGGATCGCCATGCCGGCGGCGCCCGTGACAGCAACGAAAGTCAGGCCTTCCGCGGCCCCGACGCGACCCTGCGCGACCGGTCGATTGCGCGTGCGCGCCATTCGTTGATCAACCCGGAAGTCGACCAGATGGTTCAGCGCTGCCGCCGAGCCAGCCACGAGCGCGATTCCCAGATTGCCATACACCAGGACTTGCCAGGGAACCATGGCGTCTGTCGCCAGGAACATGCCAACTGTTGCGCAGAGCAACATGAGCAGGACCACGCGTGGCTTGCACATTTCGAGGTAGTCGCGCCACCGGGGCGGCGCCTGGGCAATTTGGTTAAGGGAGCTCATTCGGTGGGTATTCGGTGACTCAGACGGGCATGGAACGGTGAGCGCGCCATCTTACCAAAGATGCGGCCTCACCAACAAAGCCGACGCCCTCGCCGAACATTGTGTGGGCGGCGGCGCGCACAAGGATCTGTTCAGAATGTCGATCATTCCGGCAATGATCCGGCGAACACTCCACGAACCGTGGCTGTCCCGGCGTTATCAGTCCGTGTCATCGATCTTTGACTCTCTGCCACAAACGATTAGCGACATCGAAATCGCACGCGCGCGAATGCAACTCGGGCAGAGCAGCGAGCGACTGGAGCGGCTGCGCGGACCCGAGGCGTCATCGGTCACCCTTTTTGTTCTCGACTACATCACAAGCGTTCGGGATCTTTTGGACGAACTCGCGTGCGCCGCCACCTCGCATGGCATCGGCCTCGTCGCCAACGCGCAGGCGCTGGCAGACGCGCTCCCTGCGCTGCCAGTCGCACCAACCGTCCAGGACCGGCTGCAGGTCGCCTACGCATTTCACCGCTTCATCGAGATATTCGACGACGAGGTTCAGGTTACTCACCGCGTCATGCTCAGCCACGCCGACATGCTGCTCGCCAATGTCTTCGTCAACGAGTTACTGGGAAAGACGCCATCTCAGCGTCTGGACACCGTGGTGGAAACCACCTGCGCCGCGTTGGATCTGCCGGACACAATCCGCTCGCTGCAAGCCGGACCCGGCCTGCCTACAGGTGCTGCGGGACCAGAACCTGTCATTGACCGGCAGAGTTCGCCAGTGTTTCGCGACTCGCCACGGTTTTGGGCTGACCCGGGACACATCGATCCCGCATTGAAAGGGCGCCGATCGGCGAACTGATCGCTTGGCAGGTCAGGCTTCGATGACCTGCGTTCCGGTCCGCACCACATCCGCGCAGTGACTAATCGTTGGTCCCGGCGCGCATTCCGCGGATGACGGGGCCGGTATCCGGACGCATACCTGTCCACAGCTCAAACGCCAGGGCGGCCTGTTCGACCAGCATCCCCAGGCCGTCGGCCGTCTCGAGCGCTCCCGATGCGGCGGCCCACCCATTGAAGGTCGTCGTTGACCCTGCGCTGTAGGTCATGTCGTAAGCCCGGGGTGCGCTGGCAAAGATCGACGTAGGAACGTCCGGCAAAGCATCGCCCAGCCCGACACTAGTCCCATTTAGAATCACGTCGAAGTCCGAGCCCGGGTTCGTTCGTGCACAGGTCAGCCGGGGGTCCCCGAACTGCTGAACAAGCGCTTCGGCTCGCGAGACCGTGCGATTGTGCACGCAGACCATCGCCGCGCCGGCCCCCAGTAAATCCCCCATGACACCCCGCACCGCGCCGCCCGCCCCGAGCACAAGCACGCGCTTGTCGGCGATCTGCCAGTCGAGATTAAGGATCAGGTCGCGCATCAGTCCGCGGCCGTCGGTGTTGTCACCCCACAAGCGGCCTTCTCGCACGACTACGGTGTTGACCGCCTCACTCTTCGTCGCGATCTCGCTCAGGTCATCAGCGTGGTCATGCGCCTCACCCTTGCACGGGGCGGTGACGTTGAAGCCAGCGCCACCGGCAGCCACGAACGCGGCCACATCGGTCGCGAAATCCGCCGCCAGGATGCGCTCATAGCTGATCTCCAGATGGCGTTGGGCCGCGAACGCCGCATGAATCTCCGGCGAGCGACTGTGGGCTATCGGGTTGCCGAAGACCGCGAGCTTGATTATGGCGGCGCACTCCCGGCGACGGACGCGCTCAATTGACCCACGGCGGCCGGGCGCACCACGGCACCGGTCAGCAGATCACGGATCTCGCTCGGGCCAGCCGCATTACCCAGGCTACCCGGCACGATCGCATCCAGACTGTTACGAAAGTACCTGCGCACATCAAATGCGCTGCGGGCCGGGGCTCTCCCCGCGGGGTTGGCGGACGTGGAGATGATCGGCGTCCCCGTGGAGCGGGTAAGCGCCGCAATAACCGGATGCATCGACAGGCGAATCGCCACGTGATCCGAGGCACCCCGGACGATCGGTGAGAGGATCTTGCGTGGGGCACAAACTCGGCCACACCAGGAAGACAACAGCCGGCCGCGCCACGGGACAAGCCAGGTGATGTGCTCACCCGCACTCGCCCGAAACAGCCGCAACGCCGGCACCGGCAACCCTTCGAGCAACGGTGCAAAGAAGCGTTCATCGCCCGCCACAAGGATCATCCCTTTTGCCTGCGCACGCCCCTTGAGCGCAAGAATTCGGTTGAGCGCCTGCGTGGACCCCGGCATACAGCCAAGGCCCCAAACACCTTCGGTGGGGTACGCAACGACGCCATGGTGCCGGAGGAGGGTCGCGCCGGCCCGGGCCCGCCAGTCATCGTGTCGGAGTGTAAGGCACACCCTTCAGGCATTCTTCTGACGAATCGCCTCGGCGTTGGCCGCGCGCTCGTCAATGAGGCGCTGGTGCAGGTCCGGGTCGGAGGTCCCGATAATCTGCGCCGCGAGGTAACCGGCATTCTTCGCGCCCGCCTTGCCAATCGCAACGCTTGCGACCGGGATGCCGCCAGGCATCTGCACGGTCGAGAGCAATGCGTCCATGCCGCCCAGGGTACCTGCATCCAGAGGCACGCCGATCACCGGCTTGAGGGTTTGCGCCGAGACCGCACCGGCAAGGTGAGCCGCCATGCCGGCGCCGGCGATGAAGACCTGACAACCTCGTTTTTCGGCATCCCGAACGAACTCAACGGTGTCTGCAGGCGTGCGATGTGCCGACGTGATCCGCATTTCGCTCGTAACACCCAGAGCCGTCAGCACATCTGCTGCCGCTTCCATCACCGGCTTGTCCGAATCTGATCCCATCAGGATCGCAACGAATGGCTTGCTCATTAGCGTCTCCGGAAAAAGGAAACGGACGTTACCGGACGAACAAACGGTATTCAAGACAAGCGAATGACCATCCCGCGTCGCTCTGCTCACTATGACCCATCCTCTATCGCCATTCTCGTCGACAGACGCACCAGCCAACCAACACTACCCAACCGACGGATGCAACACGTAACCACTGGCGTCCGCGACAACCACGTTCCCCAACTCCAGCAGCAGGAGCGCCGCGCTGAGATCGGACACATCCATACCCGTGCGCTCGCTCAATTCATCCACGGTGACCGGTTCGTCGCCAAGTGCGGTGACAATGACCCGGTGCGCCTCCGACTCTGCGTCACCCCGGTCCGTGGTCCGTCGCTCGAGCGCGGCGAGTGGGCCAAGTTCTTCAAGCACATCATCCACGCACTCGGTGAGTTTTGCGCCATCTTTGATCAGGCGATGGCACCCGCGGCTGACCGAAGTGAGAATTGAACCGGGCACAGCAAACACCTCACGGCTCTGCTCCATCGCCATTCTCGCCGTTACCAGCGATCCGCTGCGGGCGGCCGCCTGAACGACGAGGACACCGAGCGACAAACCACTGATGATGCGATTCCTGCGTGGAAAGTGCCGGGGGAGTCCGGGCGTGCCGATCGGGTACTCGGAAAGCAGCAGTCCCTTGTCGGCAATCGCCAACGCAAGTCGGCCATGGCTCTTCGGGTAAACCAGATCGATGCCGGTCCCCAGGACCGCAATTGTTGGCCCGCCTGCAGCCAACGCACCCCGATGCGCCTCACCGTCAATGCCACTCGCCATTCCGCTAACGACGGTCAGGCCGGCCATGCACAGCTCACGCGCAAAGCCCTCAGCGATCTTGCGGCCCTGCGCCGTGCTGCGCCGCGAGCCGACAATCGCGATCCTTGGAGCGTCCAGGCATGCCGGGTCGCCCCGCATGAACAAGAGCGGCGGCGGATCCTCGATTTCACGCAGCAGCGGCGGATAACGAAGGTCATCAATCGTGAGCACGTCACAGTGATTGGACTCAAGCCACCGCAAATCGGATTCCACCTCGTCGGCTCCGTCCCGGGACAACAGAGTGACCGCATCTGGCTCAGAGATGCCAAGGGCGATGAGGTCTCTGCGACGACGCGTGGCGATAATGGCCGGAGCGTTCTGCCAGAGGCGCGCGAGATCCCGTGAGCTGCGAGAGAGTACACGGTGCAAAAAGAGTGCATCGGACAGTTCCATGTCCATCGGTCGGCTACCTTTAGTTGGTGGCGTTTGGGTAGTTGGTGGCGTTTGGGACGGCCAGCGCTTGCAAGGGCGGCGCCTGAGAAAGCGCCAGACTACAAAGACCCCGCCCGCAAAGCCCCTGCCATTGACGACATCCATTGCGAACCCCATCGACGACATCCGTGTCGCACTCATCGTATTTGAGCGAGCGGGTGCTGATTAGTTCCGGGAATCGACGCTGTCGCCGCCAGTTTTGCAAATGGCCGCAGCTTGGGAGCGGCCGCGGCTTACAAGTGGCCACGGCGCCTACAAGCGGACGTATTGCTTACAGGTGGTGGTGCCTGCCACGGGATCGCAGTGTTGTGCACGGATTCGTGACCGATACGACCACATGCCGCAACACGCGAATGGCTCGTTTTATCCCGAAAATGCCATCCTCACAATTCTGCGGAGTCGGTTCGCAAGCAAACCTCGCATTTTCTTCCCGAAAATGGCCATGGCGGGTCCCTGCGTGCCGCGCCACCAACAGTCAGGGGTTTGTGACCTCATCACCGACGCGGAGCGGCTCTTCGGTTTCGAGAACCAGCCCGTAGGACATTTTCTCGAAGGTCCGGAAGATCATCAGTACACCCGCACGCTCTTGCGGCAACTGCACACGTTCGCGGGAGATCCGGTCACGGACAACGCTGCCACGCTTGTGGACCGCGAGGATCGTGCCGATTTCGAGCCCGTGAATCGCACCCCGGTTTAACGCAACCACGTCGTTGCGGCCTACCTGCGTCACACCCCCCATGACCGTCATAATCACGCCCTTTACGGGGCGCCCCGGCACCGCAGGGTGAAACGTCGATTCAACCCGCCGCTCTTCGGTTGGCAGCAGCCGATCGCCAATGCGCACGTCTTCCTTGACGCTGGTAAGTTCGAGGGTGAAGACGTCTCCGGCGCGTTCCTTGACGCGCGCGAGTCCGACTTCGCGGGCCTCAAAGCCGAGCACTTCCTTGGTTTCTGGATCAAGATAGACATTACCTTTGCGAAAAAGGCCATACACCGACGACGTTTCCGACCATTCGCCACGTGCATAGAATTCATCCCCAGGGCCGAAGATCAGTCTGTCTGCTGTCCCTGAAAGGATGTAGGGCGCACCATCGAGCGTGTGTTGCTCAACAATGCGGCCCGTAGTCAACATGCTCGCGATGGCGTCCAGCGGGATCGACGGAATAGAACTGCTGATCGGCGTGCTTCTGATGGTGGGCTTGCGCTTAACGATTCCCGATCCTGCCGGTGGCGACAGTTTGACCGTTGCGCCCGTACCCTTGCGGCGAACCGCAAGCCTGCCGGCGACAAAGCTGACCTGGTCGCCCGGATAGATGAGATGCGGATCCTTAATCGCGCTGTTAACTTCCCAGATTTCCGGCCACCGCCACGCATCCTTGAGAAATACCGAGGCGATGTCCCACAAGGTGTCCCCTTCCTTGACCACGTAGATGTCCGGGCGGTCTGGCAGCAGGAGTTCTTCGGCAAACGCGGCAACAGACATGCCGCCAGCCAGCGCCAACGCGCCCAGGATCTGTATGAGAGTCCGTCGGACTCTTCCGTGATTCTCTCTCATCGGCTTGGCCATCCTCGAATCGAAGCAAAATCAAACCATCGCGGCCGGCAGCTAGAGTACAATAACCGCGTCTGCTCGCGCGCTTGCAGAGACCAGCGGTCAACGCTGATCGCAAAGAGCTTCTGCGAGAGCCATGCCGTGCAAACCGTGAACGCGTTCAAAGCGGCCTGCATCATCATTCCAATGTTGGTCTGAAGGGTTCCGATGTTGGTCTGAAAAGATCCCGGTGTAGGTCCGAAAGGATCCCGGTGTTGGTCTGAAAGACCCCGGATCGGTCTTAAAAGCAGGCGCACAACACGACGATCGAGCCAACAAATTGGTTGTTGATCATTATCTTAGCAGCAGAATTTGCGTTTTTACTAGAGGTGTATTCACGGCCCATGACCCGGTCTACGGCCCAGCTTCTGATCCGTCATGGCCGTTTCGGCCGCCACAGCCGGGGCGCATCACCAGCCCGCAATACCAGGCACAACGGTTTCAATGCCACAATCCGCGCTGCAAATGAATGATACGCTCCTGACCATCCTCGAATTTCCAGATCCACGTTTGCGCAAAGTTGCTGCACCCGTGACCGACTTCGGTGATTCGCTCAGCGACTTCACAGGGCAAATGCTCAAGACCATGTATGCTGCGCCCGGAATCGGCCTCGCCGCGACGCAGGTCAACGTACACAAGCAAATCGTCGTGCTCGATCTGTCGGACTCCCGAGATGTACCGATGACACTCATCAATCCTGTGATCATGTCGCACAGCGGCGACTTTGAATCCAATGAAGGCTGCCTCTCGGTACCCGCTTTTTATGAACCTGTTCGTCGCAGCGAGTTCATTCATCTGGTCGCCCGGGACAGCAATGGCGATGAGTTCGAACTGGACGCCGATGGCATGTTGGCCGTGTGCATTCAGCACGAGATGGATCACCTGAAAGGCAAGTTGTTCGTCGACTATCTCAGCAGCACCAAGCGCCAGAACATCCGCAAGAAACTGGTCAAACTCCAAAAACAGCGGGCTTCCGAAGGATGAGTCAGCCCCTCCGCGTGCTGTTTGCGGGGACGCCGCAGCTTGCCGCAGATCATCTAACCGCGCTCATCGAGTCACCGCACGACGTAGTAGCCGTCGTGACGCAGCCGGACAAACCGGGCAAGCGCGGCAGACAGTCCGTGCCGAGCCACACCAAGACCCGCGCACTCGAGGCCTCTCTGCCGGTACTCCAGCCACGACGCCTGCGGACTGACGACCTAACCGAATACCCCGCAGACGTGTTGGTTGTCGTCGCCTTCGGACAAATTCTGCAACCGCCAGTCCTCGCCTTTCCGCGCTGCGGCTGCATCAACGTGCACGCGTCGATTCTGCCGCGTTGGCGTGGCGCAGCACCGATCCAACGCTCGCTCGCAGCGGGTGATGCCGAGACCGGGGTCACGATCATGCAGATGGATGAGGGCCTCGACACGGGCGACATCCTTGAGATTCGACGGACGCGCATCACTGACCACGACACCGCCGCCAGCCTCAGCGCACGCTTGTCCGGGCTTGGCCAGGCCGCCCTGCTCACGAGCCTCGACCAACTCGCGAGCGGCAACATGAACCCGGTCGTGCAGTCCGGTCCGTCAAGCTACGCGACAAAGATCGAAAAGGCAGAAGCGCAGATCAACTGGGCAAGCAGCAATACGCAAATCGATCGCCAGATTCGCGCCCTCAACCCGAATCCGATTGCCTTCACAAACAAGGGCGAGATGCGTACCCGACTATGGCATTCATGCACCCTGAGCGAAGCCACGGACCAGTCGCCGGGAACAATCGTCGATGTCACGGACGCCGCAATCGAGGTCGCCTGCGGAGCGGGGACTGTCGGTATCACCCAGCTGCAGATTCCCGTGGGTAAAGGCAAGGTAATCACCGCACGGGACGTCTTGAATTCGCGTCGCGAACTCTTTGAAATCGGGTCACGTTTTGGCACATGACACGGCTCGCGCCGCCACCATTCTGGTTCGAGTCACGCAGGGCGAGTCCCTGACCCAATGTCTTGCAGGAAATGATACCAATCCGACAATACAGCACATTGCATACGGGGTGCTGCGGGAGTATTACTCGTTGTCAGCCCAGCTGGGGACCCTGCTTAAAAAGCAGCTCCGCGAGCGCGATGCCGATATTCAAGTGATTATGCTCGTCGGGCTTTACCGTCTCGGCACGATGCGCACACCAGATCACGCGGCGGTCAACGAATGTGTGAACGCCGTGCCGCGCGGAAAGTCCTGGGCACGCGGGCTCGTGAACGGCGTACTGCGGTCGTTCCTTCGCGCAACGCCGGCAGCCGGCAGCGACGACGCGGACCCGGAAGCAAGATGGAATCACCCGCAGTGGCTCATCGACCGTATTCGCCGTCAGTACGCCGACGGTGCACCGGCGATATTCGACGCAGCCAACCAGCACCCGCCCATGCATTTGCGCGTCAACCGGACACGGGTCTCCCGCAGTGACTATCAGTTGCAGCTCGCAGCGCAAGGGATCGAGGCATCACCGGTACCTGATCTCACCTCTGCATTAACACTCGACACGCCCTACAACGTGGACAAACTGCCGGGCTTCGCTGAGGGCCTGTGCGCCATTCAGGACGTGTCGTCCCAGTACCTTGAATACCTCGTCCCCGATACCGCCACGACACTCCTCGACGCCTGCGCCGCCCCGGGAGGCAAGACCGCGCTCTTTCTCGAATCCCGCGAGTTACTCGTCGTTACTGCGGTCGATATCAGTGTCGCGCGCTGCGAGATGCTGACCGGCAATCTGCAACGACTCGGCCTGACGGCCCAGGTCCACTGTGAAGATCTCCTTGCTACGCCAGCCCCGGCCGCCGCAGCGGAATCCCCGTCAGGCCCGGGTCCTGAACCGATCACATATGACGTAGTCGTCCTGGATGCCCCCTGCTCGGCGACCGGCGTTATTCGCCGACACCCCGACATCAAGCTACTGCGACGGGACTCGGATGTTGCTAAGCTTGCCGCGACCCAGCTCGCCATGCTGCACGCACTCTGGCCGCGCGTTCGCAAAGGGGGACAGCTCATCTACGCCACCTGTTCAATCCTCGCAGCTGAAAATCAGGACGTCGTGGCCCGGTTCCTCGCCCACGAACCCTCGGCAGTAGCCTCACCTTTTGCTCTGCCGGGCCATGAGCAAGCGCTAACCAACCTTCAACTTCTGCCGACACCCCGCGGTCCCGATGGCTTCTTCTTCGCTCGACTTGAGAAGTGCACATGAAGATCATCATTCTAGGCGCGGGCGAGGTAGGCTGGGGTTTGACCCGGAATCTGACAAGCGAAGCCAGCGACATCACAGTCGTTGACACGAACGGCGACCGTCTGCGGGAACTGCAGGATCGTCTGGATATCCGCACTGTGCGCGGCCCCGCGAGTCACCCGGACATTCTCGCCCAGGCGGGCGCCGAAGACGCGGATCTGATCATCGCGGTCACCAGCAGCGACGAAGTCAATATGGTCGCCTGTCAGGTTGCCTACACGGTCTTTCAAACGCCGATCAAAATCGCGCGCATCCGGTCACCTGCCTATCTCGATCACATGGCGATCTTCCACAACGACGCGATGCCTGTAGACCACATCGTGACCCCCGAACAAATCATCACCCGCGACGTCGCCCGCCTAGTCGACAATCCCGGTGCCCTGCAGGTCATGGATTTCGCCGATGACCTGGTGCGACTCGTCGGGATACGCGCCTACTATGGCGGGCCCCTCGTCGACCAGGAACTGCGCACCCTCAGACAGCACATGCCGGACGTCGATACTCGCGTCGCGGCCATCTTTCGTAAGAACCGTCCGATAATCCCCAAGGGCAACACCGTCATCGAGGCTGACGACGAAGTCTTCTTCCTCGCGGCGACCCGGGATATCAAGGCCGTAATGAGTGAGCTGCGGCGAACCGAGCGGCCGAATCGTCGCGTTATCATCGCGGGCGGCGGCAACATCGGCCTTGGGCTCGGACGTATTCTCGAAACAAGCTATCGCGTGCGCATCATCGAACGAAGACGGGAGCGCTGCTATCAACTATCCGAGAGTCTTGACCGCGCCATCGTGCTCGAAGGTGATGCATCTGATGGCAATCTGCTGCTCGATGAGAACATCGAGGAAACCGACGTCTTCTGTGCAGTCACCAATGATGATGAAGCCAACATCATGTCGTCGTTGCTGGCAAAGAGCCTTGGCGCTCGCAAGGTCATAACCCTGATCAACAATCCGGCGTACGTCGATCTCATCGAAGGTCAGATTGATATTGCTATATCACCACAAACCGCGACCCTCGGCAGCATCCTCGCGCACATCCGCCGCGCCCACGTTGCGCGCGTGCACTCGCTCCGGCGCGGTGCAGCTGAGGCGATCGAAGCAATCGCCCATGGCGACGCACGGTCGTCGCGTGTTATCGGCCGCACCATCGGCGATGTGCCACTGCCGCCCGGCGCAACGATTGGCGCAATTGTACGCGATCGGGAGGTCATGATTGCGCACGACAACATAGAGATCCAGCCAGACGATCACGTGATTCTGTTCCTCGTCGACAAAAAACGCATGCCCGAGGTTGAGAAGCTTTTTCATGCGCCGCCATCCTTTTTCTGAGCGGCCAATGCCACCTTTCTCTCGTCCGTCGCTCCGGGTTCTTACCAGCTAATGCTTGTCCCAGGATTCTATTCTGGGACAAGCACTCGCGTGCGGTGCGGGGATGCGCCGCCATTTTCCACACGCCTCTTTTCTGCAAGCCTTTTGTCTAAAAGCTTTTTGTCTAAAGGAACGTGCGAGGCTTGCTTGCAAACCGACTTCCAGGAATTGTCAGGATGACAATTTTGGGACAACAACTAACGATCGGGAACGGCTGACGTGCACTTTCGCATCGCTTTTCGCACGCTTGGCCTGCTGCTGATGATGTTCAGCATCTCAATGCTGCCGCCGATATTCTTCGCCTGGCTCTTCGCCGACGGCATGGCCGGGATCTTTGTCGAAGCCTTCGGCTATACGCTGGGCAGCGGGCTCGTGCTCTGGCTTGGGTTCCAGCGTTTCAAGGAAGAGATGCGCATCCGCGACGGTTTCCTCGTCACAGCGCTCTTCTACTTCGCCCTCGGGATATTTGGTGCGATGCCACTGATGCTGGATGGCGGCATTGAGATGTCGATCCCGGACGCGTTGTTTGAATCCTTCTCCGGACTGACCACGACCGGCGCAACTGTGCTGACGGGCCTCGACAACATTGCCCCGTCGATCCTCTATTACCGCCAACAACTGCAGTGGTTCGGGGGCATGGGCATCATCGTCCTCGCGGTCGCGGTGCTGCCTATGCTCGGCATCGGGGGCATGCAGTTATATCGCGCCGAGACGCCTGGTCCGATGAAAGATACCAAACTGACACCCCGCATCAAACAGACCGCGCTGGCACTCTGGTCCATCTATATTGGACTTTCGCTGGCCTGCGGACTGGCGTACTGGGGTGCCGGTATGACGTGGTTCGACGCGCTCTGTCACAGCTTCTCGACGATCGCGATCGGCGGCTTCTCAACCCATGACGCCAGCATCGGCTACTTCAATAACCCACTCATTGAAGTCATCGCTATCGCCTTCATGGTCTTGTCGGGAATCAACTTTGCGCTTCACTACATGGCCCTTCGAGGCCGGTCGCTTCGCATCTATCTCAGGGACGAGGAAGTTCGCTTTTATCTAACCATCCTTGGCATATCGATTGCCATCGTCACCGTCGTGCTCGCAAGCACCAACACCTACGAGGGCGTGAACGCGCTTCGCTACGCCGTATTCCAGGTTGTTTCAATATTCACAACCACTGGCTTTACGACCGCCGACTTTGCCAATTGGCCCAATATGCTGCCATTTCTGGTCTTTTTCGGGGCCTTTACCGGCGCGTGTGCCGGTTCAACGGGTGGAGGTATGAAGGTAATCCGCGTCATACTGATCCTGAAGCAAGGACGACGTGAGGTTCACCGCCTGATTCATCCCCATGGCATCTTCCCCATCAAATTGAATAAACAGCCGGTACCGAACAAGGTGATCGAGGCAATCTGGGGCTTCTTCTCGATCTACGTCATCATCTTTCTTTTCATGCACCTGGCACTGGTCGCTCTCGGCATGGATTTTCTTACGGCGTTTTCCGCGGTCGGCGCGACACTCAACAACCTCGGGCCAGGACTCGGTGAGGTCGCGCAGCATTACGGCGGCATCTCTGACGGGTCGAAACTCTTGCTCAGCCTTGCCATGATTCTGGGTCGCCTCGAGATCTTCACGCTGCTCGTGCTGTTTACGCCCATGTTTTGGGAGAAATAGATTTTGGGAGAGATAGGTTCTGGGAGAAAATAGGTTCCTTGAGGGTAAGTTCTGGGAAAAGTAGGTTCTGGCAAGGTAGCGTTCCAGGGAACGTTAGTGCGGGGAAAACCCGTGTTTCGAAACGAGTCGTGGATCCTGGGAGGAGACAAGCGTGACGGAACCAGCGACGCCGGCCGACAAATGGGATCGCATCTATGCGTCGCGGCCGGCTGGTGGTGAACCTGCCGAGGTGCTGGCGGATAACCTGCATTTACTCCCACGCGTCGGCACAGCGCTAGATCTCGCCTGCGGTCTCGGCGGCAACGCGGTCGCACTCGCCCGGGCCGGTTTGACCGTCGATGCGACAGATGTCTCCGGGGTCGCAATCGGCAAGGTCAACACGCTCGCGCGTGCCAACCAATTGGCGATCACGGGGCGTGTCGTCGATGTCACGCAGCAGCGACCCCCGGCACGCTCATACGACGCAATCGTCGTCTGCCGCTATCTCGCGCGGGACCTTTGCCCCGACATCGCGAACGCATTGCGGCCAGGCGGCTTGCTCTTCTATCAGACCTTTACGGCCAACCGGGTGACGCCCGGCGGGCCGTCAAACACCGACTTTCTGCTCAAACCGAACGAGTTGCTACGGCTGTTTAACTCCCTGCAAGTACGCGTGTTCCGTGACGAGGACGTGGCCGGGGAGACAACAGCGGGACTTCGCAACCAGTCCTACCTCATCGCCCAACGTCCTCCTGACCTCTAAATCGACGACAGTGCCCGCCGTCAATGGTAGAGCGTCTCCGTGGTACGAAAGCTATAAAGTTTCTCCTCACCCGAAGGACGCTCGCGAAAACGTTTGTATTCCCACTGATATTGCTCTGGTTCCTCACGCACGTACGCTTCAATGGTCTGGTTAACCGCAGCGAGGGCGAGATCGGGATCGTCGCTGCCGACGTCCGCAACCGGTTCGCGGACGCAAACCCGATATCCACCCGTACAGCGCCAAACCACGACCGAGAGCACGCGGGCGTTGCTGCGATTGGCGAGGCGGCTTATCAAGCCGTCGGTTAGTGCGGGTATACCAAAGAACGATACGAAGCGCCCGGTCTCCGGTACCTGGTCTGGCAGCACGGTAACGGTTCCCCCTGCGCCAAGACGCTTGTAGAGCGTTCGCAATCCGCGAATGTCGGTGGGTACCATCTCGTTGCCCGCGCGCTCGCGCACCTCCGCCATCAGCGATTGCAAGTACGTTTGGTGCGGTGGCTGATAGAGCGCCGTCATGCGACCGTAGCGCCGAATGAAGACATTGAACATCTCCCAGTTGCCAAGGTGTGGCAGCAGGATAATGACCCCCCTTTCATCCGCCAATGCGGCTGTCAGCAAGCCCTCGCCCTCCACCGCCACGATCGCACGCTCGGCAGCCGATCGCCGCAACCAGACCCCGGGCGTTTCAACCAGCATTTGTCCCGTGTGGGCAAGGCTGCGTTGAACCAGGCGCTCAAGCCTGTCCTGCTGGACCTCGGGGAAGCAAAGCGCCAGATTCACGCGGGTGACCTTCGTCGAGCGCGAGTCGATCCAGTAATTTACTCGGCCAATGAGAGTCCCGAGGGCCCGACCGATGCGAAGCGGTATCAGCGCAACCAGCCAGAGTATTCCGAGCACGATCGTGTGTTTAATGCGATTCATGCTCGCGCGACACACGCCCAGACCATATTCATCCTCATACCCGACGCGCCAGCGCAGCGCACTCGGCGTGGCGATAACAGTCTGTTACGTGATCGTTGACCATGCCGGTCGCCTGCATGAAGGCATAGCAAATGGTTGGGCCCACAAAGTTGAAACCTCGCTTTTTTAGCGCACGGCTCATCTGCGCCGATGCGTCGGTTGTGGCCGGTACATCAGCGCCGTCCTTGAATCGATTGATCTTTGGCGCCTCATCAACAAATGACCAGAGCAAAGCGCTGAAGTCTTCGCCCGCGCTCTGCATATCGAGGAAGGCGCGGGCGTTGCGTCTGGCACTCGCAATCTTGAGCCGATTGCGAACGATTCCCGGGTCTGCCATCAGCCTCGCGAGGTCAGGTTCGCCATACGCGGCGATGAGCGACGGATCGAATTGGTCAAACGCCTGACGATAGTTGTCACGCTTTCGAAGGATCGTGATCCAACTGAGACCGGCTTGCGCACCTTCGAGTAAAAGAAACTCAAAGAGGCGTATGGAATCACGTAGCGGCGTCCCCCACTCCTCGTCGTGATACGCCTCGTAATCCGGGTCCCCCATGCACCATTCACAGCGTTTTAAGCCCATCGATCTGCTATCCCGCCCATTTGAACCCACTTGAACAAGGTATACTTACGCACTTTTTTCGCGATGCGTAAAGGCGGGTAAAGACGTGCCAGTGCCAGAAGTCGACACGTTTCAAAAGCTGATTACGGCGCTGCAAAGTTACTGGGCCGGGCATGACTGCGTCTTGATGCAGCCGTACGACATGGAGATGGGGGCCGGCACATTTCACCCGGCGACGTTTCTACGTTCAATTGGCCCCGAGCGCTGGCGCACCGCTTACGTTCAGCCTTGTCGGCGGCCCACCGACGGGCGTTACGGCGAGAACCCAAACCGCTATCAGTACTACTACCAGTTTCAGGTCGCGCTAAAGCCATCCCCCCCCGACATCCAGGCAGCGTATCTGGACTCGCTGATCGCGGTCGGCATCGATCCCGCCGTCCACGATATCCGTTTCGTTGAGGACAATTGGGAGTCGCCTACGCTGGGGGCATGGGGCCTCGGGTGGGAAGTGTGGATGGATGGCATGGAGATCACCCAGTTTACCTATTTTCAGCAGGTCGGCGGGCTCGAGTGCTTTCCCGTGACCGGGGAGATTACCTATGGACTGGAACGGCTTGCCCTCTATCTGCAGGGCGTTTCCAACTTTCAGGAACTCATCTGGACCCACACGGAGGATGGCCCGGTTACCTATGCCGACGTCTTCCACCAATACGAAGTCGAGATGTCTCACTTCAACTTTGAAGCCGCGAATGTTGATGCACTGTTTGACCAGTTCACGTTCTTCGAGGGCGAGACAAAACGTATGCTCGAGCTCAATCTGGCATTACCTGCGTATGAGTTCGTCATGAAGGCGTCGCACACGTTCAATCTCCTGGATGCGCGCCGGGCAATCTCGGTGACTGAACGTCAGCGCTATATCTTAAGGGTCCGCGATCTCGCCAGTGGCGTTGCGACCACTTATCTGGCTAGTCGCGAGGCCCTCGGCTTTCCACTCGCGGACGATAGCGTTCGCGAGGCGTTTCTGGCGGCGGCATCCTGATGGCCGAGTCCCTGCTGTTTGAACTCGGTACGGAAGAGTTGCCGCCCAAGTCGCTCCGGCGATTGGAAGCATCCCTGGCCCGCTCAGTTGAGACGGGCTTCAAGGATATGGGACTGCTCTTCGGCAAAGTAACGAGTTTCGCGACACCTCGCCGGCTCGCAATCGTCGTCACCGAACTGGAAGAACACCAATCTGCTCAGCATGTCGAACGGCGCGGGCCATCGATTGACGCTGCCTTCGACGACGACGGCAAGCCCACCCGCGCTGCGGTCGGCTTTGCTCGCTCCTGCGGTTGTGAGGTCGCCGATTTAACCCGCATGGAGACGCCCAAAGGGACCTGGCTCAAGTTCAGCGAAACTAAGCCCGGCGAGTCTGTCCACACATTGATTGGACCCTTGCTCTCCCAGTCACTCGACGCGCTGCCGATCAACCGCCGAATGCGCTGGGGAGCCGGTCGCGAAACCTTCGTCCGCCCTGTGCACTGGTGCGTACTTCTCTATGGCTCATCGATCATCGACGCTTCGCTGATCGGGCAGCAAACCGGACGTGAGAGCCGCGGTCACCGCTTCATGTCCACCGGGTCCATTACGCTCTCACACGCGGATGACTACGCAGAAGCGCTCCGCCGGGCTCACGTCGTGGTGGACTTCGCGGAGCGGCAATCGATCATTCGCGAACAACTGCTGGCATGCGCAAAGACCATTGGCGCAAAAGTTGTGCTGGACGAAGCGCTGCTTGAAGAGGTCACCAGTCTGGTGGAATGGCCTGTCGCACTCGCGGGATCGTTCGATGAACGCTTCCTCGCCGTTCCCAATGAAGCACTGATCTCCGCCATGACGGAGCACCAGCGGTACTTTCACCTTGTCGACGATAGTGGCACGCTGATGCCTCGGTTTCTGACCGTGTCCAACATCGCGAGCACTGACCCTGAAGAAGTGGTGCGGGGCAACGAACGGGTCATCCTGCCGCGACTCGCGGATGCGGACTTCTTCTTTCGCACGGACAGCGCCAAACCGCTCGCAGAGCAAGCCGACCGATTGGCGAACGTGGTCTTCCAGGCAAAACTTGGCAGTTATCTCGACAAGTCGAAGCGAATGGCCGCACTCGCGTCCTACCTCGCAACCGCGGTCGGGGCAGACCCCGACATCGCCGGACGTGCGGCACTCCTGTCCAAGGTGGACCTGGTATCCAACATGGTTGGTGAGTTTCCAGACTTGCAGGGCATCATGGGGAGCTACTATGCGATCAGCAGCAACGAACCTGATGCCGTGGCGACGGCGATTCGTGACCACTACAAGCCGATCGCATCCGGCGGCGAATTGCCGTCAACGCTCGAGGGCGCCTGCGTTGCCATGGCCGACAAGCTCGATACGCTTGTGGGCCTCTTCGGCATCGGCCAACCCCCCACAGGCTCTCGCGACCCGTTTGCACTTCGGCGCGCAACGCTTGGCATTTTGCGCATCGCCATCGACAAAGAGCTTCGTTTTGATCTCGCCGAGGCCCTCCGCACAGCGGCAGAACTTTTTCCGGACCATTATGAAATTGAGGCGGTTGCCGCTTACATCGCCGACCGCGCAGGCACCTGGTATCAGGATCAGGGCATAAGCAGTGACGTTTTCGCAGCCGCAGTCAACGGTGCTGATGCGTATACATCGATACTGGGATGCCATCGACGAGTACAGGCACTCTCGACATTCGCGGGTGATCCCGTCTTCGACCAGGTGACGGCTGCCAACAAGCGTGTCGCCAATCTACTGCAGAACGCGCAAGGCCTGGATGCCGGCCCGGACCCGGCCCTGTTCCAGACGGATGCAGAGCATGCGCTGCACGATGCGTTGATAGAATCTAACGAAATGATGGAAGGGCATGCAGACAGCCAGGAGTTCCCCGCAATGCTGCGTGTGCTGGCTGGCCTGCAACAGCATGTGGATCGGTATTTCGATGATGTGCTGGTCATGAGCGACGACGATCGCCAGCGTGCTAATCGTCTCGCCACGCTCCGGTTCATGCGCAATCAATTCTTGCGGGTCGCCGATTTCTCACTCCTGAAGGGCTAGCCCGTTGTTTCCCGGGTGCACTTGAACGATGTCTGGCGTCGTGATTCTGGACAGGGATGGCGTCATCAACGCGGACTCCGCCGACTATATCAAGTCGCCCGCAGAATGGCGCCCGCTGCCAGGCGCGATCGAAGCGATCCGCCGACTGACCGACTCTGGTAACAACATCTATATCGCGACCAATCAGGCCGGCGTGGCGCGCGGCATTTTCTCGGCAGCCGATCTAGCTGCGATCCACCAAAAGATGACAGATGCTGTGAAGTCTTCGGGCGGTGCGATTTCCCGGATCTTCGCGTGCCTGCATCACCCGGATGCGGGGTGTGACTGCAGAAAACCAAACCCTGGCATGCTGCTGAAGATCGCTGCAGAAACGGGTCGGGCGCTGACGGGGGTTCCCTTCGTTGGCGACTCGTTAAAGGATATGGACGCGGCGCGGGCCGCCGGCTGCACACCGATTCTTGTATTGACCGGAAACGGTGCGACCACGCTGCGCACGCTCAAGACGGCGGACTACCCTGGGCTCGCAGTCTTCGACAACCTGCTGGCGTTTGCGATGTTTCATATCGCGAACGCCAGCAACGAGTCATCCTAGCGTGCTTCGCAGTTGGCAATCCGTCACCATGAAACCCGTGAGAGACGTTTCAAACACATGGGATTAGACATCGAGGTTTGCGACTGAGAGTGCGTTATTGACGATAAACTCCTTTCGGGGTTCCACGTGCTCGCCCATCAGCATATTGAAGACCTGGTCCGCTGCAATCGCGTCTTCGATGCTAACCCGCAACATCGTGCGTCGTTCCGGGTCCATAGTGGTTTCCCATAGCTGGGCCGGATTCATCTCGCCAAGGCCCTTGTAACGCTGCTGCGACTGGCCGCGCATGCCTTCCGCTTCGAGCCATTCAACGGCTTGATGAAAATTCTGCACAGGTTGACTCTTGTCACCCCGGGTGACGACCCCGTCGACGGACACAAGATCCCGAATCTGGTCACCGAGGTCCGCGATCAGCTCATAGTCCGCCGAACGGAAGAATTCGGTCGTCAGCACCGTGTCTGTGCGGACACCGTGATCGACAACGCCGACTGTCGGCAGGTAAAGCGTCGCATCATCTGAACCGGCCACACTTATATCAATGTGATATTGTACGGTGGAAGTCGAGTCGAGCCGGTCGCGCAAGGCGGCGACCCATGCGCTGATACGGTCGTGGTCGCGCAGGTCCGCAAGCATAACGCGCGGTAGGTAAATCAGTTGCTCGAGTGCATCCTCAGGGTAGGAGCGGTCGAGTCGGTGGAGACGCTCCATCACGCGATGGTGGCCCTCTACGAGCGACCGCAGACCGGCGCCGGTTATATCATCGGTTTCCGGACTCGTCTTCAGCGCCGCGTTTTCGAGCGCGGCGTCCATCAGGAATTCGACCATCTCGGATTCGTCCTTGATGTAGCGCTCGCGATTCCCCTTCTTCATCTTGTAGAGGGGTGGCTGTGCGATCAGGACATGCCCGCGTTCGATGAGCTCGGGCATGTGCCGGAAGAAGAACGTCAGGAGCAAGGTCCGAATGTGGGCTCCGTCGACGTCCGCATCCGTCATGATGATGATGCGGTGATAGCGTAGCTTGTCCGCATTAAACTCGTCGCGGCCAATCCCACAACCTAGCGCGGTGATGAGCGTGCCGACCTCGGCCGACGACAGCATTTTGTCGAAGCGCGCACGTTCGACGTTTAGGATCTTGCCCTTGAGTGGAAGGATCGCCTGGAACTTGCGATCGCGGCCCTGCTTTGCGGACCCGCCCGCAGAGTCACCCTCCACGAGGTAGATTTCGCACGCCGCCGGGTCTCGCTCCTGACAGTCGGCGAGCTTCCCTGGCAAGCCTGCGATATCGAGGGCACCTTTGCGTCGGGTCATCTCGCGCGCCTTGCGCGCGGCTTCCCGTGCCCGGGCTGCGTCGATCATCTTCTGTACGATGACCCGCGCGTCCTGCGGGCGTTCGAGCAGGTGTGCGCCGAAGGCGGCGCTCATCTCGTGCTCGACGGCAGCCTTGACCTCAGATGACACCAGCTTGTCTTTGGTTTGTGACGAAAACTTGGGATCAGGCACCTTGACGGAGATGATCGCAGTCAATCCTTCGCGCGCATCATCGCCGGTGGTGTTGATCTGATCTTTCTTGGTCATTCCCTCATTTTCGATGTATGTATTCAGTGTTCTAGTCAGCGCGGCGCGAAAACCCGCCAGATGGGTGCCACCGTCTCGTTGCGGAATGTTATTGGTGTATGCGAGTACCGACTCCTGATAAGAGTCGTTCCACTGCAACGCGACCTCGACACCCACGCCATCCTGGCGTTCGACGTTGAAGTGGAAGATGTCATTGACCCGTTCCTTGTTGGTGTTCATGTACTCGACGAACGCCCGCAAACCGCCGTCAAATTGAAAGCTGTCCCGCCGGTCGGTGCGCTCGTCAACCAGGCTTATCGACACGCCTGAGTTCAGGAATGCCAGTTCCCGCAGGCGCTTGGCCAAAAGGTCGTAGTGGAATTCAATGTTGGTGAACGTCGCGGGAGAGGGACGAAAGTGGCACTTGGTACCACTTCGATCGGCTTCGCCAACCACGTGGAGCGGTTCCTCCGGTACACCGTCGTGGTAAATCTGCTCCCAGACCTTGCCCTCGCGCCAAATGGTCAACGTGAAGTCAGATGACAGGGCATTGACCACGGATACGCCCACGCCGTGCAGACCGCCAGAGACCTTATAGCTGGCGTCATCGAACTTTCCGCCTGCATGCAGGACGGTCATGATGACCTCGGCAGCGCTCTTACCCTCTTCCTCGTGGATATCGACGGGAATGCCGCGGCCATCATCAGTGACCGTTACGGTCTCGCCTCGATGAATGGTGACGGTTATGTCGTTGCAGTACCCTTCCAACGCCTCGTCGATGGAGTTGTCAACGAGTTCCTGCACCATGTGATGTAAGCCCGTGCCGTCATCGGTGTCGCCAATGTACATGCCAGGGCGCTTCCGCACGGCATCAAGGCCCTTAAGAACTTTGATACTGGTGGAATCGTAAGCATTGTTGTCAGCCATTGTGACCTCTCATTTGATCTGGGGAGACTTCCCCTTGTTTCACGTGGAACACATTCCCGCGATCTCCGGCGAAATCGAGATCTCTCGGTTCGACACCGGTCGCAACAATCTGACATCTACTCTCAACCAGGCTATTCCAAATGCTCCGGCGCCGGACCCGATCCAGCTCCGACGGCAAGTCGTCCACCAACAGCAGACAACGATCACCCTGCGTTCGGGCCTGGGCCACTAGCAACGCCCAAGCCGCCAATTTTAACTCACCTCGGGACAAATTATCGGTCGCGCTACCCTTGTTTCGCTGTACCCGCAGGTCCGCCCGATGACTACCGGCCTGGGTAAATCCACGCTGCTGATCGGACACCAGCCGTTCTTCCAATATCGCCGCGAGATCCCGTTTAGCGTCCCAACCTCGGTAATACCGAATCTCCATCCCTTTGGGGCCATCCATCTCTCCCCAGATTTCAAAAAAGTGCGAACGCACGTCTTCGATGTAGGTCTCACACCACTCACTAACTCGCTCGCAGCGTTCAATGAACGGTGATGTCCAAACCGCGACTTGATGAGCCGACGCACCTCCACGTAGCAACGCATTGCGCTGCCGCAGCACGTGCTCCAACTCTCGCCAGATGGACGCAAACCCTGGTTCCACGTGGAACACACCGCGATTTATGAATTGCCGTCGTTGTCCCGGACCCCCAACCAGAAGATCCACGCTCTCTGGCCCAATCGACACCGATGGCAGCAGGTACGCCAACTCCGAAAACCGCCGCACCGGCACGCTGTTCAACTTCACCTCGCGCCTGCCGTCTTGCCATCTCGCGAAACCCAGACGACTCACAGCCCCCCCCCCAGACGCCACCTCGCCGAAAATTACAC
>Ga0114999_10001734_pt1 | contig 29870 bp, 18 predicted proteins | sample ArcticOcean_MG_C_3_FD_89820 | JGI IMG/M metagenome (GOLD analysis project Ga0114999, IMG submission 89820) | Marine microbial communities from western Arctic Ocean - ArcticOcean_MG_CB8_126 | ecosystem: Environmental > Aquatic > Marine > Oceanic | place: Arctic Ocean: Canada Basin | collected...
CCACTTGAATTACGTCATTCAGGACGGGCTGAAACGCGGCTAACCTGAAAACCGCGACTATACTACTGAAAACCGCGACTATACTAATAGTAGCGTTCTGGAGACGACAGGTCACATCGTCGGTTCAGTTGTCTGCAAAAACCTTTGTGCGAGAAAAACAAACGATTGGGAATCGCCAAAAAGGGTTTGCCTCGCGCATGGACAACGCTATATTGACTGCCGAGCAGAATTACCTGCTTCCAGCGGCATACCGCACGAGTCTGAGGCGGCCCAAAGGAAGCAGGTGAGTGGAACTTCAAACCCGCACGGGCAGACAATCTGTCGGTGCACACCACATGTGGAGTAGCCCATGACAGTTGGAAAACAGCTGCGTGTCTCAGCAGCGATGCTGCTGGTAGCGGTCGGTGGAGCACTCGCCCAGGGTGCCATTGGCGGCGAAGAAAATCAGATCACCGAGAGTCGCATGCCCACGGTGCTGACCGTGTCTGTGTCTGACATAGACGTCACCAGCTTCCCCGCCAGTATCCCTTTCAGTATGACCGGTTCGGCGGCTACAGTGTATCTCGCCGTGTATACGAACCTGTCTGATGCAGATCTACCCGGTCTCACCACAGGTGGTGAAATCAATTGGCACACGTATCAGGAAGTCGATTACGCCCTGCACGTGTCCGCTGGATCCCGCTTCGAGGCGGGTTCCCACTCCCTCAGCTGGGACGGCACGGACATGGACGGCAATGCCGTAGATCCGACGGGTAGCTATCGCTACTTCGTCATCGGTCTCGACGATCAGGCGCCGATCAACATGGTTGGCTACACCAATCCAGCCCATACGAGAGAGTCCGCCTTTGCCCGTGATGGCAATGGCGACCTGTTCACGGTCTCCGGTGGTGGTGCGTTGCGGCTCACAGAAGAGGGCCCACGTCACATCATCCTTAGTAAGGTTGGCACGAACTGGATAGAAACACCCGGTGCCTATCAGTCGATTGATGTCGAAGACGAGCTGATGCCAGTGTTTCACAGTGACGACATCGTGCCAGCTGAGTGGCAGGGCGGTGGCAACGGCAAGCAGTATGGCACGTTGCCCGGCGACTTCTACGGTGACAGCTGGGACGGTACGATCTATGGCGCGATCAAGTTCAGTGTAGATCCGGCCAATGGCCAGGTCACACTTGACCGCAACTTCGGCACCGAAGGTGACGGTCGAATGAAGTTCGCTCCCTTCAGCGACGGCAATGTCAAAAATGGTTCCACCGGTATCGATGTGTGGAAAGGGCGCCTCTACTACCCGACCTATGACCGCGGCGGCGACCTGCCGGCACACTCGCAGGTTGGTGTCCAGGACGCGTCGACCGGTGAAGTGGTCGACGTGCTCGATCTGTCCGAGTGGAATGTCATCGACGTTGGCGCCGGCAATCAGGCCTTCAGCCCTCATGATATCTGGGTCGACGGCACGGGTGTCTATGCCGTCGGTTACGCCGCACCACTACACGTCAAGATCAGCCTCGATGGTGAACTGATGTGGACGAACAACAACGGTGATGGATTCGCCGATAGCCGCAATCCGGACACGGGTGACTTTGACTTCGGTTCCTTCGCTCTGACACCGTGGAACACCTCGGGTTCAGGAAGCAAGGATGGTCATGGTTTCTCTTTCATCCCGTTGCTGGGTGCTACGTCGGCGACCGTCGACATTCTTGGTCCGGACGGCACAGGTATTCTGCACATGCTGCCGAGCCATGCACCGGCTCACTGGCCGCAGTGGGTTGAGTCGATCGAAGAAGATGGTCCTTACGACGGTCTTTACTGGGATATCGGATCACGTCGCGGTGGTGGAACCGACCCGATGGATGTTCCTGACTACACCGGATTTCCGGCGCGTCAGGCGATTCACTTCCCATACGACTCCAAGTCTGCTCTGATCAATCCGGGTGGCGCCCCCACGGCTGTGGAAGCTCTCGAAGTTGCGACGCTCCCATCCAGTCACGCTCTGGAAGACGCCTATCCGAACCCTTTCAATCCAGAGGCTACGATCCGCTTCAGCCTGCCTCAGGAAGAACAAGTGGTCCTTCGGGTATTCAACCTGCAAGGTCAACTCGTGAAGACGTTGCACCAGGGTACCGTCGCGGCGGGCACCTACCAGAGTGTTTGGGACGGTACCGACGAGACCGGAGCCAGCATGGCTAATGGTGTTTATCTCTACAGCCTGCACGCCGGTCGCTTCTCGCAGACCAAGAAGATGACGTTGCTCAAGTAGGGTGTAGGAACACAAGTAGGGTTTAGAAAGTCGTTGCGACCCATGGACGAGGTGGACGGTCATCCTTGGAATGATCGTTCACCTTGTTCGTTCTAAAGAATACTCCCTTGGATTTCAGTCCAGCGTCGGATTCGCTCATCGCGAGCACGATCCATTCACCCGAAGATGCGTATGTGGGGAAGGGAAGATGATCTCTGTGGGTAGAAGAAATCCTTCGCTCGTCCTATTTCTCCTGGCTGTCGTTCTTGTCAGCGGCCAGGCCGACGGTGACACACTTGGTATTGGTCACTGGGAGCAAACCACCTACTACCGCCACACCTTCGCGGTCGAAGAAGCGGTAGAGGCGGCATTGCAGGTCACAGCCGTTGGCAACTACACGCTCTATGTCAACGGCGTAGAAGTTGCCGCCGATCCTAACTGGCAAACGGCAGAACAAACACCCGTCTCGCTCGGGTCGGGGAACAATGACATCGCCATCGTCGTGACGAACCTTGCCGCCCAGCAGGGCAATGGGTTGATCGTCAGCGTCGAGGGTGGTTCGCTGGTCGTGCGCAGCACCTTCACGGACGAGACGTCCCTGTGGTACTGGACCGGAGACGAACAGGTCGGGACTGACTGGACGACAGCCAACGTCAGTAACAGTTGGGAGCGCGTGCGCGCCGGCACGATCGATCGATCGCAGGTGACGGGTGGCATCTTCCACCCTGAGGCAGAAGTTGTGGCCGGATATCCCAATGACGTCAACCTTGGCAGTTCGGCGGCGGGACAGATCATCCTGGCTGACCAGAGGGGACAGAACATCGCTCTGGGGCTGAATGCCAGCGAAGTGGGTATCACAGACGGCCGTATCGGCACACCGGTCTGGTCGCTTCCTCAGGGGCTGGGTGCCTTGAATCGGGTGGTCGATCTCACCCTACCCGAACTGACCCGTATCAATCGTGTCCGCGTGATTACCAAGCCGCCGCAGGGCAACGAGACCTACGAAGGCAATTCTCTCCTCGGATATTCAGTTCAGATCAGCGAGGATCAATCACGCTGGATCGAAATGGGCGGACTCAATGACATTGAGGATTTCGTGTTCACGGAGGTCCAGTTCAATCCCGTATTGGCCCGCTACGTTCGCGTGCAGGTCACGCAGGCTGAAGTAGGTAGTGATCCAGCGAAAGTGACGGAAGTTCAGATCTACGGCGTCGACTTCGTTCCTGACGGCGCCTTTGTCTCGGCGCCCTTAGATCTGGGCGACCCGGAGACGGTCAAGAACTTTGGTCGCGTCCGCTGGTGGGCGGACACTCCACCCTCGACATCGGTGGACTTGCAGTTCAGCACGGGAGACAGTCCCGATACGACCGATCCCAGTTGGAGCGCCTGGAGCGAGTCCTTTGAAGATTCTGACATCTTCATGCCCTCCCCTGAACCGCGCCGTTATTTACGCTATCGGGTGAATCTGCATACGGAAGATCTGGAATTTACGCCGTCACTCGATAGTCTTGAGATCGACTTTGATGCGGCGGCCATCGCCGCCCGAGGCGCCAGTGGATCCGTCGAGCCCCACCAGGCCGCGATGGGTGTCGAAACCCCATTCGTCTACCGCCTCCAATTGCAATTGGCAGAGGGGGATCTGGTGGAGACGATTCGAATCCGCCTGCCGAGCCAGCCCTCAGTCGTAAATGGACTCGTTTTGCTCGGCGAGCAGATCAGCGTGCAAGAGTATCCCACCAGTGAAGAAGGAATCACGGCGCTTGGGCGTGTCCTGCATGTGACGCCAGGTGGCGTACGCGATCTCGATATCCGCTTTGATCCACCCCTGAGCACGGCTGATGCGGAACAGATCGATCTCGACGTCCTGTTTGAAGCGGCACTGTTCACAGATATGCATGAGTTTCGGGCCTTCCTCTTCAGTCCAGATTCCGAGGATCCTCAGAACGTGAGCGAACGTGTCGAAGATGACGAATCGTGGAGAGTATTCGTCAGTGACGTCGATGCGAGGGACCTGTTCGGGGTCAAGGCCAATCCCAAAATCTTCACGCCAAACAACGATGGGATCAACGATTTCACCGTCTTCGAGTTCACCTTAACGAAGGTCTCCGAACCACGTGTCGTAGATGTGGAGGTTTTCGAGATGGGTGGCCGCCGCGTGCGGCGACTCGATACACCCACGCTGATCGGTGGACGCTATCAGAATCTGCGCATCGACTCAGATGTGGCGCGACTGTCCCCAGGTTTCTGGGACGGCAAGGATGACAATGGCGAACTCGTCGCTCCAGGGATCTATCTGTTTTCAGTGACCGCGAATTTGGACACTGGTGACGAGACGGCGACTGGTGTCGTCTACGTAGCCTATTAGTGCGTATCCTCGCATTGATGGCTGGGGGGGTCCGCTCTTTGGCCGTGTGTGAGCAGATGGTACAAGAAGGCAGACAGTCGTGAGAGTCAAGAAGAGTTCAGGGTTTTCCCTGGCGGCAACTGCCGCACTCCTCTTGTCGTTCTGTCACGCGGATGCGCAACTGATTTCTCGGGACAACTACCCCCTCTGGGAGAAGGAGGGATACGAGAACATCAGTCGACTGGGCTACCGCGATTTTGATGAACGAGACGTGGAGCGGCGAGTCTATGACCCCTTCGGCGTCTATCTCATCGATGGTGTCCCCGTCTTCTCTCTCCAGGAAACCCGCACAGATGGGCCCGAGCGCGGCAGCGCGATTTTCAAGAGCCCACTATATCCGGGCATCTTCCGCAATCTCATGGTCGGCATGGACTCCTATCAGGGGTGGTCCGCATCGATCATGGTCGGTGATGCGATCCCGACTCGGTTTTCGCCCCTCACACTAAATCTCAGTCGACTGAATGGGATTCGGTTCGATGCGTCCTCGCGAAAGTCGAGTTTCAGCATCATCGGATCTCGAGTGTCCGACCCTGTGTTGCTCGCCACAGGTTTGACCCGCAGTGGTGTGCAGGTCAATTCCGAAGGAATCTCAGGGAACCCCTCCTTTGGTACCTATCTGGTGGGTGGTCACTGGGAGACGAATCTCGGTAGCGTCCTGAAGCTGGGTTCCACGTACGTGAATGTGCACAACTTTGACGCCATTGCTGGACGCAAGGATGGCTCTCTCAAGGGGGCCGTGCCCTTTTCCAGTCTGGAAGAGGCACGTTCGGTCTTCGTCATCGTCAGCGACGATTCGTATTGGGATGACAATGGTCCCCGTGTCTTCCGCATGCAGATCCACATCGACGGTGAGCAACGAGATGACATCGAACCAATGGTTCGGCTCGTGCGATCTGTTCCGGTCCTCATCGGCGAGTCAAACCGAGAGATCGGTCTGGGAGACAGCGAGATCTCACTGCAACGTGCGGATCGACCCTCCTGGTTGATTGAAAGCTACCTGATGGAGGAGATCGTCAAGGAGGGGTACACGCGCAGCGGCGCTTTGAGCACCTTCACCAGTGGTGGATTGTTCTTCAACTCCGGGGAGGACGTCTCTCACGCCGAGACGCCATTCTTGGAGGCGAATGGTACGGACATCCTCATCTATCGATTTGAAGTGCCCTCCGATGCCAAGCAGGTGCGTTTCCGCGCCTTGGCTGCCGGCGACTATGTCATCGATGTGGCCAGCGCTCTAGGCTGGATCGGAAACGATGTGCAGTGGCGGGATTGGCACACAGTGAAGCGGGCGGCAGACAATATCCAGGACCAAAGCAACATGGGCTGGGTCAGCTTCCGCTACGGATTTCCGACGGGCACTGTGCTCTACGGGGTCAATTTCGAGGCCAACCTACTCGGATTTCAGGCCTGGGGTGAGTTCTCGCGTAACACATCCTACTTCCGCTATCCCTCAGGATCCGGAAAACGGCTGTCCACGAATGGTGATGCCTACTTCGTCAATCTGTACCGAGATATGGGTAGCTGGGATGCAGGCTTCGAATACGCCAACATGCCCTCTGACTATTCAACGACGTTTCAGGCGTTGATGCAGAATCCGCGGCAGAATGTGATCTCGTCCTTTCAGTTGGTGGACGACAATGACGACCGCGACGAGTGGCCCGATCGTTGGGAACAGAATCGAAGCTTCGCCTCACTGAATCTGACACCGGCGCCTGGGTCAGGCATGGGCTTCGGCGTCTTCCCCGGCCTGGATGTTGACCGCGACGGTGTACAGGACAATGTCTGGTACAACGGTGCCAATCGAATCCTGACCTACTACGACCAGCCCTTTTTCTTCGGCGATGACTTCAACAACAATGGTCAGATCGATGGTTGGGAGAATGACAACCGAGCCGACTATCCCTATGACCTCGACAGTCGCGGTGGTCACGGGTTCGTGACTTGGCGCCCGCTGCCAAAAGTGGACGACGCCTTCGTACGCGCTGGCTACTACAACATGCATCAACCCGGAGGTGGTGGCAGCGATCGAGCCAGCTACGTGAAGGCCAGCTATGTGGAGTCATGGCCGGGGCTGGGTCGGATACAGGCGGGGTACTATGGCAAGAGAGTGCGTGATGATATTCGCAACGACCTCTACCGGTTCACCGGTGGCTCGTACTCGGTGCTACCCGATCGGTTGTTACTGCGCAATAGTCTGCAAAACACACTGGTGTTTGGTGTCCACCTCAACACGGATGCTCTGCCGAGTCTGAACGTCTACAACGACGTCCTCATCGAGGTGAACAGCCAGCGTGAAATAGACGATGGCGACTTCTTTCAGTCGAGTGGCCGCCTTACGACGGTGGGGTATGTGGCACGGGCTGACTACACCTGGCACATCGGCGAGAATTTCACCTTTGGCCCGATGTTGAAGGGAACCATACGTCGCACGAAGGCCGAGCTGGAGACGCTGAAGCAGGACACCTATACGATCACGCCCATGTTTCGGGGGGACTATCGCCTCGCTGAAAAGACGGTTGTGCGCGGTGGGTTGCTCGGCCTCCCCTTCCGTGAGATACACCGAGATCGGGATCGCCCATTCCTCGACCGTGACTCGTGGTATTACATCCTGGTCTTGGAGAATTTCGGCAACTATCGTGGCATTGACGTGAGCACGAGTATCGGTTTCGAACGCGTCTTCGACCGCTATATCTCCTCCCATCGTGTGTCGGCTGGCCGCGAGCGGTATTACATCCGAATGCGCATTGGGTAGATGACCATGAGCTATCGAAGAAATCTGCTTTGCGCCATCGTGGCTGCCGTGACTCTCGTGGCAATACCCGAGGCACGCGCTGCGCTGCGTGGTCCCGGTGTCTTCCTCTATCGGCCGGGGGAAGGGTATACGACCCATTCACGCGAACCCTACCGAATGTGGCCACGATCCTATCTGGTCAGACCAGAAGATCTTGTCTTCGACGAACTGGGAGATTTCGTTGTCGAGGGCATCGAAGTCTTCAGTCTGCGTGAATCGCGTACCCTGGATCCCGGTCCTGGAAGTGTCATCAACAAGAGTCGCTACTTCAGAGACTATCTGAGCCGTCTGTCTGTCGCGTCTGATTCCTATGGCGACTTTCACACGACCTTGGCAGTGGGGGATCAGATCCGTACGAAGTTCACTTCGATGTCTCTGGACATGGCGGCCCTGAATGGGATTCGCTGGGACATGAGCACGAGGAAATTCGATTTCACCCTCGTCAGTTCCCGCCTGGATTATCCGATCTGGGATGTCGATGCCAACAATGACAACAAACAGCACAATACCAGCTCCATCGGCACCAGGCCACCGTTCTTTGCCACGTATCTGCTTGGTTCACACCTGCAGACGAGCATTGGGGCGCTGAACCTGGGGGCCCAGTGGGTCAATCAGTATCGCATCAATAGTTTGCTGGGCCGCAAGCAGTGGGATATCCGCGGTGCCACACCCAACAACAGCTCCGAGATCGACTATCTGGTCGTGAAGTTCGCCGACGGATCAATCGATGACGGCGGTGGTCCACGCGTCTACGATCTCCAGGTCTATATCAATGGTGAATTGCGCCCCGAGTTGCGGGTTCACCCCGACGCAGTATCGGCGGCGGGGTTAGACGACACCCAACGGATCGTCGTCACGCGACACCACATGGACACCGTTGATCCGGCCTTCCCCAATGGCGACGCCAAGTACCCACGGGAGCTGGGACTTGAGATCCCACCTTACGTGGAGTTTGTCAGCGGTCAGCTCCCTGAGCAGTTCCCTGGCCAACGCGGCTATCTCGAGGCGCATGGGAAAGAGTATCTCCTGTATTGGGTGCCATTGAGCACAGAAGACATCGACGGCGTCTCTTTCCGGGCCAAAGTCGGCAATGACTACCGGATCAGCCTGTCAGAGGTCTACGCCAACGACCCATCACGACTACGAGCAGGGCGCACCCCAAGAGACAGGAATCGCGCACTGTTTTTCCAGGATGTCGCCTTCGCCCGTGGCAAGGTGCAGGATCTCTCAAATCTGCAAGTCGTGAAGTTCGACTACGGTCGAGAAACGGGACGGATGCTTGCGGGCGTGCACGCAGATATGACAGTCGAGAACTTTTCTTTCCGCGCTGAGTACGATATCAGCGCCGATTTTCGGCGTTTTCCCGTCGCGTCCGGTGACCGTTCTTCACGCACCGGCCAGGCCTACTTCGTCAACGCTACCTGGCGTGGTGAGCAAGTCGATTTCGGCGGCGAAGTGTTCCACATGGACCCACACTATGGTACATCACTCAGCATTCAGGACCCGGCATATCAGAGCTTCGTCACGCTGCCCTTCTCGCCGCTGGATAGCGAGATCGACGGCGGGCTAAAGGGCATAGATGGGTTCAACCAGGCTGGACTGAATGGGACGCTCATCTTCGACACTGTCGAGGACAACGACGACAAAGACCGCTTTGCCGACCAGCACTATATCCGATCTCGCAGAGATCTCGACGGTGTCTTCCCGGGACTGGATCTCGATCAGGACGGCAGACCCGAAACCAACAAGAACAACAACGCCATTCCTGATTATCTGGAGCCCTTTCTCCTCTACGGAGTAAACCCAGAGGAATACGACTACGGCGACGATCTGAACAACAATGGTATCATAGATATTCGCGAAAATGATGCCGAAGCGGACTATCCATACGATCTCGACCTGAAAGGTTTCCATCTGTTCGGTTCGTATCACCCGTGGAAAGGGACGACCCTCACCCTCGGTCAGTATCTGACCAGGCAGATCGCCGCCGGCGGCCAGAACAATGTCCTGTACGCCAAGGCAGTCTATGATCGAAAGATTCCTTTCTGGGGTCGCTTTCTCCTCGTCGACTTCGTCAAGAGGGTGGAGGATGACATTCGCGACAATGTCTTCATCTTCCCGCGCAACGCGACATTTGAGTTGCAGGAAGACGTAAGTGGTCGTTTTTCCGGCGCAGGTCTCGGCGTCACGCTGATCGAAGATCCGCTGCAGATGAAGGATAGCTTCGTCAACACAGCCTACGCCGAAACCGAACTGACGGCGTTGGCGCCGATCGATCTGCAGTTGAATCTTAAGCATGAGTTAAATCACCAGTTCGGTCAGGATGGTGGCGACGCGAGCCAGATTACGCGGATTACGTCTGTTATCAGGGGACAGTATGCCCATCATCTGTCAGGCAGATTCGCGGGGGTCTCGATTACACCCCAGATCAAGGTGATGTCACAGAGACTGTCTGACGATCGATTCCCAATTCCTGTACTGCACGAGTTCTTCTTTTACCCCATCGTGCGACTCGATTGGGAACTGACGCCGGTCACCAGTTTTCGCGCCGGCGCGCAAGGTTTTCCATTCCTCAAGAGTCGCTCGCTGGATCTTGTGAGTCCCGGACGCGACTTCTCCACGCAAGACTATGTGGCCCTGATTGCCAACACATTCACCTATCAGGGGTATGAGGTGAATTTCAATGCGGGATATCAGATCCAGAAGCGCCAGTTTGACTCTGCGAAGCGTGGCGCGTCCGATGTGAACACGTCCATTTTCTTCTTCCGCTCCCTCGTGGGACTGCGACCGGTGAACTGATGATTCGGCTCGCATCCAAATTCCGAGGTCAAGTAGCGGCGTCTATCAGGCGACGTACTGAGTGGGGGGTACTGGCTGCCGGGTTGCTGGTTGGCACGAGTGCCACACAGGCGCAGGACAGTCTGTCGTGGGGGCCGCGTACGGGTATCGACATTCCCGAGGTGGCGCGAGTTCAGCCCGACCGAATGTTCATGCGCCGGCCGTGGGAAAAGTATCGGAACTACGCCCATGCTGAGAACATGTACACGAACTATCCAACGATTCTGTCACCATACAGGGATCCAAAACAGTTCTTCTATGGGCCACTCGGAAATCGCCTGGCCTACGGAATTCCGGGATACGACTGGGTCGAAACGAAAGGCCTTGGTGCGCAGGCGCGAGGCTCCTCAGCCCTTGGGATCACCGGTGACCTCTACAACTATCCCGGGCGGGAACAGACCACGTATCGGCGGTATTTTGAAGATGTGATGTCGATCTCCGAGCACACCAATCGTTGGTCCGCCGGTCTTACGGTGGCGCAGGAAATGCGCGGCCGATTTACACCGCTGACGCTCAAGGTGAACGCTTTCCCAGGGTTTCGCCTCGACTTCAGCACGAAACAGTCGGACGTGTCGGCGTTGTTCATGACGCACGGAACCTACCGTATGGGGGCATTTCATCTGAAGCGCAGCGTCGGCCTGCTGGACTTTGGCCTCACCTACGTGAATGCCCACGAGAGTTTCAGTGATCAGTACGGAAATGCGCTGTCACGAGACGGCGTGTTACGTCACAACCAGCCCTTCCCGGAGATCATCGCTGTCAAGTTTTCGGACGATTCACCCGAAGACAATCGCGGCGGCCCTCACATTGTAGATGTCAATATTCGGATCAACGGTGTCGTGCGAACGGACATTGTCCCGGATATCATCGAACAGATTGGCGGCACGACGGAATCATCCGTCGGCACCATCGGCTCGCAGGGATTGGTGCGCAATACCTATGCGCAGCTGTCGGCGGCCTTCACCTCTTCGGTTCCGACGCAGGCGGCGTATCTACAGCATCGAATCAACGAAGCACCGCTGTACATGGACTATCTGTTCTTCCGCGATCTGCGTCAGAATGATCACGTTGATCTCGATCGCCAATACGACACGTATGTCTGGCGTGGTGTAGAGTTCCCTATTGAGGAGCCGTGGCAACTGGCAGTCAATGTCCAGCCAGATGCCTCCACAAGTCGAAATTTTTACAAAAAAAATGCGGATGAGATCCTGACGGATGTCTTCTCTGCCGATGAAGTGCAGGCCATCCTGCTGCGCAACAACGCGCTGAATCACACCTTCCGTCCACTGGAGCAGTCTTTCCGCTGGCGCACCGACGACCCAGGACCTATCCAGGTCGCAGGCGAGGACTTCGTCGTCTACTACTTCACTCTTGCAGGAGAGGGTTTCATCGAGTCCGTTTCCTTCGATGCCCTGATCGCCAACGACTACAAGGTCGAAGTCGGCACTGTTTCCAGGACACGAAAGTTCGATGCGGACAATCCCTTGGCGGCCATCGATGTCCCCTACACACAGCGGTATTCCAGGCCGACTCTCTATCGGGTCGTCGAGCGTGCACCTGGAAACGTGCAGGACATGTCCAATTTGAAGCGGATCTCTTTCGATATCGGCACCGAAACAGGCATGGAGATCTTTGGGTTCGATTTCAGCACCAATCTCTTCGGTCTGAAGATCGACGGCGAATACGCCCGCAGCATTCATCACAATCGCTACCCTGATGGTGTGCCTGGCCCTGATCCCAGCACGCCCATTCGTGCGGGCAAGCGCTTCGACGATGTCGGTGAGGCGTACTACGTGGTGGCGCGCAAAGAACACGAACGATTCGACTGGGGTGCCGAGTACTTCCACATGGGACCGGACTACTCGACTGAGCTTGTCGTGCTTGGTACGCCTGCCGTGGGGCACTTCAACAGCACCGTGCGTCTGATGATGGTGGACGACAACGACGACAACGATCGTTTCCCTGACTCGTGGTTCCAGCAGTATATCGCTGGTTTCGTCAACGAGGGAGTAGACGCGGACGGCGTGTTCCCGGGCAAGGACGAAGACGGTGATGGCAGGCCGGATACCAATAAGAATGGCAACCAGCTACCAGACTACCTCGAACCATTCCTGATGTACACAGTAGAGTCAGACGATTACGTCTACGATCTGGATTTGAACAACAACGATCGGCCGGATGGCCGCGAAGATGATCCCGAACCAGACTATCCGTACCCGGAGGACCTGGAAGGCACACACCTGATGGGCACGTATCGGATACGTCCCCATCTTGGCCTCACCCTCGGTCGACTTGATTCTCGCCAACAGGCAGGTGGTGGTGAGAATGTGATGAGCTACGGGCGTCTCGCCTGGACCGGTCGACGACTCGGCCTGGGGGAACTCAACATTGAGAACACGCTGAAGCGAGTTCACGACTCCGTGCCCGACCGCGTCCTGGTGTCCTCGGATTTCAGTCGTGGTGCCTTCGGCAAGGTGCATCTGGCTGGCTTCGGATATCAGCAGCAGTTCGATCTGAATCTGATCGAGGATGGTCTCAACTACCGAAATAGCTGGGCAAATCGGTTCTACGCTCAGGCCCGACTCAGTCCCATCGAAGGTCTGAGTCTGTATCACAATTTTCGCTACGAACTGAATCGTCAGCAGCGTGGTCCACTCGATGACGGAACCTTCCAACGCACGAACGAGATTCGTTCCTTGAGCTCCGTGCACCGCATCGATTACACCTGGCAACCGCGGCGCAGCAAGTGGGAAATCGTACCGGCCCTCAAGGTGTTATTCCTCAGGCGGACGCAGGACATCATCGACGTGCCTCTGGCGGACGAGGCGACGGTGATTCCCATCGTCAAAGCCAGTTACCACATTACGCCCCGTACGACGTTCCGCGCCGGTGCTCAGGGATTACCGGGACTGAAGTATCGCGTTAAAGATCATGCGAACAATTGGAACAGCTTTGAACAAGACGTCTACGTGTTGATGATGACCAATCGCTCCGATTACTTCGGTTATGAAATCGTCACGAATGTGGGCGTGACCCTCGACCGCCGCACCTATGACGATCCTTTCCGCGGGACGGACAACACGGATATCCTGGCGACGTTCATGCAGATCGTGGCAGGAGCACCACAGTTTTGAGAGGGCGACCTGTTGTGACGGCGAGGGGGGTGACGGGTCTCACCGTGGGTGCGATGCTGTGGGTCATGTTCGCAGCCTCTGATTTGCAGGCCGAGGAGGATGTGTTTGCCGAGCGTCAGATCGGATCGCGCAAGCAGGCAATTCTCCTGTCCGCCTTGTTCCCGGGGATGGGGCAACTGTCGAAGGGACGAAAGATCACGGGGTCGATCCTCGTGCTTGCTGAACTCAGTTCCCTGGCGACGGCTCTGATGGCGAACGAGAATTACAGAACGCGTCTCGACAACTTCAGGCGGCAGAAGTCGGAGTATGAGGAGATGGCTGCTGGAGATAGTCAGTTCGACGCGGCAGAAACGCGATGGCAGCGTCTTCAAAAAGACGCCGAAAACCTTGATAACCTTGGTTTGACGAGACGCGTGTTCACCGCCGCCGCCCTCGGCATCTATGCCTACAGTCTTGCTGATCTTTTGTTGTTCGATGGCCCAAAGACCACAGCCGCTGCTGGCTGGCGTCTTCGTGCACTACCCGCCATACATGGTGCCCCCGCACGGCTTGTGATCGCGAGCAGATTTTGAGCTTCACGCGAACACAGACGAATGACCGAACCATGTGGCTGCTGCTGGTCACCTTGGCTTTGCTGGGGACCTCTTGTGGCGACCAACACAGTCTACCTGCGAAGTTTCACGAGGACCGTGTGGAGAGTCCCAAAGCTCTGAGTGCGACGTACGAAGAGGAGCGAGTTGTGCTGCAGTGGACGATCAGCGCATCGGCACAAATCCTGTACTACATCGTCACAGTTGCTGAAGGGAGCACCGGGACTGAGTGGAAGTTCACCGCCCCGTCAGCGACGCAGGCAGATACGGTGGAGTTCGCCTGGACCGATTCTTTCTACACATTCCGTGTCGAAGCCGTGGATGCCACCGATTTCGTGAGTGAGAGTTCGAACCTCGACACCGTCTTTATCCCACAGTGATAGAGGACCAAGGCGTCCAGGATAGCCGATGGCAAAACAGATGACTGAACCCAATCACGGACGTTTTCAGGCTCCGACAGATGCGCTGGAGCTCGGGCGACTCTTCCGCGACACGCGATCGGTTTCGTATATCGCCTATGGCCTGGCTGTGGGGATCGTGGCGTCTGCCTTCGGCTATTTCATGGCACTGGAGGATGAAGGTCCGGCACCCAAGCCAATGGCGATGGAATTCATCATTCAAAAACCGCAAGCCAAAAAGCCCTTCCGCATGCGCAAGACGCAGGTGCAGAAGCGGCAGATGACGAGACGGCTGACGACGGCGAGGCCGAAAATTGCTCGCACACCGCCCCGCTCGATTCGTCGCGCCGACGCACTGGGAGGCGTTGCCACCTTCGCGCACCAGATCGATGTGGGGGCAAGTGTTGGCGTTGGAACGGTCACGCCACAGGTGGCGGCTATGCAGATCCGCAGTTCGAAGGACCCGGAGAATCGGATCAGCATGCAGGAGGAATTCCTGGATCTGAGCGCCTTGGACACGGGGAAGTATCGTGGCATGGTAATTCAGGACCCCAATGACCGAACGAATATTCGTGGGTTCGTCTATCTGGCCCTGGCATGGGGCAATGACTTGCAGCCCGACGCACCGCGCTCAGTGTCCAAGCTGGCGGAAGGGATTAATACCTATACGGGAATTCAGGCGAAGGTCGCGGATCACATGTTCCTCGATTCACCTGAATTGTTCAAGACCCCCTTCGTCTACATCACCGACCAGGACGGCTTCGAGCTCACAGACAAGGAACTCGAAAGTCTGGGGCAATACATGCGCAGTGGTGGCTTCGTGTTTGCCGACAATGACCGTCCGGATCTGAACTTTGGGCCCGCCGAGGCCTCACTCAGATCAATGTTCGGCCAAGCTCTTGGCCGTGAAGGCAAGCTGACGCGGATCCAGAATAGCCATGCCATCTACCACAGTTTCTTTGACCTGGACGGTCCACCGGTTGGGGGAGAGTATCTGAGTGTCCGCGGCAATCCGGACATCTTCTATCTGAACTCCAACGAATCGACCGATGTCTACTACCAGCCCGACGAAGTCGGATTTCTTGAGGGTGTCTTCGTCGATGGGCGCTTGGTTGCGGTGTATTCTGATATGGGCTACGGAAGTATCTGGCAGGACGAATTCGAGAACGAGCCGCAACTACGAATGGGTGTCAATCTCGTCGTCTTCGCTTTGACACAAGAAGGTTCCATCGCACAGCAGCAAATCGATTTCTATACGGAACTAACCGAGTAGTACCAACAAGAGATTCGACCAATCACCTCCTGTCGGTAACAAGGAGCAGTCGAGATGTGGGAAATTATACAAAGCGGCGGTCCGATGATGGTGCCTCTTACCATCTGCGCGGTCATGGGTCTCGCCTATACGATCGAGAGAATCTGGGTCCTCAGACTCATGCCCGAGTCCGATCAGGCCAAGGCCCAGCTCGATGAGCTGGAGGCGGCCCTCGAACGCAGTCCAGAAGCAGCAGTTGAGCAGTGTAGCCAAGGCAAGGGGGTCCTCAACTACGTGTTCTCCGCTCTGTTGAAGCGGCACACGACGCTGATGATCGAACAACGAGAGTTTCAGGCGACGCATCAGGAGATCGTGGATCTCGCCGAAAGTGCCGGCGGTGGAGACATGGGGCGGTGCATGGTGATGCTGCGTGAACTTGAAGACCTGAAGACGGAGCTGGTTGTCGAGACAGAAGAGTCAGCACGCGAGTATCTGGGCAAGAACCTGGTCGTGCTGTTTACGATCGGAAACATCAGCCCCTTGCTCGGCCTGTTAGGCACGATCATGGGTATGATCATCGCCTTTGAGTCGATCGCCGTGGCCGGGGCGGGTGATCCAAGAGTCGTTGCGGGCGGCATCTCGCAGGCACTCGTTACGACAGCTTCGGGTCTGATCGTCGCCATTCCCTCGATCGTCATCTATCGATTTCTCGCTCGTTGGGCAGACCGGTCGCTGAAGCAAGTTGAGGTCTACGGCCATGCCTTCGCCAACACCTTGATCATGTCCACGCGGAACAAAACCAGCGCCTGAGGGCGAGCAGACTATGGCCAGGCACCGCCAAAAGCACGCCAAGAGCTTCGCTGACGATACCGAGCCGGATCTTACGCCGTTGATTGATTGCGTATTTCTATTGCTCGTGTTCTTCATGGTGACGACCGTGTTCCTGCAGGCAAAGGGACTCGACGTAGATCTACCTGCACCGAGTGAAGCCGAGGAAGAGCAGAAGAAGGATATCAATGTCGTGTTGAGTGCCGACGGCGAGATCCAGATTAGTGGTGAGGCAGTTGATGCGTCATCTCTTGGCGTGCGCTTGACGGCGGCGATGGAGGCGGCCAACAACGAGAATATCATAGTTCGAGCAGACGAGAAGTGTCATCAGCGGCACGTGGTATTCGTCGTGGACACGGCCAAGGGTGTAGGCGTGCAAGGCATTGCATTCGTACGCGTGCAGGAAGAATAAGGCGATGGCGGCACCGATAAGTCAGCACGAGGAGCAAGATCTCAACCTCACACCGATGATCGATTGTGTGTTCCTGTTGTTGGTGTTTTTCATGGTAACGACCGTTTTCAAGCAGCCCTATAGCTTGCAAGTTGAGTTGCCAGAGGCACGACAGGCGCAACAGGTGAAGGACAAGAAGCTGGTCTGCTCGATCACTGCCGATGGCAGGATGGAAATCAATCGCGAGCCGGTGACCAAGGCGCAACTGCAGCAAGTCCTGTCACATCACAAGCAACAGACGAGAAGTCTGACGTTGATCGTGCGAACGGACAAGACAACGGAGCATGGCCACCTGCTTGATTTGCTCGAGGTTGCCAAAGGTATGGGCATCGAGAAGGTGGTTCTGGCCACAGAAGACAACAAGGAGATCGAGTTGTGAGCGTGATGTGTTGGGGTGGGGCTAATGAAGGATTTCAAGAGCGATGAATCTGAAGTCCGTCTTGAAGATTTGTTTCGTATTCGCCCTCCTCTTGGGGGCCGTTCTCTTCTCAAATCAGAAAGAGGAGGAAGAGGACCAGGTCGCTCAGATGACGAAGGAGTTGCTCGTCCTCGACAAGGAGAAAGTGGATGGTCTAACCATCGAAACAGACTCTGGGGCGGTGGTTTTGCGCAAAGAGGAAGGCACCTGGAGAATCATCGAACCCCTTGCTTTGGCTGCAAGCGAAGGCTCTGTGCAAGGTGTTCTGGCAAATCTCGAGAGGGCACATCTGAAGAAGTTCCTTCTCCTGGAAGAAGGAGAGGAGACCGAACGGCTCACTGAATATGGTCTGCTGCCGCCGAAGGTCAGAGTCATCGTACAGGTCGAGGGTGCCGTACTTGATACCATCGACTACGGCAATAGCCCGCTCAATGTATACGTGTACGTGAAGAAGGCTTCTGAGGATCGCGTCGGCATGACCGAGCTCTATAGGCGGACCGGCGTGGCCAAAAATCTGCGCCAAATGCGGGAAAAACGGGCTCTGGTATTTGCGAAGTCCGCCGTGACTGAATGGCGAATCGCCGGGCAGGGGTTGACGATCCAAGTGGCCAAGGCCGCCGAGGGATGGCGTCTGCAGCAGCCTTCGGTAGGCCCGGCAGATGGTGGACAGGTCGATTCCGTGCTTGCACATCTGGGTTCGGCTTTCATGACATTCGTCGATGACACACCCGCGAGTCTCGTACCCTTCGGACTCGATTCGCCAACGATGCAGATCGATGTCCACGTAGAGGGTGCGGATGGATCGCCAGCAATACACACCTTGTGGATTGGCGATGAAACCGAGAAGGGTCACTATGCGAAAAGCACATTAGGCCCATCGGTCTTCAGTCTGGATAGCTCTTTCGTACAGAGTCTGCCGACATCGGACCTTCCTCTGCGTCCCAAGCGTCTACTCGACTTTCAGCGAAAGCATGTGGATCGGATCGAATTCGTGTATCCCGATCGCTCGATCCTCTGCGTTCGTGACAACAATGCCTGGCTTGCTGTGTCACCGGTTCAGCCTGTTGATGGCACGCAGATCGAAGCGATCTTGCTTGCTCTGGAACGTCTGGAGGCGGTCGCCTTCGTTGAAGATCCTCGCGGCCTCGAATCGCCGCGCTTACGAATTCGCGCTTGGGCCGGAGATGCGAGCGTAGCTGACCTCGCTCTTGGGGATGTGGAGGGTGATAGAGTTCACGTACGAGGTGGGGCCGTCGAATCTGGCTGCTTGGTAGAGAAGGCAACGGCAGATCGATTGATGCCGGAGCGGATTTTTGTCGCCGAGTAGGTCAAAAAATGGCAAGAATGACGACTCCATTAGAAGACACAAGACGCTCAGGCGCGGAGCTATCGCTGCGGCGATCCTGCTGTTTATCGGTGGCGCCGCGATCTATTCATACTGGGTCGTCCCCATCAGGGAGCAAGCCGAGGCCCGGGCCTCGGTTGAAAAGGGCAACGCGCTGCTACAGGCTGGACAAACGATGAAGGCCATAAACCACTACAGTCGTGCCATCCAACTCGACTCGACATCTGTGCTTGCTCACAATGGTCTCGGCATGGCGTATCGAGGCGCGGGCAATTTTCCCCGCGCCGAGAGGTACTTACGCCGGGCCATTTCCTTCGATAGCGGTGCCGTGGAGACGTACAACAATCTGGCAATCGTCTATGCCGAGGGTGGGCGCCTCAGAGAGGCGGAGGCGACGTATCGCAAAGCGCTGACCATCGACTCCACCTCGGCGGTGATGCGTTTCAACGTCGGTGCTTTTTATGCCCAGGTTGGATCATACGCGGCGGCGGCAGAGCAGTACAAGCGTGCCATCGAGTTGCGCCACGATTTGTACCAGGCACACAACAATCTTGCCCTGGCCTACATCGCCCTGGGTAACACAGGAGACGCTGTCGCGGAATTTCAGACCTCGATCAGGATGAATCCGCGTCAGGGTCGAGCGTACTACAATCTCGGACTCGCTCTCGAGGAGCAGGGGAACTACGAAACCGCCGTCGCCCACTACCGCAAGGCACTTGGCAACCGGTTGCACAACCCCGACGTCCACTATCATCTCGGCCTGGCCCTGGAGGGGCTGCGTCAACAGATGCAGGCGACAGCACAATACGAAAGAGTTCTCGACCTCGATTCCGACCACAAACAAGCGCACTACCGCTTGGGGCTGATCGCAGTTGACCAGGGGGATTTCAACGAGGCCGAGGCCTTCTTCACGGCGGCCATCGACATCGATCCACAGTTTGCAGATGCCCACTACAACCTGGGCCGTCTCTTCATGAAGCAGGGCAGCAGAGATGCCGCCACGCGGGAGATGGAACTCTTCACATCTATGAGTGACTACAACAAGGAAGTGGAGAGCATCGAGCGGATTCTCCTCTACCTGCCACGGGATACGAAAGCACATCTGCAGTTGGGACAGGTCCACGAGAAATACCAGCAGCACGACAGGGCGATCGCATCATATCGTATGGCCCTGTCGATCCGACCAGGTTTTCAGGCCGCCCAGCAGGCGCTGACCGCGGCCCTCGAGATGTCAGAGTCCCGCTAATGGCAATGCAACCGACATCAGGAGGCAGACACCTATGGGATTTCTAGGAATTGTCATCGTCAGCATCTCGATGAGCGTCGCCTTCATCGCCAGGGATGTGCCCACCGGCGACTTCATGCTCTCCACCTTCCAGGCTGGGCAGAGCTTCTATTCCGAAGGGGCCTACGACCAGGCGATCGACAAATACCGCAGCGTCGGTGATGTGACCAGTGTCTTGCTGGACGACAGAGATATCGTCGTCGTCGTCGGCGAGGTCGAGGCCACCGTCAAGGATGCCGCCACCTACCAGGTGGGCAACTCGTATTTCAAGCTCTTCGAGGAAGAGTCGCTGGCGGCACAGAACCTGAGGGACGCCAAAAAGAAGGCCCGGCGTCTGGCACAGGCTGAAGAATATCTCGAACAGGCGGTGAGCTCCTTCTCTCGGGTGGAAGAGCAATCCAATTCCGAAGAGCTTCGCGTCCTTGCCCAAGGTCGCATCATGACCTGCTGGTACAGTGCTCGACACTTCGAAAATGTGATCCGCGAGGGTCGGGAGTTCGTCGAAGGCTACCCGCAGCACCCGTACGTAGTGGAAGCTCTCTACAACATCGGCTGGTCTTACTACGAACTCAAAGACTACGACAACAGCATTCTCGCCTTCACCGAACTGACGCAGAGATTCCAATCCGGTTTTCAGGTCAGCCGCGCACTGTTTCAGATCGGCGAGTGTTACTACGACCAGGAACGCTTCGCTGAGGCGATCCCGCACTACCAGGCGCTCGTAGACCAAGCCGACATTGGTGAACTGACTGAGCAGGACGTACAGCGAATGCAGTTTGAGAAAGTCGCTGGTTTGGTTGATGAAACCGAATATGAGCTGACAGCGAAGGCGCAGATCCGAATTGGTGACAGTCACAGCCAACTGCGGGATTTCGACAAGGCGGAAGATGCCTATCGCACCGTCACGACTGTGTTCTCTCAGGAACGACGACTGGTGGAGAAGGCCTACCAGAGTCTGGCAGACATGTATTTCTCGAGCCATCTGCTGGCTCGATGTGTGGATGCCTACCGAGAAGCCATCGACAATGCGGCGAGCAAAACGTTTCAAGCACGCATGCAATTTCAATTGGCGCAGCGCTACACTGAGGCCAGCAAGGAGTGGGGTGAAGATCTATTCGCCGACGCGATTCGCGAATACAATGTCTATCTGAAGGCATACGCTGAGGTCGCAAGTTCGGCAGGTTATTCACTCGCCAACACGTGGTACGAAATCGGGCAGGTCCACTACGCCAGAGCGGAACGCCTGGCGGCACAGGGAGCCGTTGCACCATCGCGGAACGCCTACCGCGAGGCATTGCAGGCGTATTCAACGCAACTGGAACAGTATCCTGACCCGGCCTTCGACATGGCCACCCGATTCAATGCCGCCCTCTCCCAGCAGATGATCGGTGGAGACGCGCAGAACGAAGCCATTGACGGCTTCAGACAGATCATCGTTGAGGATCCAGACGGACCCTATGCCACAAGCTCGCAGTTCCAGCTGGCGCGTATCCAACTCGGCTTGGGCCAACATGATCAATCTGCTGCCACGTATGCCGAGATCATCGCGGCCACAGCGGACTCGAGCCATCTGGATGTGGCGCATTTCGAACTGGGCCTGGTACTTGCCGCAGCGAAGGATCTGCCCCGGGCGACCCGTCACCTGCTGCAGGTACGCAAGGGTTCCCCACAGTATTCGCTGTCACGGCTAGAAGCTGCCCGTGGCTTTGTCAGCCTTACCGATTACGATCAGGCACTGGTTGTGTTGCAGCAGGGCATGGAGGTCGCTCAGAACGATGGCGAACGAGCCCAGTACTGGTATCTGACGGGCAAGGCCTACGTGGGCAAGCAAGACTACACGCTTGCGGTAGATGCCTTCTCCAAGACCATCGGCGTTTCCGCCGATCCGCTGCTCCGGGAGATCGCTCGCTACGACAGGGGCACGAGCTATACGCGTCTGGAGAGATACGTCGATGCCGTGGACGATCTGAAGATCCTTTCAGATTCAGACAACGAACGCATCCGCGGTGCCGTGCAGAGGATGCTCGGTATGGCCTATCTGCGACTGAACGATTCGCAGGAGGCCTTGAAAAGCTATCTCGAGCTGGCAGCTGCATCGACAGATCTCTCTGAGCGTGCCGACTACCTGGTTCTAATTCTTGAACTCTACATGGAGCAAGAGCAATACGAAGAGGCTGTTGCCGTGGGCCGCCAGATTCTGGCACTGGGGTTGGTAGACGACAAGAAGGACAGAGAGTATTCGATCCAGGAACAGGTGCACTTTCTCATTGCCGAGAGCCAGCACAGCGCCGAAAACTATGAGGCGGCCGTCGCCGCTTACCGTGAGGGGCTCAGGCGCTATCCTGACTCTTTCTACTCTCCGGATATGTCCTACGCGTTGGGAACCCTCTACTTCCAGATGGATCGTCTAGACGAGGCGGCGGCGACCCTCGAAGACTTCGTCAGCCGTTTCGGTGATTCACCCAACGCCTTGTATGGCTTCTACTACCTTGGCTACGCTCACTTCAGCCTGCGGGAGTTTGACAAGTCCCGAGACGTCTTCGCCGATCTTGCGCAGAAATTCCCCGACTCGGAAGTCGCGGCAGAATCCATGATGCGAGTCGCGGAGAGTGCTTTCAATTTGAGCGAGTTCGCCACGGTCATCGACGTCTATCAGGAGGTGCTCGTCGCGTATCCCGACGCACCCATCCGTGATGAAGCCACATACAACATGGCCTGGGCCTATTATGAGGCGAAGGATGAAGAGGCCTTTGTTCAAGGTTTGCGTCGTCTGCTTGATACGTTTCCAGAGAGTGAATTCGCGCCGGATGCGCGGTTTACCCTAGGAGATCATTTCTTCAACAAGGAGATGTATCAGCAGGCCCTGACAGAGTATCAGATCGTGATGCGTGATCACGGTGATTCGAAGATCGCCCTCGAGGTTCCGGAAGTGCTGAAGAACGTTCAAGAGATCATCGCCTATGGCGAGTACGAGAAGGCGATTGCCATTTTCAGCGAGGGACTGAGTCTTGAGAAAACCGACAACAAGGCGGCAGCGGTAGAGAAGTTCCGCGAGGTGGTGCCTCTGTTCGTCGATCTGATGGAAAAGTACCCGGGCACGGAGGTACAGGTCGGAGCCCTGAGTAACCTGGGTATCTGCTACGAGTTCCTCAATCAGTGGACGGATGCGGTACAGACATACGACAAAGTGATCGAGCTGTTCGAGAACCAGCAGGCAAGCCAGGAAGCCTACCAGTTCGCCAAGGGTCATCGCGACTGGATCGTGACCTCTCGGCTTTGAGAGGCATCTAGTTTGCGTCAGAAAGGGAAGCCATGAGCTCTCTGCAGAAAGTTGTGAACTGGGTCTCGGTGATCTGTGTGGGGCTCTTTGCGGTGGGTTGTATCATCTTCCCTCCGAAGATCCACTATAACTCCTACATGAATCCCACTGCGCTCCCAGAGGATACTGAATCCTATCGAACCGACGAGGACGGTTCGATCTCATATGTCGCAGAGGGGCTGCGGGTTCGTGTCGACTACCTCACCGATGCCGAGTTGAACGCGCTACTTCCGGAGGACTCGGGACGCGGTGAGTATTCTACCAATCCCTACACCTATGGCAATGACATCGAAGGGGACGTCGGCTATGTTCCCAATCGATTCACCGTCTTTCGTGTCAGTGTCTTCAATCAGACCTATGCGAAAGTCGAATTTGATCCACTCGATGTGGATCTGGTTACCGATCAAGGCGAGGCAAAACACGCCTATGGGATTCCATCCACCTCTCCGAACAGTAGTTTCGAGAGATACTACCGCGGCATCCGGGGTCAAAGTGGCAATGAGTTCTATCGGTTCGAAGTGCGGATGGGACATGTGCGTAGTCTTGGCTATGCCGAGGACCAGCCCATCTTCAAGGGCGAGAGCTACAGTGGCTTGATCGCCTTCGATTTCCTTGATTCCGAGGTCAAGAAGGTCCGCTTCGTGCTGCCAGAGTTCGCCCTCAAGTTCGACGAATTCGGTGGTGTCATCGAGGCCATCGACTGCCAATTCGATTTCGATCGTCACATCGAGAAGTGGACAGTGGAAGACACTCAAGTAAGCACCGACAGCCGGCAGCCGTAGGCCGTAGGCCGGAGCCCGTGAGTCGTAGATGTTTTCTGAGGTTGGTGGTAGCTGTCTGTTTCCTCCCGGTCCTGCCGCTACACGCGATTCAAAGTGGCGACAGTGTCGTCATCTTTCCTTTCGAAGATCACAGCGACTTTCCTGGTACCTGGGACCTTCGTCGTGGTCTCCCAGAGCAGCTGGCAGCGTCCTTGCAGCAGACCCTGGGTCTGGTCGTCGTGCCTTTCGACTCGGTTACATCCAAGACCGATATGACAGGACCCCTGACGACAGATCAGTGCCGTGATATTGGCGAGGCTCTCGGCGCCGATCTCGTTCTGACAGGGAATATCGTCGACTTCTCCATCAAACGATTCTCCGTGGGGAATCCGTATGTCGCTGGTTACGCGTCGTACACTACCCTCGTAGATCTGGAGATACGTCTGATACGGACCTTCCCTGGCGCGACGAAGGTTGAGTCCTTCCGCGGCAAGGCCGAAGAAGCCGCCGACGATCTTGGGCTGACACTCCTGGGTAAACCGTCGCAGTCGAGTGCCGTCCACAAGCAACTCAATGACGTGCCTTTTGGTGGCGACGTGTTTTCGGCGACCCTCATCGGCAAGGCGACGCATCGATCACTGCAACAGATCGTGGATGGGCTTGCCGCACGAATCCTGAATGAAACGGTCGCTTTGAAGGGGAGACCGAGGATTCTTAGCCTGGAGGGAAGGTCGGGTTTTGTGAATCTGGGTATTGCAGACCAGATAGAGCCAGGGCATCGCTTTCTGGTCCGTTCCCACATCGATAGTCAGGTAGTAGGCGCCATTCAGATCGTCGTTCCTCTCGCCGAGCACCTGTCGCAGATTCGGGTGACTGAAGGTGCGCAGAAAATCCGCGAGGGGGACCTGCTTCGTCCGCCGAGAGGGCGCTGACATGAACCGATGGCAGATCCGAAGAGTCTGCACCGTGTGGTTCTGTGTGGTGTGCTGTCTGACGGCATCGTCGGTCTGCAGTGCAGTCACCTTCGTCAATGTGGCGGTCGAAGCGGGTGTCGATTTTCGCTACACCCACGGAGGTACGGGGCAGAAGTTCTTCATCGAGACCATGGGACCCGGGTGTGCCTTCCTGGACTACGATGGCGATGGCGGACTCGATATCTATGCAGTCAACGGGCACTCCCTGAAAGAAGGGGCACAGGCGCAAGAGACAAACCACCTCTTTCGCAACAAGGGGAATGGGACATTTGCCGACGTCTCAGTTGCTGCAGGGGTTGATGACCGTGGGTATGGCGTGGGAGTGACGGCAGCTGACTACGACAACGACGGAGATGCGGACCTTTTTGTCAGCAACTATGGTCCGAATGTCCTGTATGCCAACTCGGCGGACGGAAGTTTTCGAGACCATACCGCACTTGCTGGCGTCGGCGACTCAAGCTGGGGTACTGGTTGTACGTTTCTCGATGTCGACAACGATGGGCTCCTCGACCTCTACGTCGCCAACTACCTCGATTACACCCTCGATGAGCCGGGCAAGGACCTGACACCCTACGTTGTCGCTGCCGGTGGTGATGCTCCGAGAATGGACCTCCGAGCCTACCCGAGTCCGGACAACTTTGACGGCGCACCAGACATCCTCTATCGCAACGTTGGAGATGGAACCTTTGTGGACGTCACCGAAAAAGCGGGCGTGCTCAACCCCGATGGCAAGGGAATGGGTGTCGTGAGTGGTGACTATGATGCGGACGGCTTTGTGGATGTCTTCGTTGCCAATGATCAGCGTGCGAACTTTCTCTACCGCAATGGCGGTGACGGAACCTTCACCGACGAGGCCTTACTCGCCGGCGTCGGCTACAGTGGTGATGGACGAGTGGAAGCCAGTATGGGGGCGGATTTCGGTGACTATGACAATGATGGATTTATAGACCTCGTTGTGCCAAATTTTCAGGGCGAGCCAACCAGCCTCTATCGCAACGAAGGAGACGGGATGTTCTCCTATAAATCATCTCGCTCGGGCATAGGCCGCGCGTCGTTGACCACCGTTGGCTGGAGTACCGCCTTTTTCGACTACAACAATGATGGCTTCCTTGATGTTTTCGTCGCAAATGGACATACGCTGGACAACATCGAGCTCTTCGACGCATCCGCCACCTACCCGCAGCGCAACCAGTTATTCGCCAATCGCCACGACGGCACCTTCGATGACGTAACCGACGACATGGGCCCGGGGCTGGCGATTGCGAAGGTCAGTCGAGGCGCTGCCTTTGGTGATTACGACGAGGATGGCGATGTGGATATCTTTGTCGTCCATTCGACGGGTGCCGCTGATTTATTGCGTAACGACGGCGCCAATCATACGGGGCACTGGCTTCACGTGCGAGCTGTGGGTGTGACCAGCAATCGTGATGGTGTTGGCGCGAAGATCGAGATCCGCACCGATGGAATGCAACAGCTCCGAGAGATCAAGACCGGATCTGGTCTCTACAGCCAGAATGACTTGCGAGTCACCTTCGGTCTGGGAGAGAAGACTCACATCGAGTTGTTGCAGGTGAGGTGGCCAAGTGGAGTTGTGGACCGTATTCATGAACTCACCGTTGATCAGACAATCGTCGTGATCGAGGGTGAGGGACGTATCGCAGAGAGCCGCGATGCCGAGTGACTGGCACAGTGCTTTCGCTAAAGGATTTTTTGTAAAAAGGAGCTTTTGAATGAGGAACCGCGCGGTTGATCTGACTGTTTTCTGGCTGGCTATCTTGTGGGTGTTGCCTGCGAGTAGTCAGGTCTCTCTGTCCAAGAGTGAACGCGATGGTCAGCCCATCTATGTCATCGAAAACAAGTACGTGCGGAGCGAGATCGCCTACACCCGGGCAAGGTCTCCCTTGAGCTATTTCGACAAGATCACACAGGTAGAGCAGTTGCGGCAGCTGGCGCCACTTAATGGGAATCACGGCAAGCATACATCCCATGGTGGCGTCGCCGAAGCCGTTCCCTGGACGGGCGGCTCCCCGTATATGGGGTATCTCTGGACGCAGCCGTGGCAGATGACGGCACGCACATACGACGACCACGTGGTGCTGACGGGAGAGATCACCTTTCCCTATGCAGATCCTGTCACGGGGCGGCTGGCGGAGCTAAGATTCCAAAAGACGATGACCGCCTACGAAGGGTCCACGCGCCTGAAGATGGACTATCGCATTGAGAATGTGGGTGATGGTCCAGCACGCTTTCAGCATTGCGTTCATGGCAGTCCCTGTGTCGGGGGGACGTGCGACGATGGTGACTATTTCTTCGCGCCAGGGGACCGCAGTTGGATCGTGTGGAGTAGTATTTTGCCACACCTGAAGATCCCTGACCAGTCGTGGCACTCGTGGCCCATTCAGGAGGCCGTCGACTTCGCGCCAAGCGATGCCGAGGGTGGCCTGCAGCTATTCGTGCCCGCCTCCTGGGGTGTGATGGGAGACGACAAGACAAAGGAAGTCATGGCCATGGTGAGTTCGCCCGTGATGGTAGGCGACCGTGAAATCCCGATGTATATGGGCTACACCCGCGGCGGTGAGAATTACTATCTGGAGCCTTCGCTGACGAAGCATATTTCCAATCACGATGACCGTTGGGAGCGGGAGGGATACTCCGTCGACCTGGACCGCGGCGAGACCTGCGTCTTTACAGTAGACATGGCCATGTTTCACGGCGTGTCCAAGAGTCAGGTCACATCCGTGCATAGTATGACGGGAGACTATCTGTTGCTGCAGGCGCCGAGTGTGGAGGTTGATTCGAACAAAGCCCACATCGACATCACGATCGCTGTGACGGGGGACGCGCAACTGATCGTCGTCGAAATGCCGACGGGTGATGTCTTGTCCACGACGATTCTGACACCTGGCAAAGTGCAGCGTATTGATGAGGACGTTTCCCTATCCGATAAGGATGCGACAGTCAGCGTGTTCCTGGGCAACGCAGCTGGCAAACAGATACTGGCCGAAGGCACAGGCGGCTGATGGCTTTCAAATCGAGAAACTACCCTCCCGAACATGGAATTCTGATTCCCCGGGCGCACCAGCGGCAGGTCATCCGCGACCTTCTCGGTGCCACGCCGATGCGCGCCTCCGATGCCGACTATCTCGCCGATCGATTGGTGACCAACGACGGACGCTGTCTCTACAGCCACGGAAGCCGACAGTTGCCCCACTATCTTGAGAATCTGAATGGCGGCAACGTCAATCCTGAGCCGAATGTTCAGGTCGTGTCCGCCTTCGGTGCCACGGCACGCGTGGATGGTGACGGCGGCCTCGGGTATATGGCTTGCCGAGTGGGTATGGAAAAAGTCTTGGAACTCACGGAGCAACTTGGCACGGGGGCCTGCACGACGGGCAATCATTTTCACGTCGGGTCTGTCGGCACCTGGACACGCATGGCGGCGGCGAAGGGATACATCGGCATGGCTATGTCGGCGCATCGCAATCGCCTCGATGCGAGCAAGATGATCTCTCATCTACCGAATGCATCACCTATCAGCTTCGCTTTTCCAGCTGGCGAACAACCACCCCTGGTCCTCGACATGGGAAGCAGCATCCTCCCACGTGACGCGGATCTGATGGAGCGCATGCCTCACGGCTACTTCAAGGCGATCGGTCTGTCTGCCGTGGTGCAGGGTCTGTCCGGGATCCTTGCCGGTATCTACAGAGAAGAGCTGACACCACCAGAGGGTAAGTGGACGGCAAATCAAGGTGGCTTCCTTTGTGCGTGGGATGTGCGCCACTTCATGGAGGCCGACGAATACACAGCAGAGATGGATCGCTTCACCGAGGGCGCTCGAAACATGCAACCACTGCCCGGTCTCAGCCGTGCTGAGCTTCCCGGTGGCATGGAGTGGCAGTGGGAGAAGGACAATCAAGAGCGGGGAATTCCGCTGGGGGACGAACATCGAGAGCAGCTCGAGACCCTGGCAGCCGAAGTCGGTGTCGACTGCGGTTACGCCCAATTCGACAACACGAGGTTCTGACATGGCCAATGATTCCTGGAAGACGGGTATCTATCTGACCCCCGATATCATCCAGAAACATCCTGTATACGTCGAACGCCTACGCGACGAGATCGGGCTCGATACGGTCGTCATCCCATTCACCGGCGAATTACCCGATGACGTGATGAGCCTGAGCCCGTATGGAGGTCGAACGCCGACGGATGCGGAACTGGACGAACTCGTTCTGCGCCACTTTGATGGGCGGCCCGTCGATCCACGCGAGTATGAGCAAGCGAAGAAGTTTTGCGGCCCTGCCGTTACCGCCAATGGTGACGACAAGGCATTTCGGGCCATCGTGGAGCAGTTGCAGAACGCAGGTTTGAAAGTGTGGACCTATGGTGGCGCCTGGACCATTCGACGCCTCACCTATTGCCCATCACGACCGGATACACAGCGTTGGTTTGAAGCGGCCTATGCGCATTGGGCGAGAGAATACGGTTTCGATGCCCTCGACATTACACACACGCGCTACTCCATGGCCAGTTTCCCCCTTGGTCTTTTCGGTTGCACGTGCAGCTTCTGTGAAGCCGCTGCCGGGGACTTGGGCTACGACATGGGAAAGATGATTGCAGACCTGAAGAGTGCACGGGAAGGGCTGCACCAACTCGACGGCGTCCGCCTGGGTCAGGTGGCGCGTCTGGGCTTCGGTTTCTTCGATGTCATCCACGCCATGGGGCTCAAGTCGGGGGTTCTGGACTGGGTCCGTTTCCGCTGTGATCTGCTGACTCGAAATCTCAACCGTTTCCGCACGATCGTACATGAGGCGGCACCGGATGTGAAATTCGGTACAGACACCTATCCCTCCTC
>Ga0114999_10001736_pt1 | contig 29869 bp, 23 predicted proteins | sample ArcticOcean_MG_C_3_FD_89820 | JGI IMG/M metagenome (GOLD analysis project Ga0114999, IMG submission 89820) | Marine microbial communities from western Arctic Ocean - ArcticOcean_MG_CB8_126 | ecosystem: Environmental > Aquatic > Marine > Oceanic | place: Arctic Ocean: Canada Basin | collected...
CCCAAACTGCATCGCCGCGTGATGGAATTGAGGACTCGGCGGTAGACGATCTGGAACAACAAAAGCTAAGTGCTCCCGGTTAATGGGTCTACAACTGGGTCTACATCGACCGTCTTGGCGGAGTAAGGAAAGGGATCTCGACTGGCGTTTACCAGTCTACGGCCAGGTGGAATGGGTGGTGGGCGAAGCAGGGATCGAACCTGCGACCTCCTGTGTGTAAGACAGGCGCTCTAACCGCTGAGCTATTCGCCCACGCAAACCAGGCTGGTCCCGCGGCTCTGTTGCAACCGAGGGCGGTGGAGTCCCACGTTGCACGCACCATGTCCAGCCTGGGCCCCTTCAACCGGGCGCAGGCCATCAAGACCGTGATTGGGATGGGACTGCTGGCCTAGGCCTGGTCACCGATCGGCCGCGCCGGCACACCCGCAACGGTGGTACTCGCCGCGACATCCTCCCGCACAACAGCCCCTGCCCCGACCACCGCGTGCTCACCTATACACACGCCCGGCAGGACGATGGCACCGGCCCCCAGCCAGGCGAACACGCCCACACTGACGCCGCCCGAGGTGATCGCACCAGGGCTCGCATGCGCATAGTCTCCCAACTCCGTATCGTGGTCCAATACTGCACTCGTGTTCACAACGCTGCCGACGCCGAGCTTGCATCCAATGTTGACGACCGCACCAGGCATGACGACGGCCCCGGCCCCCACGCTGACGCCCGGCGCGATCACGGCTGATGGATCGACGCTCGATGCGATTGTCAGTCCCTCTGCCTGTAGTCTGCTCTGACGCATACCCCGCTGCGCGTTGTCACCCACGCCGACGATGACCGAGGCGCCGAGGCTGGAGGCCAGCCGTGCAGCGTCCTCGGACGTCCCGAGCACCCGCACCCCGTCAACCTCCGTACCAGTCTTCGCGGCGGCGTCGTCCAGGAAGCCGGCGATCTCACGCCCAGCCGCGCGCAGCACCTGCGCGACCACGCGCCCGTGCCCTCCGGCACCGAGTATCAGCACCGGGCTGCGGTCCATTTCAGTGGGTTTTTTCGCCATGGCTCCCGCCAATTCTAGCGGCCCGATGGCCTTCACCGCTCGTCAGGTCCTTCACGCTTGTGGCGCTCGTCGGTGAACTTGGGCATCGTGGCGTGCCCTTCAGCGCTCACACCTTCGCGGCGAAGCACGGCCAGCGCGGTGCGCACGAATATCTTCGCGTCCAGCCACAGAGACCAGTTGTCGACGTACCAGACGTCTCGCTCGAACTTCGCCTCCCAGTCGAGGGCGTTTCGACCGCCGGAAAGCACGGGGCCAGCCATCCCTGGGGGCATTTCGTGCCGCCGCATTTCGTTGGGTGTGTATGCCCCGCGATACTCGACCAGCAGCGGCCGCGGCCCTACCAGGCTCATTTCACCTCGGAGTACGTTGATTAGCTCCGGCAATTCATCAACGGTCGTATTTCGCAACAGATTCCCGATCGCCGTCATGCGCTGCTCGTCCGGCAGTGGACTGCCATCAGCCGCGCGGTCGTCGCGCATGGTGCGGAACTTGAGGACAGTGAACTCGCGTCCTCGGTAGCCGAGCCGCGGCTGACGGAAGAGCACCGGCGAGCCCATGGTCACGCGGACGACGAGCCCGACTAGCAGCATCACGGGGGCGAAGACCACCAGGAGTAAGGTCGAGCCGATGAGGTCGACAAGCCGCTTCGCCCGCAGGCTGAGCCTTTTCACCTCGTTGCCTCATCGAGCACCGCGATGAGCCGGTGCGCCAGCAGAGTGCGGTCGAACTCGCGCTCGGCGAGGGCGCGCGCGTTGCGTCCATACCGCTCGACGACATCGGGATGGTCACGCAGGTAGGTCATGCACTCCGCAAGGGCCTCGGGGTCGTCAGGCGGCGCGTAGACGCCGGCCTCGTTGTCCTCGACCAACGATTGGAGCCAGCCCGGCGTGTTCACGATGGCGGGTCGGCCAGCGGCGAAGGTGTCAAACAATTTGTTCGGTGAGCAGGTGTAGAGAACAGGGACGTTCTTGTAGATGGTCATACCAACATCCGAGGCCGCGACCAGGCTAGCCACGGCGTCCTTGTCCGGCACTTGAGTGGAGAAGACGACGTTGCTCAGGTCGTTGTCGCGCACCCAACGCTCCAGATCAGCGCGGCGCTTGCCGTTGCCGTGCAGGACCACGGCTATGTCGTCTTCGCCGCGTTCCTGGAGCAGCTTCGCGGCCTGTAGCACAGGGATCAGGTCGTTCGCTTCGCCCATGGCTCCGAAGTAGGTGCAGACGAACTTGCCGTCGAGGCCCAATCGCTGGCGGAAGTCGGCCCCGTCTCGCTCAGGGTAGAACAGGTCGAGGTCCGATGCGTTGGGGATGACCGTGACTCGGTCCTCGGGCACCCCGGCCGCCACGACGCCGTCACGCATGCCCGGAGAGAGCGCGACGACGTGCTTCGAGCGGGCGTAGATGAAGCTCTCAAGCCGCCGCGCAGCCCAGCGAAACAGCGGATTACGCAACGCGCCCAACTGTATCGGTGCCTCGGGCCAGAGGTCGCGCACCTCGAAAACCATCGACCTGCGGTGCCATCGGCTGGCCACTACGCCCGGTAGGCCGATGGTCAGCGGCGTCGACGTGGCGAAGACAACGTCCGGCCGAGGCAACGAGAGCACCGCAATACTGCTGGTCACCGCGAAGCTCGCGAACGCCAGGGCACGGCTCACGTAGCCCCGGGCGGTGCCGCCAACGTAGTCGGTGTAACCGCCCCGCACCTCGACCACCTCGATGCCGTTTATTTCGTGGCGGCGGCTCAGCAGCCCCCGCCACGGCACGCGCGGGTCCGCGGCGGTGACCATGGTCACACGATGCCCCTCGGCGACCATGCGGCGCGCGAACTCATAAGAGCGGGTGCCGCCGATCCCCGAACGGGTCACGAAGTACTGGTGCAGGTAAAGGATGTGCACTTTAGGTTGCCTCCAGTCGAACCTGATCGCGCAGTCCGGCGCCGTCCACGAATAACGCGTTCAGCGGTGTCCCCGTGACGCTCGGCGGACCAATCTCCAGCTCCAGCGCCGCTCCCGATGGGCCACGCGCCGTCACCTTGTCCTGCCCAAGCTCGGCCTGCCATTCGGGGTCCAGCACGAAGACGGTCACGAAGCGGCCTGGGAGCGATGCGACGCCCGATACCCTCAGGGACAGCGCAGACTCTCTGATCCCGTAGTAGCGCGAGCGCCACCCACGCGGCGCCGCACTGTCGTCGCCGCAGGTCACGTCAGCTCGCACGGACGCCAGGCCGGTGGTCCGCCATTGCACTGTCGCACCGCCGAAAAGGTCCAGCCGAAGCTGTCCTCCAGTCGCGTCCAACGTGTGGTCGGCAGGACTCAGGAGCCACTGAAGCGCGGCCAGTTGCGTACCCTCTCCCATCAGGTCGTCAACGACTACCCAAAGGGCGTCTCCGGCCCGCAAGACGCTGCGACGGTGCGTCACTGGCGGGTCGAGCCTCCTATAGCCGTCATGCTCGCCCTGAAACACTTCGATGGTCCCTTGCTCACCACAGGCGAGGGGGCGCGCGCGGGCCTTCGCCCAGCGCAGCCACATGAAGTGCGGGCCATGGGCCATCTGGTCTGCACCTCCGACCTCGACGGTATTGTGGGCCGCCGTCGCGCCTAGGCCGCCGTTCCACGGCGGCTCGTCGTAATAGCGATAGGTCCCTGCGTCGCACGCCACGTTGACGCCGTCGTGCCACAAATCGACGTGCAGCAGGTCCGCCTGTCCTGGCCGGTAGGAATAGCTGACGCACCGCACGACGCCGAAACCCCGTGCCCCGCGCAGGGCATAGTAACCGCCGTCACGAGCCGCGAGGCTGGTCCTGGAGCCGCCGTCTTGCGGCGCATCCAGCGCTTGGGGACCGAGCAGCCACAGTGCCTCCTCGTCCCAAGGCCCGGCGGCGTAGGTGCGACTACCATGCGCGAGGTTACGCGCCGCGCCAACCACCGGACGAAAGTCTTCGTAGGCGCAGGTTGATAGTGGCAAAACCAGGGCGCCGTCGTTGTTACCGTAGTTGGGCACGCAACCGGTTGCCTCGTCCTGAAGCGCATACAAGAAGTCGGCAGCGCACCCGACGCGGTCGGCGACGCTCGCCGGGAGCGGATCGCCTGCCGCCTTGCCAAGCGCGAGGGCCCACAGGTAATCGTGCAGCATCACGCGGTGGTAATTCGTCGAGTTCTGGATGTAGGAGCCGTCCGGCGCGATTTGGCGAACGGCCTCGCTGGTCAGAATGGCACGCCCATGCTCGCGCCAGCGAGAGGCGCTCGTGAGCTCCGGGAACAGCAGCCCAACAGTCCACAGGCCCACGCCCTCGCTGATGGCGTGGTTGTTGCGCTGGAGCTCGGCATAGGTGTGTGCCCGGTCGATGCGGTCGGCCTGCGCGCCGATGGCCCCAGCAAGCTCCGCCACGCGCTCGGGTGTCGAGGCGAGGGCGCCGTCGAAGGCGTGGAGGGCGAAGCACCACGCCATGAGCCGCAGCGCGATCTCCTGGCCGTCCTTCCAGTGTGCCCCCGTGTTCGGTGGATTGTCCCGCACCCAGGACTGGGCGAGCCGCCAAAAGGCCTCGGGGAATCGCTCGTCGTCGGTCGCCCAATAGGCACGGGCCAGCGTATATGCGAAGCCGAACCTGCCTGGCTCCCACACGTACTTGATGTCGCCGGTCACGGGGGAGTAGACCGGCACGCGCGTCCAATGCGCCTCCGACGGCAGGCGCTGACCGGTGAAGGGGTTGGCGTGCCAGCCCCCGTCGACAGCAAGCGTCGATGCTGTCGCTGACGAGAAGTAGGTCAGTTCGCCATCGACGATGCGGTCGGCCTCCCCGCGAAGCACCTCGATACCCCGTTCGCCCAGCAGGCCACGGAGCACGGGAGCCACCAGGCTGCGATCGCCGACGAAGAAGCGCTTGCGTTGGGCCGCACGATGATCAGCATAGGCACGGGGTTCCGGCGATACGCTGGAGCCGAGCCACCGCAGCAGCTCATGCTCGTCCCACGGGCGCCGGGGGAAGCGCCGGGCGTGGAATCCGCTATGCACCACGGCTTCGTAGGCGACGCGGCTCGCGAGCCAACCCACGCCGTAGTCGGCGGCAGCATCGCGGACCAGCCGAATGCTCTTCGGTATCGACCTCAGCATGTGGGCGTCACTTCCATTTATCGCGTCTGAAGGGCCTGGGAATGACCAGCCCTAGGCCCGCGGCGTCCCCGCTGGGCAACGGACGGGGCCCAACGCGGCGTTCACGGTCCGCAGGACATGCTCGAGGTCTTCACCGGCGATAGAGGTGGGGAGGTTCGCACAATGCGCGGCGATCTCCTCGGCCACAGGGCAGCTACCCCAGCGATAGCCCGCCTGCCCGAAGTCGCACGACGCGGGGTGGAGCGGCGCCTGGAACCACTGGCCCAGTTCGATCTGCCGCTCGCCAAATCGCCGGACCGCACGCTCGCGATGCTCAACCTGTACTGGGTAGCGCAGCAGCGGGAGGTCAGGCCTCGGGGCCCCGAGGTGGTCGGCGTAGCGGTTCGCCGACGCGCGCCGCCCCTCGGCAATGGCGTCGAGCCGGCGCAGTTGGCGCAGCAGCAGCTCAGCCTGGAGGTCTGAGATGCGCGAGGCGGGCTGAGCGGGCGGCGCGCCCTGTTGTTGCGCGGCCGGAATCGACTCGCGAAGCAGGCCAGCGCGCAGGAGCAGTGCGAACACGATGCGTCCGGTGCCGACCACGCTGGGGTGATAGAGCGCACCGGCCAGGAGGACGTGCAGGCCGGTGCGCACTGTCTGCCAGCGCCCGAGGCGCGGCGCCGCGTCCTGGGCTTCACGCAGCCGCGCAGCCACCGCATCATCCATGGTCACGGCCGCGCCGCCCCAGAAACATGTGATGGGTTTGGTGTTCTCGAAGGAGAAGAAAGCGCCGTCGGTCTTACTCCCTGGGGCGCTGCCGTCCGGCCAACGGCCCAGCGCGTGAGCCGAGTCTTCGACGACACGGATGCCGTTGGGCCTGGCGATGGCCAGTATCTCATCGACGCGGTCGGGGTAGCCGAACGTGTGCTGAGCCACGATCACCTTGGTTCGCTCTGAGATGGCCCCCCGCAGCAGGTCGAGGTCCAGTAGGTAGTCCTCGCCGATGTCCACGTAGACCGGCGTCGCGCCAAGGTGCTGGATGGCGAACGGGACGACGACACAGGTGAACGCAGGGACGATGACCTCCGCGCCAGGGCCCACGTCGAGCGCCTGGAGCAGCGCACGAAGCGAGGTGCGCCCGCCGCCAAAAGTTATCGCGTGCGTGACGCCAAGCTTGTCCACAAGCCCTCGCTCCAAGGCATCGACGCCGCCGCTCCGCAAGCCCAGCGCATAAGCCATCGTCGCTCGCAACAACGCAAAATGGTCCTCCCATGTGAGGGTGATGAAAGACCACCGAACCTCACGCAGGCGCGTGCGGAACAGGAGCAAGCGAAGTTGCCGCAGCAAAAGCCTCATGCGCCAAGCAGCTCACGAACGGCGCCGCTGATATAAGCAACATCCTCGTCCGTTAGCCCCGCCCCGCTGGGCAGACTGATTCCCTGGTTGCCCAGACGCTCGGCGACTGGATACGAGACGTCCTCGTGGTACGGCGGGAGGCTCGGCAACGGCACGAAGAAGGGCCGTGACTCGATCTCCCGCTCCGCAAGCTTCGTCATCAGAACCTCGGCACCCAGCGGCGCATTGTCTTCGACGACAACGCTCGTCAGCCAGTTCACAGGCCTCGCCCACGGAGCCACTGCCTGAAAGCGCAGCGGCGCGCCGTCGAGCCCGCGCCGATAGGCGGCGAGGATGCGGTGTTTGTGCGCCAGCATTTCGTCGATCCGCTCAACCTGCGCGAGCCCCACTGCGGCAGGCAGGTTGCTCAGCCGGTAGTTGTAGCCGATCACCGGGTGCCAGTAGCGGCGCTGCGGGTCGGTGCCCTGGTCGCGCAGCTGCTTGACCGTCGCGGCCAGCGCCTCCGAGTGCGTCGTCAGCATGCCGCCCTCGCCCGTCGTAACGATCTTGTTGCCGTAGAAGCTGAAGCAGCCAGCATCGGCAAGGCCGCCCACGCGCGCGCCGTCGCAGGTTGCGCCATGGGCCTCGGCGGCGTCCTCAATCAGTGCCAGTCGGTGCTCGTCCGCGATGGCCCGCAAGGCGCGCACGTCGGCCGGGTGGCCGTACAGATGGACAGCGATGATGGCCTTGGTCCTCGAAGTGACTTTGGCCTTCGCAGCCTCGGGATCCATGCCCCAGTAGTCCGGCTCGACGTCGACGAACACCGGCGTCGCGCCTGCATGGACGACGACGTTCGCGGTCGCCACGAACGTCAGCGCGGGGACCAGCACCTCGTCTCCCGGGCCGACGCCCAGCGCCAAGAGGGCCAGGTGGAGTGCCGTCGTCCCGTTGGAGGTGGCCAGGGCGTGCTCGACGCCGCAGTAAGCGGCAAATGCATCTTCGAACCGGCCGACGTAGGAGCCGATGGACGAGACTTCGCCGGCCCTAAGCGCGTCGGTGACGTAAGCAAGCTCGCGGTCCCCCAGCAGCGGCTCGGCGACCGGGTATTTCATTTCCGTAGCCCCCTAGTCAGGAAGACCGCCTCGGCTGGATAGCTAGGCGCGTCCCAAGGGAACACCTCTCCTTCGAGGCGGCGGCGCCAGCGGTCGTGGTCTTCCTCCACCATCATCTTGATCAGCTCTCCGAAGCTGACCTTTGGTTCCCATCCGATCTCCGCGGCCGCCTTTCGGGCATCGCCGCGCAGGTGATGGACGTCGATGGGCCGCATATGGCTCTGGTCGACGCGGACGTAGCGCTCCCAGTCCAAGCCCAGCGCGCTGAACGCCGCCTCCACGACCTCGTGCACGGAGTGTGATTCGCCTGTCGCGATAACATAGTCGCTCGGTGTGTCCATTTGCAGCATGGCCCACATGGCCTCGACATACTCACCGGCGAAACCCCAGTCCCTACGGGCATCGAGGTTGCCCAACGACAACTCGTCTCGCACACCCAGCGCGATCTGCGCTGCGGCGTTGGTGATCTTGCGCGTCACGAACTCCAACCCGCGCAGCGGCGACTCGTGGTTGAACAGAATGCCGTTGGCCGCGAAGAGGCCGTAGCCCTCTCGGTAGATGCGTGTCACATGGTAGGCATACAGCTTGGCGGCGGCGTAGGGCGAGGCCGGCTCCATCGGCGTCGACTCGGAGAGTCCGTTCTCGTCGGCCTCCACGTTGCCGTAAATCTCCGAGGAGGACGCCTGGTAGAAGCGGATCTTCGGGTTCACGCTGCGGATGACCTCGAGGAGACGCGTCGCGCCCATACCGTCGACGTCCCCGGTCAGCATCGGGGTCTCGAAGGAGGCACCGACGAAGGACTGCGCCGCGAGGTTGTAGATCTCCTTCGGCTCGGAGACGGTCACGGCCTCTAAGAGGCTGGCCATATCGGAGACGTCGGCGTGCAGTAGCGTGACGCGCTCGGTCACGCCCAGGGCGTCCAGCCGCCAGAAGTTCGGGGTCGAGGTGCGCCGGTAGGTCCCGAAGACCTCGTAGCCTTTGTCGAGCAGCAGTTTCGCCAGATAGGCACCGTCCTGGCCGGTCACTCCCGTCACGAGCGCTCGGTTGGCCACGCTACGCCCTCCCGTCGCCGACGCGGATGATGTCGACACCTTGCGCCGCAAGCTCATCGAGCCTATCAAGGCTGTGCCACGCATCGATGATCAGCAGCGGCCTGGCGGCACTCGCCGCCAGCACGCGGGCATCGAGGCCCCGGAATGCCCGGTGGTCGTTCATCACGGCGATCACGTGGGCGCCCTCAACGGCCGCTTCGATGCTTGGCTCGGTCGGCACACCGTTGAGCTCGTGGACCACGGAGTCGTGCAGGCGAAATGCGACTGCCCCATCGCCCAGCGCCGCCGCCACCTCGCGGATCGTCGCCACGGCCGGCGAGCCGCGCACGTCGTCCGTCTCGGGCGTGCCTTTGAATGCCAGGCCAAGCAGTGCCACGGCCGGTGCTTCGATGGCGTGACGTCCTAGGAAGCCGAGGATCTCGTTTGCCACTCGGCCCGTTGCCCGAGCATTCACGGCGACCACGGCATCGAGTATCTCTGTCGGCGCGCCGGACTTATGGGCGAAGTAGCGCAGGATCAGCGGATCCTTGGACAGGCACGGGCCCTCGGCCCCAAGAGCGGGACGAAACACTGACGTACGGTCGTAGGAGGTGTTCACAGCGCTAACGACATCGTAGGCGTCGATGCCCGCCTCCTCGGCGATGCGGCCAAGTTCGTTGGCGAAGCCAATGTTGAGTGTTCGGTACATGTTATCGACCAGCTTCGCGACCTCAGCGACTTCTGTGGATGGGGCCAAGACGACGCTGCCGGCGAGCTTACCCATGACCTCGGCGCAGCGCTCTGCGCTTGCATCGTCGATGCCGCCGACGATGACCGGCAGGCGGGAAAGCTCCTCGAGCGCCTTGCCGGAAACCGTGCGCTCGGGACTAAATGCGACGAAGAATTCGGTGCCCAATCGCAACCCGGAGCCAGCCGCAAAGTCGGCAGCCGCTCGCCGCGTCGTCCCGGGTATGACGGTGGAGCGTAGCGTGATGAGCTGCCCTGGGCGCAGGCGGGGCGCGATGCCGGCGATGCACGCGTCCATAGAGCGAACGTCCGGCTCGCCGTCCTGTCCCAATGGCGTACCGACACTCACGAAGACTGCGTCACAGGCCGCCATCATCTCCTCATAGCTTGTGGTGAAGACAATGCGCTCTCGGTGCTCCGCCAGACCCTCGGCAAGACCAGGCTCATGCACCGTCGGCGCGTAAGTCGCGCGCAGGTGCTCGATCAGCGCCACGTCCACATCCAGCCCAATGACATCGAACCCCGCTCCCGCCATGGCGACGACGAAGGGCTGGCCGACGTACCCCAGGCCGACCACGCCGACGGTTTTGGTGGAAGCCGCCATCACTACAAGCCCAGCATCCGAGCGAACACGCCTTCCAGTCGTTCGTTGGTCCGTTGCACGCTGAAGAGATCAATGGCGCGCTCCCGGCCAGCGGCACCCAGGCGCGCGCACTCAGCGGGGTCGTCCAAAAGGCGTCCGACAGCGGCCCCCAGCGCCTCCGAGTCCTCCGCCGGCGTGAGCAGGCCGGTTCCTTCATGGACCACCGCCTCCGGGATGCCGCCAATGTCGCAGGCGATGACCGGTTTACCCGAGGCCATGGCCTCCTTGATAGCGAGGCCCATACAGGGGCGGTTATCCGGCGATGGCGCCAGCACCACGTCAGCGGCCGCGTAGAAGCCAGCCAGGTCTTCGAAGGGGAAGTCGGGTATGACGGATACTCGACCAGGATGCGCCGCCGCAAAGGCTTCAGCCGCGGGTGTCAGGTCAGACCTGGCGCCGGCGATGATGGTCCTGGCGCGACCTACGAAGGACGGCAGCGCCTCCAGGACCGTGTGCAGGCCCAGGTTCTGGTGCATCCGGCCCAAGTAGAGAACAACCGGCTCGCCGTCGCCGATGCCCAGGCGCGCCCGCATCACGCTTCCGTCGACCGATGGGCTGAGGGCATCGACATCGACTCCCATGGGGATGACATCGACCTCCCGGTCGATGCCGACCTGCGACAGGCTACGGGCGCAGTGCTGGCTCACCGACACCAGCTCGCTCGCCTGGCTAGCGACGTAACGGATTTGCCGCGCATGCCGCCTGAAATGGGCCTCGGCGGCGTATACCTCACCGAAGTTGACCATGCAGAGCGGTAGCCCAAATCGTTCCGCGAGGCGGGCTGCCGCGAAGCCCCAAGGAAGCAGGTGGTAAGCGCAGATCATGTCAGCGTCCGCGACCAGCGGCTCAGCCACTGCCGTGATGGCCTGGCTCTTCAGAAAGTCGATGTCGGCAAAACGAGACCGCGCGAACTCCGCCACGACACTCGGAAGGCGCCGAGCGAGGACACGGGCGTTATCCCGGGCCTCGTGCACCAAGCGGTGGACCGTGAAGCCATCTGCCTCCTCGACGCCCGGCTCGCGCCCGGCACTGACCACGCGCACTTGGTATCCCTGCTCGATGAGGTAGGGGACGAAGGAACGGACGTGGATGCCGACGCCGCCGAAAGGCGGAGGGTACTCGCCCAGGATCAAGACGGAGCGCCCCATGAACATACGGTAGCCCAACGCTCTCGCGATTGGAACAGTGTCCGCCCATAATCCGCGGCGATACCAGCCATTGGCCGCTGACAATGCCGGCCGTTTGCGCCGCTCCAGCCTTATCCCTCCGGACTTACTGACGCGCGACGACCAGGGTCGAGTTCAGTGCCCTACCAACCAGTGGCCCGTTCGCCGTCTGGAGCGCTACTCCGCTTTTGAGCGGCGGCCATCACTGCATCGATGACCCTCTCAGTGGCGTGCCCGTCGCACTGCGCAATCTCTCGCTGCACGTACGCCTTGGCCGCCGCCAGCAGGGCCTCGCGTGCGAGGCCGCCGTCGAGGGCCAGCCGCACCGCTAGGGCTATCTCGTCGACGCTCGTCGCCCCCAGGGCTGCTCCCTCCCGGGCATACGGCACGAGGTCGGGTTGGCCGGTGAGGTTCACGGTAACGACGGGTTTCCCCGCCAACATGGCCTCCAGGGCCACCGTGGAGTATGAGGTAAGCAGCGCGTCACAGGCGCGGATGGCCTGCTGCATGTCGAAGTTCGATGGCAAGACCGTGACGTGCACGCCCAGGCGCCGCGCCATGCGCATGTGGTAGCGGGCCGGCTCGATAGGGTGCGGCTTCACCACGATCTGAAGGTGCTTCTCTTGGCCCAGCGCCCCGAGCACGGCCTCGAAGAATTGGTCCTTGTCGCCGGCGATGTTGAACGTCTGTGATCCGATTAGCAGCAGGCGCTGCGTGTGATCCAGGTCGAACGCGGTGCAGAAGCGCGCCCGACCGACATCGTCGACAGGGGCGACGAGACCGTCGAAGCGTGGCTGGCCGGTGATATGCAACCGCTCGGGGAACGCGTAGCCGATGTCGTCGGCCATCACGCTGAGCACCTCATCCCCGAACAGGCACACAGTGCCGGCATAGAGGCCCTCCTTCGACGGCACTCCTTCCATGTCTGCCGGCGAGTGCGAATAGTCCACGAGGTAGTCATCCGCAGCGACGATCGTCCCGTGCTGGACCGCGACGACCGACACGCCCCGCCGGTTGGCCTCGACGACGATCGCCTTGTTGTCGATGCTGGTCTCCGAGGCCATGAGGACGACGTCCGGCCGCTCGGCCTCCAACACCCGGCGGGCCAGCGTCAGATATCGAGCACCCAGTGCACTGTTTCGCCGCCAGACCTCGGCAAGGCTGGGAGCGAGGGCGTTCCATAGCGGCACGCCCTCGTAGGTCCACGCGGCGGCGAAGGCAGGACTGGCCCACAGTCGACGGCGCAGCTCTTCCAGCCTCGAGACCTCTCGCCTGATCTCGGCCCGGGCGGCGCCGTCCCGGTATGCCTCCCACGGCCGCACTGGTCCAGCCCCCGCCTGGTTCCTCGGCACACGGATGCGCTGGCCATAGGGAAATTTGTAGAGCTGGGTAACGGCCGGTGCCTCTACGCCGAGCGTGCCCAGGACAGGGGTTTTGGCGGCGAGGGCTGATAGCACGGAAGCCAGGACCAGGTCCTCTGTGGCCCGTTCCTTTGTGTCCGGGTCCACGGAAACCTGCTCTCGGCTCATAGACGCGACAAGGACGCGCTGCCTGCCCTCAGGCAGCGCCGGACCGTTGGACGGCGCCGCCCAACGGCGTAGTCGGTCCCGGAGTGCGCGGCCAAAGAGCCCGAAGCGCCCGGAGGCCAATGCGCGCGGTCGCGGCGGCGCTCGGCCGGGGATCGCCTCGCTCGGAATGCCCGCGGCCGCAGCCGTGGCGATGGCCACGTGCGCAAGTGCGGTACCGTCGTCAACCAGCGCCAAGGCAGTCGGCCGCTCCGCGGCGATGGCGGCTCGCAAGCCCACCACTAAGCGTGAGGTGTCCTTGAACACACGGCGGTAGACCTCGCCCTCCATGAACCACCAGAGCGAGGTATCTCCTGAGGCGAGCGCCTGGCAGAGCGTTCCTCCATCGTCGAGGTCGGCGTGGGAAAGGTCCTTCAGCCAGCGGACCGCGGTACGGTCGGTATCGCTGTATCCGCCCTCGACATAGCCAGCCATCGAGCGAGCGCCTTCCGGTAGTAAGCCGGCCGGCCCTGTGCCGATGCTTACCCGCACGTCGCCGTCGACGGAGCCCAGGGCGGCGAGGTCGGCGTGGCCGCGCACGACGACGAGCCGGCTCACGACCCCAATCTTTCCAGCGTCATGATTCGGTAGTCGGCCCATCGGGCCGGCGTCGAGATGCGCAGCAGGTGGTCGAGCGGAGCGCACGCCGCCAGCACCAGTGCCACGGTAGCGCGGCGAGGCCTCGCCAGGCGCGTGGCTCCGGTTTCTCGTGCAGGCGACACCGTCGACACCCGCGATAGCCGCCCCAGCAGCGAAACGCCCCACTGGGGGTAGCCTCGCTCACTATCCTCGCCCAGTCCCGCGGTGGCAAAAGCCTGACGCCACGCCGCCGCCGAGCGCCCGGCAACATGCCCCGTGGAGGCAAGGGAGGCACGCGTCATTTCCAGCGCAACGAGCCTGCTCGCCGGAGCCATAGCCGCAGCGAGCGAGCCCAGGGCTGCCTGAAGCGCGGCCTCGGTTGTCATGTGCTGCAGAACCGTGACGCTGACGATGAGGTCGTAGGCGCCGCTCGCCTCCCCCAGCTCAGTGATCGGTTCTGCCACGAAGCGGACGTTGGGTTGCCCCACGGCGCGGCGGCGGGCCGTTTCGATGACCTCGGGGCTCACATCGACGCCGACGACGTCTGCACCGGCCGCAGCCAACCTTAGCGACAGGTCGCCCGTGCCACACCCAGCATCAAGCACCCGCACGCCGCGCAGATCCGGGTAGAGCTCGCGCACCAGCGAGAGCATCGCACGCATGCGCAACGGTTGATCGTAGCGGTAGACCCGCTGGTCGGCCCAGCCGGTATGCCCGTGACGGCGCGTGCGCTCGTCCCAAAAAGCCGGGTCAGTTGCCACGGGTGCGAGACTCCTCGCTGACGAATATTTCCGCCAGCAGCAAGCCACCCGTGTCTTGGGTATCGATGGCCATGGTCGGATCGCGCAACGGGACGACGCCAATCTTCGTGCCGAAGCGGCCGCTCCGCCGCAGCGCATCGGTCCGGGTCGCGATGGCAAGCCCGGCAATCTCGCGGTAGACGGGGGCCAGCGTATCGCGGGTCGGAGATTCCTGGCTGCCCATCCGGCGCAACTCGCCGTAGTCGTCGAGCGCCCAGAAGGCGTGACGCTCCTCAAGGGCCGCAAAGACCGTTTCGAGGTGTTGCTCTCGGAGTGTGGCCACGACCTGCTCAATGAGGCCCTGAGGCCGAAGAGGGTGGGCAACCTCCAGGGTGACAACGATTTCCGGGGGGTAGCTCCAATGCCCGGCGGCCCAGTCGACGCAGTGTTGGAGGACGTGGTCCAACGTGACGCCGGACGCAGCAAGCTCCGCGGGGCGAAGGAACGGCGCCTCGGCACCCAACTCAACCGCGAGGCGCTGCACTCTCTCGCTGTCCGTCGTCACTATGGTTCGATCAATCGCGGGGGAGGCCAGCGCGGCTTCGATGGTATATGCGATCAGCGGCCGGCCACCCAGCAATACTGGGCCGGTATCGCCCTCGGCGTCCTTGCCGCGCACCGGGATGACGGCCAGTACCTGTCCCGCATGCTGCACCATGACCTACCCCCCGCCTGGGCCGGGGTCCGACGTCGCGTTGCCGTCGTCGTCGTTCGGCATGCGACCCCATTCCGCGATGACCTTGTTCGCAAGCCACAGATCGAAGGGGTACTGCACGTCGATGGCAGGGATGTAGTCCTCGTCCTCGATGATCCGCACGCGCTCGCCGACCCGCTTGCCGGTGCGCACCAACGCACCCCGGGTCGCGCAGGCCAAACCCGTGTCCTCGCGGATCACGACGGACTTCGTCTGGCGCGGACCGTAGCCACGCCAACTGAGGTGCGCATACTCACCGTCGAGCACCTGCCAGAAGTTCTTGTAAGTGGAGTAGCCCACGAAACAGGATTCCAGCATCGGGTCGTCCATGAGCGCCTGCACGCACTCCGTCAGCCAGCGCTGGCGCCGGAAGATGTCCGTCGGCTGGAGGAAAACGACAATGTCGGTGTCATAGCCTTCGTTCTCGTCGAGCCACTCGACGGCGTGCTGGAGCGCCGACTCGGTCGACGCCGCGTCCCCCGCCAGCTCCGCCGGGCGGAGAAAGGGCGTCTCGGCGCCCCACTCCCGAGCCACACGGGCGATCTCCTCGTCGTCGGTGGAAAGGACGACCCGGTCAATGAGAGGACAGTTGCGCGCGGCCTCGATAGACCAGGCAATCAGCGGCCTGCCACCGACGGGCTGGATGTTCTTGTGCGGAATGCCCTTTGACCCGCCACGGGCGGGGATAACGGCGACGACGTTGGTGTCGGCTGGCACAGCTAGGCCTCCCTGCTTCCAATCCATTCGATGACGCGCGCGACACGGGCCGAGCGCTCCTCGTTGCGCCCGTGGTGGATGCCATGCCAGTGAAAGACGCTGGCGGTGGGTTGGTACGCAACCTGGTAGCCGCGCGCCTGGATTTGCCTGGCCCAGTCTCGGTCCTCGACGCCGGCGATCTCGTCGTCGAAGGGAACCTCGTGCCACACGCTCTTGCGGATCATGGAGTTGGCGTTGTGAAAAAAGAAGTCACGTGCCTGGACCTTCCGTTCGGTACCGAACGTCGTCCACAGGTCGCGTTTGTCGTAGGAACTGGTGTCGGGAAGCGGCTCTTGGCGTCCGTATGACCCCGCGATGCGATCGCTGTCGAAGGCGGCTCGCAGGGCGACCAGCCACTGGTCATCGACGGGAATGCAATGACCGGAAGTGATGGCAACGAACTCGCTGGAGGCCTGCTCGATCCCCCAGTTGAGTGAGCGCCCAAAGGTGAAGTCCGCATCAGATATCGTGACCAACTTACAGTCGAACCGCTCGACTATATCGAGCGTCCGATCAGTCGATTCGTTGTCGACGATAACGATCTCGACGTCGGCGTAGTTCTGTGCTCGGACCGCAGCCAGGCAGCGTCCAATCCAAACCTCTTCGTTCTTCGTGCGGATGACGACCGAGATCACGAAGTGTCCCCCAGGATGCCAAACGTGATAGGGGATCCCGCTGAGACGGCGTAAGCCAAGCTCTTGCCGAGCACGTGCTTCGATTGCAGCGGGCTCACCCCTCGGCCGCTCAGCCGGGTCTCGAGCATCTCACCGCTCAGCACTTCACCTACCGCCAGGTCCCGAGCCGCCACCAGTGTCGCGCGCCCCGTCTCGTCCTCGTCCAGCTCCTGCTGGAACGGCACGCGAGGCCCGGTGGCACTCAGCGCCGATTGCAGTCCTTGGAGAGCGGAGGCAAGGCGTCGCAGCTCATCGCGGTCGAGGCTGGCTGCGTGGCCGGGGCCCGGCAGCCGGTGATCCGTCGTGAATGGCTTCTCGATGACGCTGGCACCCAGTGCGAAGGCCGCGATCGAGCCCTCGGTCCCCGGCTCAGGCCCGTAGTAGCCAACCGGGAGCCCGAATCGCGATGCGAGAGATGGAATGACACCGACGGCCGTCTGGCCCAGGCCGACGCCTCGTGCGGCCACCGTGTGCAGGATCGTGACCGCGGCGCCGTCCAAAGCGTGGAGGGCTCCGGCGATCTCGTTTTCGGTGCAGCGCCCCGCCACCAGGTAGACCGGCTTGCCCTGCGAGGCGATCTGGCGCAGCGCATCCAACTGGCCGATGAGCGCGGGCTCCGCTTGGTAGGCGTCGGGATCGAGGTCGGCGAGCTCGCCAAGCGACCGCGCATCGTAGGGTGCCGCAACGAAGTCGATGCCCGCCTCTGCGCAGGCCTTGCGGGCAACCGCTGCAGCTCCCAGCGGCAGCTCTCGCGCTTGCAGCACCGCAGCCCGGGTCGCACCAGCGTGCGGCTCGCGCAGGAACTCGCCGGCGAAGGCTTCGTTCGTCGCCCAGCGGCGCACCGACACCGCGTCACACCCAGCCTCCGCGGCGAGCCTGACCAGGTCGGCCGTGAGTCCCGCGTCGGCGTTATGGTTCTCTTCGAGCGCGCCTATCAGGTAGGCGCGCGGAGCCGAATCAGTCACTCGTCCACACTCCCTGCATGGGCATCACGCCGTCGGCACGGGCACCAAACTCCAGGCACGGCAATCACCACGCTCCGAGCATGGCCTGGAATACGCGAGCGTAGGCTACCTCGCGCTTCCAGCCGTCCGCGTTGAGGCGAGGAGCCATGACCCGCGTCACGAAGGCCTCCACCGCCTGGATGATGTTCATTCCCTTTCCGTTCAGGGTCGCGTGCCCGCTTAGCCTAGCCTGCCGCAGGAACGTCGTTTCCAGGGGGCTGTAGATGAGGTCGAAGAACGCTGCCGCCGCAGGCGCACCCACGACCGCACGGGCAGACATTCGTTGATTCGCGGCGATGTCCTCGGACGAGGCGTCGAACCACGCACGATAAAGTCCTGCGTCGCTGGGGTGCGCCGACGCGGCGAAGGCGACGGCGTTGGCGGGCGCCAGCGGACTGTACGGTTCCAAGCAGGTCAGTCGGTCCTCAGCGAGGCGCCTGATGCCCGACTGACCGACAACTGATGCGTTGATGACGAGGTCGGCGCTGGCAACCGCTCCCGACACTGCCCCCCCGTCGACGGCCTCGGCGTTGCCATGGACCGCCGACACCGCCGCCGCTAACGCCTGCGCGCCGGGCTGGCTACGGTTGGCGATCGCCAGGCTGCCCCGGTCTCCAAGCTGGGAGGCGACCGCGAAAGCCGTGGCGCGGGCCGCGCCGCCAGCGCCAATCAGCAAAACACGCAGGCCATCGAGCGTGGCCAGGAGCGGCTGCGCCTGCCATGGGGTTGGCCGGAGCAGCGACCCAAGAGCACCGTCTGCGTCCGTGTTGTAGCCGATGAGTCGGCCGTCGCTGGTCTTGCAGATAGTGTTCACGGCACCGATCTGTGCAGCGGCCGGGTCCAGCTCGTCGAGCAGGTCCATGACCGCCACCTTGTAGGGGACCGTGACGTTGCCGCCAGCGTAACCGTCGCAGTGCCGCAGCGCATCGACAAGGCTAGGGAGTTTCTCCTTCGTCACGTCGAAGGGCAGGTAGATGGCGTCGGTGCCTAGGTCTTCGAAGGCCGCCGTCCATATGCCCGGGCTCTTGGCGTATTCGGAGGGGTGGTCGCCGATGATGCCGCAGACGACCTCGCGCTTGTCCGCCGTCCTGTCCAGCGTGTTCTCGACCAGCGGCTGAAGGCGCGCGACCGTGCGTGCGGCGGGGGCGGCCACCTAGACCTCCCTACCCATAGCGCCACCGATGGCGCGCAGCTCACCCATGAGGTTGTCAAACGCTGGGAACGAGAGCGCTTGGAGTGGGTCTACGGCGGCTTGCTCGGGCACTGGGTGCACATCAAGGATGATGCCGTCGGCCCCGATGGCCAGCGCCGCGCGCGAGACCGGCCCGACATAGGCGCGCTTGAATGTCGCATGGCTAGGGTCCACGATCACCGGCAGGTGGCTCCACTCTTTCGCCGCCAGCACGGCCTCGATGTCCACGATGAAGCGCGAGGTCAACTGGTGGGTGTGGGGGGCCGTGATACCACGCTCGCAGAGAACGACGTTCGGGTTGCCATGGTAAAGAATGTACTCAGCGGCGCCCAACCAGTCCCTCACCCCGCATCCGAAGTGGCGCTTCAGAAGCACAGGCACGCCCGCCTTGCCCAGCTCCTCCAACAGCGGGAAGTTCTGCATGTTGCGCGCACCCACCTGCATCATGTCGGTGTAACGCGCCAGCATCTGCACGTCACGCACATCCAATATCTCCGTCACGACGGGCAGCCCGGTGCGTTCGCGGGCCTCGGCCAGGTACTGAAGCCCTTCTTCGCCCAGCTGGAACATTTTGTCCGACCGGTATGGGAACGTGAGCGGCTTGAACGCGCCTCCGCGCATCATGGCCGCACCGGCCGCGTTCACAGCATCGCCGGTATCCATCATCATGTCGTGGTTCTCGATCGTGCACGGCCCAGCGATGACCACAAACTTCGGCCCGCCAAAGGCAACCCCACCGACGTTGACGATAGTGTCGGCCTGGCCAGGGTGACGGCCCGCGAGGGGAATGTTGGACTGAAGATCGGCTTCGGTAACGTCTTTGGAAGTCATGGTGCATCCGTGACAGGAGCATTAGCGAGTGAGGCGACCTCGGCGGCGGACCATGCGAACCGCACGGGACTGCCCGATGCCGCCGATTCGTAGAGCGACTCCATGATACGGGCGAGCACCACCCCGCTGCCGACCGCGTCCGCGCTCGGACGGCGCCGCGTTGCCGTGCAGGCCAGGAAGTCAGTGAACTCTGCCGCGATCATCTGGATCGGGTCGGCTGTCGGGGTGAGCGGCGTGTTGCTCCCGCTGGAGACCGGCGTCCAGGTGTTGTTGAGAAACTCATGCTGGACGCCGTGAATACGCATGTACTCCGTCTCGAAGTCGACCTCGACTGTCGCTCGCGAGCCGGACACGAAAATCTCTTTGGATGTAAAGGCGCCAGGCACCACCTTGTCGCGCCAGCGCCCCGGCTGGATGTACCCTGACTCGATCTTGGCAACGGCACCGCTCGGGTATTCAAGCATCACCACAGAGAAGTCCTCGAGTCCGCGGTTGAAATGGTCGCGGGTGACCGCGTACACCTGAGAAGGCGCGGCCCCCAGCAGCCAGTTGAAAAGGTCGATGAAATGGATGCCATCCGTGTGCGTAACACCGACGTCGGTCCGCGCACGCTTGAATCCCATGAAGTTGCCCGACAGGTAGCGAATGTCGCCCAGCTCACCGTCGGTAATCATCCTCCGCAGGCGGGGCGACATCGGGTGGAAGCGGTAGTAGAAGCCAACCTGAAGCAGCCTCCCCGATTCATCGGCGAGACGGGCGAGCGCCTCCGCCTCCTTCGACGTCATGGTCATCGGCTTCTCGACGAAGACATCCTTCCCGCGCTCCAGCGCGAGCTTGATCAAGTCGTAGTGGCTCGTGGACGGCGTGACAATGTCGACCACGTCCACCTCGTCGATAAAGCGCTCGACGTCCGTCGTCAGCCGCTCGGCCGGGAGATTGAATGCCGACGCCTCGGCGTGCAGGTCAGGGTTGAGCTCGGCCACATGCAGGCCCGCACCAAGTCGAAGGTGGTGCCATGCACGCAGGTGGTTGCGGCCGAAGCCGCCCAACCCCACCAGCAGGATACGCGGGCTGTCCATAGACAATCTCCTTAGGGCACCGGCACGAGCGTCGGCTTGCCCACGCCCCTGTAGTCGAAGCCATGGGCAACGATGTCGTTGCCGTCCAGCAGGTTGCGCCCATCCATGATTTTGCGCTGGCGCATGCGGGCACCAAGTCTGTCAAAGTCGAGGTCCCGGTACTCAGGCCAGTCCGTCAGCAGCATGAGCAGATCGGCGCCATCGGCAGCATCGTAGGGGTCCTCGCAGTACTGGACGTGCGGCATCAGCAGCCGCGCCTCTTCGATAGCGACGGGGTCGTGCGCCACGATCTCCACGCCGAGGTCTGCCAACTGCTGGAGGATACGCAGCGCCAGCGAAGTGCGGACGTCGTTGGTGCCGGGCTTGAAGGCTAGGCCGAGTACCGCGATGCGCCGGCCCGCAAGGTGGGAGTCGAGCAGGCCTCCGGCACGTGCAACCATGTGCTGGACTTGGAAGTCGTTGCGATCGATGACAGCCCGCATGAAACTGGGTTGGTACCCCTGCTGGCCCGAGAAATGGATAAGGGCCCTGATGTCCTTCTCCAAGCACGGACCGCCGAAGCCGATGCCCGGTTGCAAGTAGTCCCAGCCGATTCGCTTGTCGTAGCCGAGCCCCTGAATGACGTCCGCCACGTCAGCCCCAACCTGTTCACAAATGCCCGCGACCTCGTTGATGAATGAGAGCCGCGTGGCCAGGAACGCATTCGAGGCGTACTTGATCATCTGCGCCGCGACCGCAGTCGTCTCAACGTACGGCACTCCCTGCGCCATCTCGATGCCGGCAGGAGGCGCGGCGGCGGTGAATGGCCAGTAAAGATTGCGCATGGTCGCTCGGGCGTGGTCGGAGTCCGTACCGATGACGATACGGCTCGGAAAGAAGAAGTCCTTGAGCCCTTGGCCTTCGCGAAGGAACTCCGGGTTCACTACCACGTCAGCGTGGAGCCCTTCGGCGCCGTGCTGCGACAGGATCTGCTGGACCATCTGGACGGTGCCAGCCGGTACCGTGGACTTAATGGCGATAACCGTGTACTGATCGAGAACCTCCGCTAGCAGGCGCGCCACCTCCTGGACCTGCGAGAGGTCGGTGCCCCCATCGTGCAGTGAGGGGCTCCCGACGGCAACGAAGACAACCTCGGCGCCCTTCACTGCCTCGTGGATATCGGTGCTGAAGTGAAGGCGGCCGGCGGCGAGGCACTCGTTGAGCGCAGGCTCCAGCCCCACCTCGTAGATGGGGCTGTGTCCGCTCTGGAGCGCAGCGACCTTCGCCCCGTCGATGTCGACGGCGGCCACCTCGTGCCCGAGCTGCGCAAAGCCTACGCTCGTGACCAGCCCGACATACCCACACCCACCGACGACAGCCAGTTTCATGGGCTCACATCCCCTGACACGGACATTGGCGACACGGACGCCGACCACCAAGGCAGGCCGCTGCGCCCAAAGCATTATACCGGGGGCCTTTACGGAGTCCCTGATGCACTGGTGGCCTCCTGGAGTTCCCGCAGGGCGCCGATCGCAGGCTCGTTCGGCGCCAGAGTGATGGAGGTCTCGAACGCCGCCACCGCCTCATCAAAGCGCTCGAGGTCCCGCAGGGCTGATCCTTTAATGAAGTAGGGCTGGCTGGCATTGGCCGTCTCGCCGGCGATCGCAATGGACTCCTTCGCCAGCGTAAGGCCTTCTTCCGGCAGCCCGAGACGCACGTTGGCCAACGCAAGCAAAGCGAAGGCCTGCCAGTAGCCAGGAAGTAGGTTGGTGATCAATTCGTTGACGTGGAGTGCCTCGTTCACGCTCGCAGCGGCGACGTCGGTGCCGCCCTGCAGGAGGGCGATATCGAGGGAAAGCCCTGCTCTTAGTAACCAAACCCGCTGATCCAAGGGATTCCCTTCCAACGCTTCGCGCGCCTCACGGTCGGCCTCCAGCATCTGCTGCAGGGTCGCCTCCGGCGTCGGTTGGTGGCGAGCCAGCGAGCTGGCCGCATTCGCCTTGCGCACGTAGAAAAGCGTGGCGGCCGGGTGCCACTTCTGCGCCCGGTCGATATGGGCGAAAGCCTCTATCAGCTGTCCGGCCGCAAAGGCTTCGTCGGCGTTTCGCGCTTCGAAGGAGGCGATGACCGGGCGGGCGGTGGCCTGCCACCAGAGGAACGCGACGACGAAGATGACTGCCAACGCGGTGCCGATGCGCCAGTCGGGAGTCCAGGCGACAACCGTTGTCTCACGTGCCGCCTGCCGCGGGCGCCGCCGTGGCATGGGCGGCGCATTGTTGTCCTCCGGCGCCGGCTCAGCGCGGGCGAACCTCGCCAGAGCGACGATGACCGCAAGCACGGCCCACATCATCACGAGGTCCGACACTTGCGCCTTGCCCGTGAGCTGCTCGCCTACCCTACCCGCGACGGAACCGGCAGCGGCGACCACCAGCAGCGTGAAACCGAAGGAGTAGCGGCCCGACCGTGCATCGCGCAGCATCCGGGCGAGGACGAGGACCGCCCCGGCGAGCAAGGAGAGGTAGGCCAAAACTCCCAGAAGGCCGAGCTCGACGGCGATATGCACGAGGAAGTTATGCCCGTGCGAGACCAGGCTGGACGTTGCTCGCGTCTCGCCGATGAATTGGTACGCGTACGGGAACATGTCCGGGCCATAGCCGATGATTGGCCTCAGCGACTGCGCCCTCAGGTCCGGCAGCTCGGGGTAGGCATCGGTATCTGCCCAGGGGCGGCCAATGACCGTGCGGCCGGCAGTGCGCCAGATGACCAGCCGGCTGCTCAGTCCGCCAGTCGTCGTCTCCTCGACGATGCCCGCGAGGCGCCCGCCGACGGTGCTCTGCTCATCGGTCGCCAGGACGCCGCCCGCCGGGATGAGTGAAATCAGCATGGCAACAGCGAGGGAGATGGAGCCCATCGCCAGAGCGCGGGTCAGCATCTCGCGCCCAAATTGCCGGGCGATGAGCACCAGGGTGACAGAGGCTGCCACCATCGAGCCGAACCAGGGGCCACGGCTCAAAGTGAACAGCAACGCAGCGATCTGGATCGCCAGCGGCAACGAGAAGACGAAAATATGTGTCAGCGGGCCCACTCGGTCCCGGAACTGGAGCAGAAGGACCATCGTGACCGGGATGGTCATGGCCAGCACAGCGCCGGCGAAGATTGGGTTCCCGAGCGTCAGCCGGGCCCGTGTGTTGTCTTGTGCCATCTCACGAAACAGGTCATAGCCGAAGTGCTGGCCGAGCCCATAGACCGACGCGACCACCCCGACGATGACGAACGCGGTGAGAATTCGTCGAATCTGCGTCTCGGTCCGGATATGGGCCGCCATCACGAGGAAGATAGCCAGGTAGCCGGCAACACTATGGAGGGCGTAGGTGTCCCAGCCAGGGTCGATACCCCACAGGCTGACATGGGGCACCGGCGAGGCCAAGGTGCCCATTATCGTGATCGCGAACACGGCAAGGGCCCCGGCCACGATCCAGTGCGCCGGGTCGTCGCGCAGCCAGGCACGCAGGCGGAACCACACCCTGCCTCCCCTCCATGGCCAATCGAGGGCGGGACGGCATGACCATTCCAGCGACCATAGTGCGACGAGAGCCAGGGCAATCGTCCTGAAAACGAACACCTTCGGCATCTGAATGAAGCCGACCACCAGCGTGTCCGGCATCATGATGATGGGGACAAGGACGATCGCGCCCAGCCACAGCCATTCCATGGCGGTGCGGATGCGGACGACGACGGAACTGGGCGCTACGGCCCTGCTTGCGGCGGTGGCTGCCACTCTATCCTCGCTCGGGCCCATGCCGTGGACACGAGCCCGATGCACTCACCACCTAGTGTAGCGTCAGCTTCGCGCCCTGGGGGGAGGTGCGTCTAAGTTCAGGCAGATTCGGCGAGCACACCTAGGCCGCGCCGCGTTCGCGCGAAGGGCTCTTCGTTTACGGGTTATCTTGCCCTTCTCCCAGAGGCAACCCGTGACTTCGCTGACCTCAACGTCAGTCAGTCTACGGGTGATGACGAACAACTCCTGGTTGACTGCATCGTCTTCCGAGAAGACGTCCATTAGGTCCAGGTCGCCGAGCCCTTTGCCGTCATTGGCGCCTTCTACGAAAGCGTTGCCCTGCGGGGCAACGCTTTCGTAGGCGAGGTCGCATAAGAGGCACGTGGGGAGTACATAAGGAGCAACGGAGGGCTCGTCCCTCTCGCTTCGCGCATGATGGCGTATCGTTCGCTCGGCGCAACAGAGGGAAGACTGGTGGCAACGACAGGATTTGAACCTGTGACCTAGCGCTTATGAAGCGCCCGCTCTGACCGCTGAGCTACGTTGCCACCGAAATGCGGCGGGGAACCAGCCGCTCGACCCGTCCGCGCCTCCACAGCATAGGCAAGCCCTTGCACGCCGGTCAACGGCGACGACGAGCGGAGGTTGGGGCTCGCTAGGGGCTGCCCCAGCCTCCGCCACCCGGCGTCGACACGCGCAGGATATCGCCCGGGCGTAGCTCAATCGTCGCCTTGGCTGGCAGTTGCTCATCCATGCCGCCGCTTCGCAGCACCACGTTCTCGCCGCCAACGCCAGGCCCGCCACCTGCCAGGCCATAGGGCCGGCTCGTGCGGCGCTCAGTGATGAGCGAGACCGTGGAGCGGGCGATGAATTCGAGCTCACGGACGACGCCGTCGCCTCCGGGGTGGCGACCTATGCCCCCTGTCCTTGGTCGGATTGCGTAGCGCCGCACGCGGATCGGGAAGGCGAACTCCAGCGCCTCAGCCGGCGTGTTGAGCGTATTGGTCATGTGCGAATGAACGCCCGACGCACCCGCGCGCAGCGGGCCTCCGCCCATGCCACCGGCCAGCGTCTCGTAGTAGACAAACGGCTTGCCGGTCGCTGGGTTGGTACCCCCTGCCAGCACGTTGTTCATGGTCCCTTGACTGGCGGCGGGGATCACATCGGGCGCCGCTTGGGCCAGACAGCCGAACAGGACGTCGCCGATGCGCTGCGAGGTCTCAACGTTGCCGCCGCTGACGGCGTGCGGCGGGTTCGCGTTGACCAGCGAGCCACGCTCGGCCACGACCGTGACAGCGCGGCGCACGCCGTCGTTGGCCGGCACGTCGCCGCCGAGCAAGCAGCGCACGACGTAGAGCGCGACCGCCTCGGTCACGGCCAGGGGTGTGTTAACGCAACCGTCCGTCTCCGTCGTGGTCCCGTCGAAATCGAATGTCACGTGGCCATCGGCAAGCGTGGCCGTGCAGGCGATGACGAGGTGCTCGTTGCCTTGGCCGTCGTCCTCCATGGCGTCAGCGAACGAATATGCGCCGTCCGGCAGCTTGCGGAGTGCCGCGCGAGTCAGAACCTCGGCGTAGTCGAACAGCGCCGCCGTATGCTCGTTCAGCGTTGCGAGGCCATAGCGGCCCACCAAGTCCAGGAACCGGCGCTGGCCAGTGCGGATGGCGGCAAGCTGTGCGGAAAAGTCACCCCGGCGTTCGTCTGGGGTCCGCGTGTTGCGGCAGATGAGCTCTAGCAACGGCTCGTTCAATCGTCCGCCCTCGATGAGTTTGAGGGGCGGAATGATGACTCCTTCCTGGAACAACTCCGTCGACAGCGGCAGCGAGCCCGGCGACATGCCCCCGATATCCGCATGATGGCCCCGGTTCGCCACGTAGCCGGCCAGCGTGCCGTCCGCCAGGTGCACCGGCGCCATCAGCGACACGTCAGGGAGGTGCGTGCCACCTAGGTAAGGATCATTGAGGATGGCCACGTCGCCAGGCCCGACATCGAAAGCGTCCAGCACCGCGCCCACGGACGCAGGCATGGCGCCTAAGTGGACGGGAATGTGCGCGGCCTGCGCCACCATGGACCCGGCCGCGTCGAACACACCGCAAGAGTAGTCGCGCCGCTCCTTCATGTTCGCGGAGTACGACGTCCTGCCCAGCGTAACTCCCATCTCCTCGGCGACCGACGCCAAGAGGTTACGGAACACTTCAAGCGAGACGGAGTTAACGGCCAACGCTGCCCTCCTCCGGAACGAGGATCAGGTTACCGAACGGGTCGACGGACCCGGCCCAGCCGGGCGGCAGGACGACGGTCGCATCCATCTGGACGACCAGCGCGGGTCCGGCAAACCGATGGCCAGGGCGCAATGCCTCGCGCTCGTACAATTCGGCAAGTGCCGGCCCGGACTCGAACCAAGCCTTGATTCGTCCGCTGACGGGCGCTTCGTCGAACGCCGGCTCCGGCCGCTCGAGCGGCGGCCGGTCCGTTGCAGCGACGACGCGCAATCGCGCGGTGACGGCCTCCACTGGCGCCTGTGGGTTCGCGTACCCGAAGCGCTGCTCGTGGGCTCGGTGGAATTTCGCCGTCAGGTCCGCGTAGGCGTTCGCTGAGTGCTCCGGCCACTCCACGGGCAGCTCGAATGACTGACCGACGTAGCGCGCATCCACAAACCGCTCGATGCGCAATTTTCCTCGCTCGAACCCTTCTTTTTCCAGGTCGGCTACCCCATCGGCCTCGAGGGAGGCAAAGGCGGCAGCGACACCGCTAACGGACTCTTCGTTGCGCACCATCACTGTGCGGGAAAAATCCTTGGCCACGTCTGCGATGGCGACACCCAGCGCCGACAGCACGCCGGGGTGGCGGGGCACGAGCACACGCCCGATGTCCAGTGCGGCAGCTAATTCACAAGCATGCTGCGGACCAGCGCCACCAAACGCAACAAGGGTGAAGTCTCGCGGGTCGTGGCCTCGCTCCAGCGACACTACGCGTAGCGCCCGCTCCATGACCGCGTTCGCGATTCGCACGACGCCAAGGGCGGCGGCGGTTGCGCCGCCCTTGGCGTCCGCCACTCGCGCCATGGATGCCGAGGCTCGATCGGCATCGAGAGACATGCGCCCGCCGACGAAGTGCTCTGGCACCAGCCGACCAAGCGCGAGGTTCGCGTCCGTCACCGTGGGATTGTCCCCAACGCCGTAGCAGGCAGGGCCCGGCACTGCGCCGGCGGACTCCGGTCCCACCCGCAAGGCCCCGCCGGCGTCGACCCTCGCGATGGAGCCGCCACCGGCGCCAACGGTGTGGATGTCGACCGCTGGCACGCCGATGGGGACCGTCCCCACGGCATGGCCCGTAGTCAGCTGGACACGCCCTGGAACCAAAGCAACGTCGGAGGAAGTCCCTCCCATATCGAAGGTGATGATCTGGTCGAAGCCGGCGGCCTGAGCGACGTACGTCGCTCCGATGACGCCGCCGGCCGGCCCGCTCAGGACAGTGCGCACCGGGTGGCGACGGGCGAGCTCCACGGGCGTGCTTCCGCCGGACGACTGCATCACACGCAGGGGGATGTGGAGGCGCTCCTGCATGCGACCGAGGTAACCCGACATGAGCGGCCCAACATAGGCGTTCGCCGCGACGGTGCTGGCCCGCTCGTACTCTCGGAACTCCGGCAGCACGTCGCTCGACAGTGAAACAAAGACCTCAGGCAGCAGCCGATGGATTGCCGCCGCAAGGCTCTGCTCGTGCTCCGGCCGTAGGAACGAAAAGAGCAGGCTCACGGCCACCGCCTCGACGTCCAGCGCGACCAGCACCTCCGCGACGCGCTGTGCCTCGGCGTCAGTCAATGCCTCGACGACGCTACCGTCAGCGCCCACGCGCTCGGCGACCCCAACGCTCCTGCCGGGCGCGACCAGCGGCTCCGGCGCCTCGTACTCCAGCGCGTACAGCTCGCTCCGGGCTTGGCGTCCGAGGCGCAGCACATCCTCGAACCCCGCCGTCGTCACGAGCGCTGTCCGAGCGCCCTTACGCTCGAGCAAGGCGTTGGTGGCGACCGTCGTCCCGTGGACCACGGCTCCCGCCTCGGAGCCCAGAGTCACTACTCCTTCCACGGCAGCCCGGGCAGGGTCATCCGGGGTCGACGGCGCCTTCCATGTCACGAGGGCACCGTCCCGTACCAGGACGAAGTCGGTAAATGTGCCACCGGTGTCGATGCCAATGACCTCGGTCAAAGCTCTCCCCAAGCGCGAATGCTATCGAAGCGCAAGTGTAGGCGATGAGGCGCATCGACGCCGCGCTGGCCGGCTCGCGCCAGGCGGGGCTCAGCATGCAACAACGACGACCTCGGCCGAGTAGGCGAGGCCAATCGCATGTAGCACTCGCGGGGAACCAGGGTGCGGCATAGCCCATCGGCGCCGGAGGCCCGCCTCTCTGTCACGGCTGGTGGCCTTGGCCCAGTTTCTATTTGCCCGCACCACTCCGGCGGCCATTTCGAGGTCCAAGAACGAGGTTGCATCCCGGGCACAAACGCCGGAGTGGTTGATAATTCACAATTCCTTCAAGGTCACGATGTCTAATAGGAGACGGGAGCAAGGCCGCCATGCCGAAGACAGTGGTCATCATCGAGGACGACAAGGACACCGCTGAGATCGTGCGCATGTACCTGGCACGCGACGGCCATCGCGTGCTCGTCGCGAACGATGGCATTCGCGGCCTGGAACTCGCCCGCGAGTCGTCCCCGGACCTCGTCGTCCTCGACCTCATGCTCCCTGGCATCAACGGCATGCAGATATGCCGGGAGCTTCGCGACGAGGCGGACATCGCCATCGTGATGCTCACCGCACGCGTCGGCGAGGAAGACCGGCTGGCGGGGTTGGAACTGGGCGCCGACGACTACGTGACCAAGCCATTCAGTCCTCGTGAGCTCGCGGCTAGGATCCGCGCCGTCCTACGCAGGACGACGCAAGGCCCGCTGGGGCAAGGATCCTTGGGGTTGAGCTCCGGCGATGTGTGCGTGGCAGTCCGCGACCGCAACGTGCGCGTCGGCAGTGAAACCGTCCCACTCACCCCCACTGAGTTCCGGCTGCTGGTCGCGTTCCTACGGGAGCAGGGCCGCACCTTCACCCGCGAGCAGCTCATCAAACGGGCATTCTTCGACGAGTTCGACGGCTTCGACCGCACGGTCGACGCCCACGTCTCGAACCTGCGCCGCAAAATCGAGGTGAAGGGCGGGCCGCACCGGATCGAGACGGTCTACGGCGTTGGCTACCAGTGGGTATTCCATGAGTAGGTGGCTCACCCGGCTAGAGGTCCGCCTGCTCATCGGCTTCGCCCTCGTCTTGGCCATCGTCCTTGGGAGCGTCAGCGTATCGACGCGCCTCGCTGTCTCAGCACAGGTGACGCGCTTCCAGGAGCAGCTCGAGCAAGTACGCACCGAGCGCATCCAGGGGATCATCGAGACCAATTACACTCGGTCCCGTAGCTTCCGGGACGTCCAGCAGACACTGGAGGAGGCGGGGTCGTTCTACAACCGGCGGCTCGTGGTATTCGACAGCAACGGTGGTGTTATCGCCGACTCGCACATCGACTCTCGTCCGCCGCCCGACTTTGGCCACGAAGCGCTCTTCGGCCGGCGCATCGTGGTGCCCATCGTCGGCACCGAAGGGGTGGAGGTCGGCTCCTTCAGCGTCGAATTGATTGACCTCCCGCCGTTCGTCGCCGCGGAACCGCGCGTGTCGCAGGTGGCCAGCGCCATCAACAGCTCGCTACTGTGGATCGGCCTCGCCGCGGGC
>Ga0114999_10001738_pt1 | contig 29854 bp, 40 predicted proteins | sample ArcticOcean_MG_C_3_FD_89820 | JGI IMG/M metagenome (GOLD analysis project Ga0114999, IMG submission 89820) | Marine microbial communities from western Arctic Ocean - ArcticOcean_MG_CB8_126 | ecosystem: Environmental > Aquatic > Marine > Oceanic | place: Arctic Ocean: Canada Basin | collected...
ATGGCAAACGGGAAGTTTAGTAAACATAGCAAAAGTATTTTGGTCAATATCACCTGCGGCCATTGCAAATAGCTCAACCCTAGTTTGGTTAGGAACCACCCCTGCGGATGCCTTTCATTTATCTATGAATAGCAGTACTGGTGAATATGGTTATCAACCTGGTCAACCAGCGATTTATCATGCAGTCGCTCCGGCTGGAACTGCTGCCGGTGACGTGGGTTTTACAAATGCCGGGGCCAATGTGGGAACTGTAGTAATTGAATTTCATAAAATAGTTAATAATGCTACCGGTGCTGGTTGGGCTGCGTAGTGGCAGCTACTGATAATAGAGCAGGAGAGGTTGGTGGTTCTACCAGTTCTCCTGCTGTTACCGGAGTTATTTCGGCGACTAATAGGGAACCCACCGTATTTGATTATTCACAAAGTAATCAATTTAAGATATATTTTCCTATTTTTCCTACTACAGAATGGTTTGTGACAAGAGCTAATATTCCTGGGTGTACATTGGGTCAGGCAGATCAATATACACCCTTTGTGGATATAGCAGTTGTTGGAGATAAAATGCAATATGATAATTTCAATTGCACTTTTATTGTTGATGAATCATTAAATAATTATATGGAAATGTATAACTGGGTAATGAATATAGGGTTTCCTTTTAGTGGCAAACAACAATTCAACAGAACAGATAGGCCCGACAATATGAATAGGAGTGCTAATTCTGACAAACGCAATCCTAAAGATGGAGTATATTATAAACTTAATGATAGAGATTTATATACGGATATAGTGCTAACTATTTTAAGTTCTAAAAATAATGCTGTGGCTGCGGTTCATATATATGAAGCGTTTCCTGTTAGTCTTGGTAGTGTGGAATATAGTCAAGCAGAAACAGATATTTCATATGCTATGTGTGATGTTTCATTTGCTTATACTTGGTTTGATATAAAAGCTACATAAGTTTTTACAAGTTGTATTTAGATAAATAAAAATGAGATGGTCAAGTTGAATAATAACGGTATTTTATCTTCTGACTAATTATAGAATCGAAGAAATATAGAAACCTACAGCAAGGACGATTCAACCGCTGGCCATCTCCCTTTAAGGGAATTATATAATGGATTTTGGTGAGTTACAACTTTTAGTTGATAAAGATTTAAAAATTGATGATACAGAATTAGATATGGAGTCTATTAGGACTCCTCAATTGCATAATAAGTATCTTAAATATTATACAAAATATTCACTTCAACTTAAAAAATTACAAGACGATAGTAAAATACTCTATCGTGATAAGTGGGAGTATTATACTGGAAAATCTCCAGCGGAAGTTTATGCGAATAAACCTTTTGATTTAAAAGTTCTCAAAGCAGATGTTGGTATCTATATAGATGCTGATGATGAGATGCAAGAACTTGGAAAGAAAATAGAGTATGTAAAAACTATAGTAAATTATTTAGAAAGAATATTGAGAGAGATTAACAATAGGAACTGGAATATCAAGAATACTATTGCTTGGAAACAGTTTTTGCACGGTGAATGAAGTAACAATTGAAAAATTTAACGAGGCCTATCTTAGAGTCCGGTGTGAGCCGTCGATTGGTAAAGAGCTATCAGAGTTTTTTACCTTTGAAGTTCCGAATGCACGATTTATGCCGTCGGTGCGAAATCGTATGTGGGATGGTCGTGTACGTTTATTCAGCCCTGCTACTGGTAAAATATATGCGGGACTATTACCGTATGTCCAAAGATTTCTCCAGGACCAAGGATATGGCGTTAAAGTTGAAGAGGTCTTCCGACCAAAAGAAGTAGATAAAAAACTGACCAGAAAGTTTGTTAATAGTATAAGTAAGTTTAGGGCAAGAGATTATCAAGTAGAAGCCATACATAATATTATTGAACGTGATAGAGGCGTTATACTTTCACCCACTGGGTCGGGTAAGTCTTTTATTATCTATGCTTTAATAAGATATTATCTGCTCAAAGAAACTAAAATTCTTTTAGTTGTACCTACCACATCATTAGTTGAACAGATGTATAAAGATTTCTCGGAGTATGGATGGTTTCCAGAAGAACATTGTCATAGGTTATATGCAGGTAAAGAAAAGGATTCTACAAAGGATGTAATTATATCTACATGGCAATCTATTTACAAGTTACCTAAGAGTTACTTTCATCAATTTGGTACAGTGTTCATAGACGAGGCACATTTAGCTAAAGCCAAATCCTTAACTGGTATAATGACCAAACTACATGAGTGTAAATATCGAATAGGTTTAACAGGCACTTTAGATGGTAAAGAGGTTCACCGTTTAGTTTTGGAAGGACTTTTTGGAGTATGTGACCAAGTAACTACTACGGCAGAGTTAGTAAAGAAAAAGGTTTTATCTAACTTAGAAATAAAATGTCTTGTATTAGAACACACCAAATCTAATAAAATTAAAAGAAACTATCAAGAAGAGATGGACTATCTAGTTTCTAGTGAGTCAAGAAATCTATTTCTTATTAATTTAATTTCTACCCTAGAAGGTAATTCTTTAGTATTGGCTCAGTATATAGAAAAACATTTGATACCTCTACACGAATTAGCGTCAACTATTGATAAACAAATTTATTTGGTATATGGTAGTACTCCAACAGATGAACGGGAAGAGATAAGGGGTTTGGTAGAAAACAGTAAAATTGATAGTGTTATTTTTGCGTCATATGGTACGTTTTCCACCGGAATTAACATCAAAAGACTGCATAATATTGTATTAGCAAGCCCCTATAAGTCACAAATCAGGGTTTTACAGTCAATTGGAAGGGGTCTAAGAGTATCAAAAGACAAGGAAATGCTAAAAATATTTGACATAAGCGACAATTTGGTGTATAATAATAAGGAAAACTACACACTTTTACACTTAAAGGAACGAGTTAGGTTGTATAACGAGCAGGACTTTCAATATGAGATAGTTCCGATAAAATTAAAAACATAAATAATAGTATATGGAAAAGATAGAAGAAAAGTCTCCTTATAAGATACTTAAAATGATAAACGGTGATGATGTTTTTTGTAAAGTATTAAAAGAATACGATGATGCCTTGTTGGTAGAGTTACCTATGTCGGTAATGAAACACCAAGTGCATCAAGATGAAGTGCATGTAGTAGAACATACAGGATTACATAGGTGGATTAATTATAGTAATGATTCCTCATATGTAATTTATAAGGATAGAATTCTATCCTTCGGTACCTTAGCTCCTGAAGTAATCTTTTATTATAAAATGTTTTGTAAAAGGATTAGACATGAAATCTCTGATAACGAAAGTAAATCAGAGGAAACTATGATGGAGCAAATGAAGGATAACCTATCCAAAGTAGCTAAGTATCTGGAAGATTCCCATAAGATTGATGTAGAGTATGAAGAAGATAATAATTCAGAAGTACAAATGAATATGTTGGGATCTAAACCTACATTACATTGAGCTGGTATTGGTTTTCCTCAAAGGTTGCTCTTTAAGTATACCATACTTTTCTATATTTGTCAACCCCTAGGAGGAAATAAGAATGACTGTTGAAGTCACAGCGTTTTTTGTCTCTGCTTTAATTACATTGAATGCAGCGACGGGGTTGAGCCCATTACAAGGCTGGACCCAATTTATAATGCCATTTCAGAATAAGGAACATTGCGAAGCATTTGCCGCAGGCAATACACTACCACTTATTATGCAACTACAAGGTACGATTGGAAATATGTTATCAGAGTTCCATGAATTCCGATGTATGACGGAACAAGAGAGTATTGATGCTAACATTGCATTAGGACATACTATACCGGAGAGACCCGATACTGGTAAGAAAATTTAATGATAAATTCCTTTATATTAGTTTTTTCTTTGCTGACTACAGCAGATATTCACGCAATGTCTGCTGTAGCTCCCTTTTCAACTATAGAAGAATGTAATGCCCACGCTGCTGAATTATTCCGGGGATGGTCTACATTGAGGGAAGATGAGGATAATAATTATCATCGCATGGACTCTACTATACACTATATGGAACTATATGATGGAGAGTGGGCGGCTTCGTGGTCATGTGTGCCAAATATACCAAGAGCTTTAGGGTTGCATAATATACCGAAATAAATAAAATGGATCTAGTATTTTTGTTGATAATGATATGTCTTGCGAATGATGAGGGCGTAACAAAATGTGAGAAGAATCTTATAGATCAGTTTGAGAATGTAGAACGATGTGTTCAAACAAAGGAAGTTATTCAATGGGAGTTAGCACCACATCTTAAATCAAATATAGGGGTAACCCTGTGGTGTAGCGTAAATAGAAATGAAATTATAAAATGAAATTGGCTCAGGAAACGATGAAAGTTCTTTGTATAGACACCGATATTAATATTAATAAATTATCCAAACAAGTTCTTACAAAGGAAGTAGAGATTATAAAAAAATATTCTCCATTAGGTGGTAATGGAGAATTTACAGATGGCCAGACTGGATTAGGAGAAAATTCTTTAACATCTAGATTTTTCCATTTTAATGTGTTAAACTGGTTGGGAACAAAATCATTAAGAAAATGGATTCGTAAAGGATATGAGGCCTACACTGGAATAAAAGGTACAACATTGTATGTACAGTGTTGGGCAAATGTAATGAGAAGGGGAGAACAAATACAATCCCATAAACATTGTAGTTATAATGATAGAATAATTACATCAGACCGACATCTGTGTGGACATTTAAATGTTCAGGTAGATGGTTTAACATCTACATATTATGGAGGTAATCCTATTTTAAATGAGAAAAAGACTATGGTTTTTTTCCCAAACAATGTTCTTCATTGGACGGATAGATGTGATAATGATAAGGAAAGGATTACAATAGCCTTTGATGTTTACAGTAAAGAATATTTTAAGTATGATATATTTGACTATGCTAAAAACCATTGGGTGAGAATATGAAAATAAAATTAACAGGTGATTTTGCATTAGGTGTAGGCAAAAAAGAAATAGATATAAGTGGATTTACTACTATAAAAGGATTGCTCAATGTATTAGATAATACTCATCCCAATCATGGTTGGGGTGATTGTAATATAGCAATTAATGGAACTATGTATTCTAATTCATGGTTGCAACCAATTACAGAAGGTGATGAAGTAGTTATCATGCCGCCTATTGAGGGAGGATAAGGTGAAAACATTAATTATTGATATAGATGGAACTTTAACGAAATATATGAGTGAGGGACATAGGGCGGTGATAGATAATGCTCATGAGTTGTTACCTGGTGTATTTCACAGAATGAAGAAGTGGGAGGCACAAGGACACAACATCATTCTTATTACTGGTCGTAGAGAGTCCGTAAGAGAAAGAACAGAATCAGAACTCCGCAGATTAGGCATACCCTTTGATATGTTACTTATGGGTATGGCAGACGAAGGCCGTATCCTGATAAACGATATAGGATCCATAGGAGACAAAGCCCATTCAGTAAACTTAGAAAGAGATGAGGGATGGAATTATGTTGATTGGGAAGAGGTGGGTCTTGACAACCTATAGGAATTGTGATATACTTATAGATGACTAAACATAAAAAGAGTCATTAATATGAAAAAATATATTTATTTAGCAGGACCCATCGCGGACTGCGATTACCAAGAAGCAAATGAATGGCGTGTATATTGCCAAGAAAAGTTTGAACCAGGCATTGTGGGTATATCTCCTTTGCGTTGTGAACCCTTAGAAAAGGGTAAACGATACTCGGCACCGGGCAGTGTTGTAAAGATGTGGTCTGACCCTAGAGCTATTGCTACAAAAAACTGGTTGGATACTGAGTCATCTGATTTAGTACTTGCTTATCTTCCTAAAGAACTTAGTGATAGACGTCCATCTATTGGAACTATTATTGAGATTGGTTGGGCAATTGGTTTGAGGAAACCACTTATCATTGTATCTGATGATAATTATTTAATGGATCATCCTCTTATCAAACACAATGCTTCTTGGCGTCTAAATAATCTTGATGAAGCTGTTGAAGTTATTTCTGGATTGTTTGGAGATTATATTTCACAAGTGGCCTAAAAGGTCCTTAGGATAATTCTTATGGCAAGAACAAAAAAAATACCAATACATTACGTTAATAATAAAGAGTTTTTAGCTGCAATAGTAGAACGACAAGATAAAATAAAAGAAATGGAAGCATCGGGAGATGAGCCACCCCAAATTACTAATTATTTGGGTGAGTGTATTCTAAAGATTGCGAATCACCTATCATATCGACCAAACTTTATTAACTATACCTATCGGGAAGAAATGATTTCCGATGGTATAGAAAATTGTTTGCAGTATATAGATAAATTTAATCCTGAAAAATCTACTAATCCATTTGCTTATTTTACTCAGATTATTTACTATGCGTTTATTCGTAGGATACAAAAAGAAAAAAAGCAACAAGCTATAAAAGAAAAGTTGCTTAAAGAATCTAATATAGAATCCCGTATTGTGTTACAACAACATGATGATGATGTTAAATATCAACAACAGTTTGCAGAAATGATAGATAAGTATACCTTTCATGCCGATGAAGAATGAAAGTAGCAATAATTACAGATACTCATTATGGGGGAAAAAATGATAATCTTTCCTTTGCAGAGTTCCAACGAAGATTCTACGACAGCACTTTTTTTCCAATATGTGAAAGGGAGGGAGTTACAGAAATATTGCATCTGGGTGATGTGTTTGATAGGCGGAAGTATTCTAACTACCATACTTTGGCATTAGCCAAGGAGATGTTCTTTGATCCCTGTTACAATAATAATTATCCTATTCATATGCTTGTTGGGAATCATGACTGCTATTTCAAGAACTCAAACGAGGTCAATTCGGTCAGTTTGGTTCTCAAAGAATACACTAACATTACGAGTTATGAAGATATTCCAAGAGTCGCCGATATTGGTGGCCTTGATGTTTTGTTTGTTCCTTGGATTGCTCCTGCACATCGTGTAGAGGCTATCCATGAGATACAAACTGCCAAGGCAGATTTTGTCATGGGACATTTAGAGGTTAATGGTAATGAAATAATGCCTAACCTTTATTGTGACCATGGATTAGAACGGGACATCTTCAAACGATATGAGCGTGTCTACTCTGGTCATTACCACCTACAACAAGACGATGGTCACATACGATATTTAGGTGCCCCTTATGAAATGAATTGGGGTGACTATGGTACTAAGAAAGGTTTCCATATTCTTGATACCGAAACAAGAGAGTTAGAGTTTTATCAGAACCCTAATAGACTATTTAAAAAGATATTTTATGATGACGGTCATAGTTGTGATGAGATGATGAATATGGATCTCTCAGAGTATGAGGGTAGTTATGTAAAAATATTCATTATACAGAAAAATGACTTCTATAACTTTGACCGATTTGTCCAAAAGTGTTATTCAGAAGGTAATTTTCTTGACCTCAAGATAGTAGAAGATTTTAGTGACCTCAATCCCAATGCTATAGCTGATGAGGAGTTAGAGGACATAGAAGATACTATGACGATGTTAGAGAAATATGTACACGAAATTGAAAGTGCGGCATTAGATAAAAATAAATTGAATAGATTGTTAAAGTCATTGTATGTTGAGGCTAGTGAAGTTGAATGATAATATTTAGAAAAGTGTCATGGCAAAACTTTTTATCTACAGGCAACACCCCCATTGAAGTAGAGTTGGATAAACATAATACCACCCTAGTCATAGGTGACAATGGTGCAGGTAAGTCTACCGTGTTGGATGCATTGACCTTTGGTCTGTTTGGCAAACCTTTTCGCAATATTAAAAAGGATCAATTAGTTAATTCGGTAAATGAAAAGAGTTGTTGTGTAGAAGTAAATTTTGATATTGGTACAAAGAAGTTTCATATTATACGCAGTATTAGACCCAATCGTTTTGAGATTTATGTTAATGGTAAAATGTTAAACCAAGATGCCAGTGTCCGAGATTATCAAAAACATTTAGAGACTAATATTCTTAAACTAAACTACCGTTCATTTACTCAGGTTGTTATACTTGGGTCATCATCGTTTGTTCCGTTTATGCAATTGACAGCTGCTGCTCGGAGAGAGGTGGTGGAGGAAATATTAGACATCAAGATATTTTCTTTGATGAATGTAATATTAAAACAACGTATTAAGGATAGCAAAGAACGACAACAAGAAATAACACACCAGTCTGATATGTTAAATACTAAAATATCTATGACTACTTCCCATATCACCAACATTAAAGAAAAGAGTAAAATGTCTGGTGATGTTTTGTTAAAAAAGATAGGGAAGAATAAAGAAGATATGGAGAAGTTAGACGAGGAGATAAACCGTTTACAGGGTTTGGTTGATTATTATGATACCGTCAGTGCACCAGAAAGGGAGAAGTTGCAGAATAACAAAGGTGAACTGATGCAGATGGAAACCAAGATACGGATGAAGACTCAAGGTTTTGAAAGAGACATCAAGTTTCTGGAAGAGAATGATGAATGTCATACTTGTCACCAACCATTGTCAGAACATTACAAAAAGGAACACATCGAAGGGTTAAGCAACCAGTTGATAGCTACAACTTGTGGTCTGACCAAATTGAATGAGGAACTAGGCAACAACGAAAGTCACCTCAAAGTCCTTGACAAGAGGCGACCTGTAAGAGATGAGTCGTATGTCGATGTGGCCAAACGCAAAACATCAATTGAAGCTATAAATCAATATAATAAAGATTTACTTAACCAGATAGAAGAACTCCGAGAGATAGATACAGAGTTGGTGGAAGATAAAACTAAACTGAAAATCTATGAAGAAGAACTTCAGATAGTAAAGAAAGAAAATGATAAGTTATTGGAGAATAATAATTATTTAACAATATCTAAACATTTGTTGCAAGATTCTGGAATCAAGACAAAAATTATCAAACGGTATCTTCCGGTGATGAACAAGTTGATTAATAGTTATCTGTCGGCACTAGAGTTTCAAGTTAAGTTTGAGCTTGATGAGCAGTTTAATGAAACTATTAAGTCTCGTTATCGTGATGTGTTTGGTTACGCCAACTTTAGTGAAGGTGAGAAGATGAGAATTGACTTGGCCTTATTGTTTACATGGAGACAGATAGCCAAGATGAAGAATAGTACCAACACCAACCTATTAATACTTGATGAGATATTTGATAGTAGTTTAGATGCTGCTGGTACGGATGAGTTTTTGAAAATCTTGAATACTCTAAGTCAGGAGAATGTTTTTATAATTTCTCACAAATCAGATTTGTCTGTAGATAAGTTTGATAATTTAATTAGGTTTGAAAAACGTCAACAGTTTACCCATTTAACCAGTTGACATTTTCAATAGTATATGATAGGATGGAAGTATGAAATTAGTAAAAGAAACAGATCCGATTCTCAAGAAGGTTTTACAACCGTTTGATTTTGAGAATCCTATTATGTCACCTCAAGAATTGGTTGCCGAGATGCAACGTATTCGTAAAGAGAGTGGTGGAGTTGGATTAGCTGCTAGTCAGATTGGTATAGATGCTAGGGTTATTGTGATAGGTATGGGTGGTTTTGAGACAGAGGGTGTTGAGGATTTTGAAAGAGCATATTTCAACCCTGTGGTAAAGTCCCTTATGCCAGATGAGATAAAAATGATAGAGGGTTGTTTAAGTTTTCCAGATTTATATATAGAGATAAAAAGAAAACAAAATTTAACTATATCATGGCACGATGTGAATGGCCTACCCTATGAGGAAAGTTTTGGTGGTATTACTTCCCGCATCATTCAACATGAATTAGACCATTTGGAAGGAATTGTTTTTACTCAACGAGCAGATAGATATCATTTAGAGAAGGGTAGAAAAGATAGAAAATTATCACAACGTAGGACGAAAAGACTTGCCAAGAAAATATAAAATATTAGATGTGTTAGCTGCTTCCTTTTCAAGGTATTTACCTTATAAGGAACCCGTCTTTGGTCAAATGGATGATAATGATTTTATTACTATTTTAAGTTGGCTTGAGGATTGGGAACCAGAGAAGGTTTATAAAGTAGCATATAAACATGCTAATTTGAAACCTTTGCAGGAATATGATGATTGGTGTGAAGTTAGCAAACCTTTTCCTCCCCCCATGAAAGCACAACTTAGAGAGGCCATCGAATTACACCAACGAAATGGTAATTTACATGCCCTTAGAACCTATGCCTGGTTTTATGAGTATTATCCTAAGGTTTTATGGATGGTTTTCATACTAGGAACCGCAGGATATTTTTATTTCTTTTAGGGGTTGACAACACCCTTAAAATGTGTTATACTTATAAATAGTGATAGAGAAGTCGAAAGATTCTCTGTTATATATTAACCTTGCAGAAATGGAGGTAACTTAAAATGGTTACAAGCAGAACAATAGCAAACATATTTGATCGGTCCGCCCTGGACCCCCACTTTGTAGGATTTGATAGTCTTTTTGACAGACTCAATTCCCACTATCAATTACACACAACGGCAAATTTTCCGCCCTATAACATCCGTAAGTTGGATGAGAATAGATGGCAGGTAGAAGTTGCGTTGGCTGGTTACGATAAGAAAGATATCGAAGTCAGGGTTATTGAAGGTACTTTGATGGTGTCAACTGTGAATAAAGATACTAAGGTGGATGATAGTGAGTTAGTGCATCGTGGTATTTCTAAACGGCAATTTACCAGAACCTGGTCAATGGCTGATGATTCAGTGGTGCAAAACGCCAAGATGGAAGATGGTATGCTTTATGTTGAAATAGAGCGCATCGTTCCTGAGGAAAAGAAACCCAAGATTATTGAAATCAAATAGGTTTTTTGATGGGGTGTCCTTCGGGGCACCCCTCTTTTATTATGAGAATTAGGGTGAATTACACAGATACTATCACAAAAATAATAGAACTTCGCAATGAACTTATTGCCGAGAGTGGTATAGATGCTCTTGATAACGATACTATAAGTTTAGGAGTTTTTGCACCTATTATTAAAAAGATTGATCCTGACTATAAACCAAACTTTGCTCGAAATGGCCATGATGGATTTACTATTCAAGATGATAAAGAAATTGGTGTAGAATCTAAAACATCAAAAGTCAAAAAATATAAAAGGAAGAAAGGATATCCAAAGGCAACTTTTGCTTTTCATGCAAAAGGTTTAATATCGTATGATAGGTATGCATTTTGTACATGGGATAAAAATACTCTACAGCCTTTGAGTATATATTATGTCAAAGATTCAAAAAATGTCACAGCTATCAATGATGAGTTAAAAATATTATCAGATGAGTGGTCTATACAACCAGCAACAGAGGCAGGATATGATGTAATTCGTATTGAGGAAATCATGTTGACTGATATGATTAAAACAACTAAAGACATTGACGGATGTAAGGTATATATTTTATGAGAGGTAGAAAGAAACAAGATAAAGAAGAACACGAATTTTATCCAACACCGATAGATGCAGTAGAACTTGCGAGACCTCTTTTAGATCAAAATAAAAAGTGGTGGGAACCTTGTGCTGGTGATGGAAGAATTTTAAAACATTTCGATAATGTTATTCTTGGTACAGATTTAAAACCTAGATCACCAGAAGTTCAAGGAAGTGATTTTATGACAATGGATAAACCAGAAAACATTGAAGGTATTATAACAAATCCACCCTTTACTCTTGGTTATGATTTGATTAAAAAATCATTATATGAATGGAAAATACCAGCATTGTTATTGTTGCGAGTAGAATATATTGCTGCAAAAGCTAGACAAGATGTTGTTAAACATATGACCGATATGCATATTGTTTCTGACTTAATAAAATTTGAAACTATCAATGGTAGAATAGTGAATGGAAATGGAACAGGTAGGTGTGCATGGATGTTGTTTGATCCAAATGAGACTCCAGAACATATAAGAATGAAATATGTATTGTATAAAAAGACTTATGAATAAAGTTACATCAGGTGTTGACTTTGGCAGATAATTATGTTATACTTATAGATATGAAATACAAATTTGATGAAGATAGGGCGTGCAAAGAGTTGACGGAGTATATCAACACAACTTACAATGCACATTACTCAACAGATAAGTACCAAGCAACAGATATGATTATTGATGCAGGCCACGGTGAAGGGTTCTGTATGGGTAACATTATGAAGTATGCCAAGAGATATGGCCGTAAGGGTGGAAAGAACCGTGCTGACCTTATGAAAATTTTACATTACGGTATTATTATGTTATATGTGGAGAGTTTGAATGATGAAATTGAGTAACGCAACGGTGGGTGTGCTGAAGAATTTTGCTGAGATTAATCAGAATATTTTGATTGAAGAAGGTAAACAGATTCGGACAATGTCCACAATGAAAAATATTTTGGCGTCGGCGGGTGTATCCGAGGAGTTCCCTAAGAATGTAGGTATCTATGATCTCAATGAGTTTCTTGGTGTTCTTAGTATGGCAAAGGATGCTGACATTACTTTTGAAGAGAACCAACTTGTTATGAAGTCTGGTCGAACCAAGATTACTTATATGTATTCTGATACGTCCATTTTGACGTTGCCGCCAGAAACATTCAATGAACCAGAAATTGATTTGAATTTTAATATCGATAAAGAACTGTTACAAAATATTTTGAAAGCTTCAGCAGTAATGCAGTTGCCTGATGTTGTTATGCACAACGGTAAAGTGACAGTAACTGACTTGAAAAATACAACATCTAATAATTTTTCTGTAGAACTTCCAGAGGATGTAGCTGAAAACGGTACTTGGAGAATGTTTAGATGTCACTTTAAAGCAGAGAACTTGAAGATGTTACCGGGTGATTATGCTGTTAGAGTTGCAACAGCAGCTAATGTTAGTCAGTGGGTTGGTGAAGAAGCATCATATTGGATTGCTATGGAAGCAACTAATGACTAACAGGTCGTTTGAACTACTTGCACACTTCAGTTGTGTGCATTGTAGTCAGTGGTGGTCTATCGCTAGTGAGATAGTGGATAGGGCACAAAACTATTTTAATCATAGGGACTTTTATTGTCCTTGGTGTGGTGAGGTGAATAAGCATGAAGCAGATACTGTGGGTGGAAAAGTATCGGCCAAGGAAGATACAAGATTGTATTCTTCCGCCGGCTATCAAAAAGAGCTTTTCTGAGTTCGTAACGAATAAAGAAATTCCTAATTTGTTATTGTCTGGTGGACCTGGCGTTGGTAAGACGACGGTTGCTAGGGCTTTGTGTGAGCAACTGGAAACAGATTACCTCATCATCAATGGTAGTGAAGAATCTGGCATAGATGTTCTTAGAAGTAAAATAAAAGGTTTTGCTTCTACTGTATCATTGACTGGTGGAACTAAAGTTGTGATATTAGATGAAGCAGATTACCTCAATCCTCAAAGTACGCAACCCGCTCTCCGTGGGTTCATTGAGGAATTTCATAACAACTGTAGATTTATATTTACAGCTAACTATAAAAATAGAATTATCGAACCATTACATTCTCGATGTTCAGTTATTGAATTCAAGATAAATGGCAGTCGTGATAAATTAGCTCACGAATTGCTTAATCGTTGTGGCAATATACTGAATGAGGAAAATATAAAATACGATAACAGGGTTGTAGCAGAACTTATTATGAAACACTTTCCGGATAACCGGCGAGTGTTGAATGAACTGCAGCGGTATAGTGCTGCGGGTGAAATAGACTCCGGAATTCTTGTCAATCTTTCAGATATTAATTTGAAAGAATTGACCCTCCACCTCAAGAATAAGGAGTTTACCAAGGTGCGTAAATGGGTAGTCGATAATATCGACAATGACCCTACGAAAATCTTTCGTAAAATTTACGACAACTTGTATTATACTATGGAACCGAGCACTATACCGTCTGCTATTATTTTAATTGGTCAGTATCAATATAAATCAGCATTTGTAGCTGACCAAGAGATTAATTTGTTGGCGTGTTTAACAGAAATTATGAGCCAATGTAGATTCAAATGAATGATGCTTGGAGTGATAGACTAAAGCAAGAATACGGTGAGTGGTTGGAGAAATACAATCACAACGTAGAGGCTCTTAGTGATGAGGAGATGAAAAATCTCCTAGAGGAAGAATTATTGTTTACTTCCGATATGTCCGTAGAAGAATATACCCTTTGGCAAAAATGGCATGAGATACAACGTAAATATCCAACTAAGGAAGTATCAACTCTTTTTGGTAAAGAAAAGGTATTGATTGAAGGTACCCACATTATAGACAAAGCTAAATCTATGATGTGGAAACCAAAATCTATTAATGATTATTTGAACTTGGAACCAGAGATGGTTCTTACAAATTATAATGATTGGTTAAAGGAACAGTTTACAACAGTAAGAACCTTTTGTCACACACAACGAAACAATAATAACATAGGTAGAAATATGTTTTACCTTGTTATGGATAAACTTACAGGTAAGTATCTTGGTGTGATTGTTATTACAGGAGATTTTCTTGACTTAGCACCCAGAGATAATTTTATAGGTTGGACCAGAGAACAGAGAAACGCAGGTAGATTGAAACATACTTGTATAGGCTCAACAATTTTACCAACCCAACCCCTAGGGTATAATTATGTAGGCGGTAAACTATTAGCATTATTGTGTTTGTCTGATGAAGTGCAGAACGAATGGAAAAGAAGATATGGTCAGACGTTGGTGGGTGTGACTACAACATCTTTATATGGTTCGTTTTCACAATACAATAATTTAAAATATTGGAATAAAAGAGGAAAGTCATCCGGTTCTATTGTATTTGAGCCAACAAGAGACACCTTATATAAAGTTAGAGATTGGGTCCATAAACGTGACCCTGTTAAATATTGGGAATGGTATTTTGCTTTAGACGATAGAGGTAATAAACTTAAACGTGACCACAAATTTAGAATGTTGAATTGGGTTTATTCTCAGTTGAAGATAAAAGATACAAAGACGATGCACCAACGTGGCATTTATTTTTCCCATCTTTATGAAAACTCATCAGAGTTTTTAAGAGAGGAAATATTAGAGACTAAATTAAGAAAACGATTTGACACCTCTACCGAACATTTGGTTAACCTTTGGAAAGATAAATATGCGAGTAAAAGAATTAAGTCTCTTATAGAAAGTAATAGAGTAAAAAAGGAAACTCTATTTTATGATGAATTGATTTACCTTAGCTGGGAAGATACTAAGAAAAAATATTTACCGGATGTGGGTCGGTGAGGTGGTTCAGAAAAGAGATGAATAAAACTTTTGCAGTTGGTACGGATAGAAACCATGAAGATTTATTGCCATGGTGGTATTATAATATTAAGAAATACAGTCCTAAACCACATATAACAATAGCAGATTTGGGAATGAGTCCGAGAATGAGAGAGTGGTCACAGGAACATAGTGATACTTTTTTGGAGTATGATATCAACGAAGGGCGTGCTTGGTTTTATAAACCCCAAGTTATGTTAGATGCTCCTTATGAATATGTATGTTGGGTAGATTCTGATTGTGAAGTTATGAAACCAATTGATGATGTTTTTAATTATCCTACTGATACACAGATTGCATTAAGTCTTGATATTATTAGAATGGGTGTGAATGAAGTTCCCCAAACAACTTCAACTCCTGTTTGGGCTACAGGGGTTAATTGTTCTAAAGGAAAGTCGGACATATTAAAGTATTGGGCATTTCGTTGTCAACATAGTACCAATAGAGGTGACCAAGAAGAATTGTTGCAAATGGTTAGAGAAGCTCCATCTTTAAATTCTCAAATAGTTCAATTGCCATTAATCTATCAATGGTTGAGAATATCTTTAGCTAATGGATATGATAATCCAAATAAAAAGATAGTGCATTGGACTGGACCTACTGGAAAAAACCATATTCGTAATAATTTAATGCCATGAAAACTATTTCTATATTAACTCCAACACGGGGTCGTCCTGGTAGATTAGGTGAATTTATTAAATCGGTCTATGAAACAGCTACTGATAGACAGAGAATTGAAATGTTGATGTATGTTGACAGTGATGATGAAGCAAAAAATGCTTATATGGATTATCTTTTGTTTTCACAGGAAGAATTTTCAGAATTTCTTAGAGTTCATATTATTTTTGGTGAACCTAAAAGTGTATCTAAGTCTTGGAATGATTTGTATGAAAGGTGTTTAGGTGATATTATTATAATGGGTAATGATGACCTGTTATATAGAACTCCAGGATGGGATAGAACTGTTGAACAGAATAGTGATAGTTATCCTGATGATATTTATTGTATGTGGATGAATGATGATATACATGGAGGAAATCATTGTGCCTTTCCTATTGTGAGTAAAAAGTGGTGTGATACCTTAGGTTATTTTACACCGGGCGTTTACAATTTTGGTTATAATGATACATGGATTTTTGAAGTTGCTCAGTTAGTTGGTAGAACTCAATGGCTTGAACATGTTCATGGTGAGCATATGCATTTTAGCGTAGGGAAGTCTGTTCAAGATAAAACTTATCTGGAAAATAGACAAGGTAAATTTCAAGGTGATGCGGCGATACATGAAAAGACTAGACAACAACGTGTGGCAGATGCTCAAAAATTAAAGGAAGTTATGAATGAGAGTTAAACAAATTAAATATGGTGACATCTGGCCTCTCAATCTTCCGTGGGAGGAAGATCCAGTTAGATCGGAACTCAATAGAGAATTTAGACACACTGCCGGCAGAGAAGTATTTACAAATGGTGGTGCTATTGTTTGTGTTGCATATTGTAGGGGTATTCCCAGCACGATAGCACATTTGGATACTATGACCGGATTAGACCACGCAATATTTTATACTGTGTGGAGTCGTCGCCCCGGTTCTGGTAGATTGTTAGTTATAGATACTTTAAATTATTTACAACTAACCAGAACGTGGATAAAAAGATTTGTTACACTGTCTCCTAAGACAGAGATGGCTCGTAAGTTTCATCTAAGTAACGGGGGAGTTTTGGTGAGGGAAAATGTAGACTCACTAAACTTTGAGTATGGTGGTGATAGAGTCAATTGAGAGGTTGATATGAAACAGAAAGGATTTACATTAATAGAGTTGATGATTGTGGTAGCAGTGATTGGAATCTTAGCAACAGTAGCAATTCCTTCTTATAGCAATTATACAGTTAAGGCTAAAATTTCAGAAGCATTTTCAGTTATAGGTCCTTGGAAGATGGAGATGATGGAATATTTCTTTATGAATGGAGAATTTCCTAAAAAAGGATGTAATTCTTGTATCGGTATGGGATCAGATGGTGATTGTGGAGCATCCTTACGAGCTGGTAAAAGTTGTTCCTTTGGAAAAAGTGGAATAGGAACCTATGTTCAAAATATTCATATTGGAGGTCGAGTTGAATTGAAGGAAGACCAAGATTTGATTATAACTTTCAATGACAATGCTGGTGCTGCTGCTGGTAAGCGGATAGCTTTACGAGCAGTTAATAGCGGCGGTGTAATTGCATGGGTATGTTCCTCTATGGCCTCTATGGATCCTTCTGCATTAGATTTAAAATACTTACCTTCAAGTTGTAATAAATATATATATTGCCCGGCCTGCGGATGAAAAATTTAATAGTCATATATAGAATTTTATACGGAACTGATTTTCTGGAACGATCCATTAGCAGTGTAAGAGAAGTAGCAGACCAGGTATGTGTTTATTTTTCTGATGAACCTTGGTCTAGGCCTCAGAATTTTATAAGAATAAATGATATAGAGGTAACTCCAAAACAGGTTATCCAAGATATGGATGACGATAAGGTACATGTAACATTTCAACATTATGATACTCCGAAAAATCAATTTAAATTGTTGGCAGAATTATCTATTAGACACCACGATATACATTATATGACTGTCTTTATGGAACCTGATATGGTGTGGGCGCCTGGTATGTTTAGAAAATTTATTGATGAGTTTGAATCACATCGCTCTCCTTATTTGTATGCCCCACAGATAGAATTATGGAAAAGTATGGATTGGAGAATACCGATGAGAAATAGATTTGGACCTGCCGCATATAAAGGAGAAATTCCTAACTTGGGATTCGGACAGTTTTCAGAACAAAGTGTAGAACCTGTTTTGTCTCAGACGGGTTGTTATAACTTTGGGTTCTGTCTTAATGAGAAGACAATGGAATATAAACATAAGGCAGCTTTAGATTTTTCTGCAAAGATAGGAGATTCGGTGCCAGCAGAAAATTGGTACTTTGATAAATGGTTACATTGGACACCACAGACAACAAATTTAGAACCTTCTAGGAATCATACTCATTTAATTCCTAGAGCAGAGGCATATGAAATGCCTAAAGAAATGCGAGACTACATGAATGCTAATACCACCTAAGTCGGCTGAAGAACACAAGTTTACCTCTACAGGTATCAAGTTTTGGAGACATCCAGAACAGATGAATAATTATAAGAATGGTAATCCCAATACAGTTATTTCTACCCACATATCACCAGAAGGTGCGTGTAATTTAACTTGTGCTTATTGTTCTGTTACCTATAGAGATACCCATTCTCGTATTGAGATGGATGTTATAAAAGATTATGTAACCAAACTCAAGACAAGAGGACTCAAGGCTGCCATTTTAACTGGTGGGGGAGAACCAACATCATATAAACATATTAATGAATTGATACGATGGCTTAAATCCCAAGACTTAAAGGTTGCATTGATAACTAATGGTACATTAACACGACGAATTAATCCAGACATATGGCCAATGTTGTCATGGGTCAGGGTATCTATTAATGTATTTCCTCATTGGGAAGTAAAGATTAACTTACCCACGGAACACTTTACAGGTGATACAGTCATTGGTTCTTCATTTTGTTATGATGAAGATTATGATTTAGAAACAATGAGAATGGTTTCTAAGATTGCAACCAGAATGAAAGCTAAATATATTAGACTGTTACCAAATTGTTTATTGCCTCAAGAAGAATTATTGAAACGCCATGACTTGGTAGAAAAATTAATAAAAGATTTGGATGACCCCAGGTTCTTTCATCAGTTTAAAATACATGGTGCACCAGATAGTGTTACTTGTCACCAATCTTATTTCAGACCCTATCTTTCAGAGGAGGTACACCATGAAACTGGGCAACCAGGTTCAGTATTTCCCTGTGATAGTGTAGTATTGAATGACCAGAATACAAAGTTTATGCAAAAGTATTCCTTGTGTGCTCCTGGTGATATACTTGATTATTTGGATAAGAAGATAGACCAGCAATTTTCTATTGCGGAACAGTGTACCGGGTGTGTTTTTACAGATAATGTGAATATGTTGAAAGGTTTTATTAATGGTGAGATAGATAAATTTAATGAGTTTAGCAGTCCGTTGATGCATGAGGAATTTGTATGATAGAGTTTGACCGTGAATATTATGAACAAGGTCCTATGACAGGTAAAAGTTTATATACTAATTATCGATGGTTGCCAGAATTAACTCTTCCATTGGCTCATCATATAGTTTTAGATTGTAACTTAGATAAACACCAGACGATTTGTGATTTTGGATGTGCAAAGGGATATTTGGTATATGCTTTACAATTATTAGGTTATGATTCTTACGGTGTTGATATTAGCGAATATGCTATATCAAAAGCACCTAAAGAAGTTAATGGTCATGTAACTTGTATTGAACCTTTGGCAGAGTTTGGTTTTTATGATTGGATTATCTGCAAAGATATTTTAGAACATATACCTTATGAAGATATTGATAGTCAATTGATGATGTTGCGGAACAGTTGTAAGAAGATGATGGTAATGGTTCCTTTGGGTGATGGTGAAAAATATTTTATTAAGGCTTATGAGAAAGATGTTACCCATGTTATTAGAGAAAATTTAGATTGGTGGATTAATCTATTTGAATCTGTTGGATTTAAGATAGCTAAAGCTAGTTATGAGATGGGTCCCTACAAAGAAAACTGGCAAATTCATCCTACTGGTAATGGTTTTTTTATGTTACAAATTTAAAATTGAGGAAATTTATTGTGGAGAGTTTAAAATGAGAGTAGGTTTTGTGGGCATAGGCAATTTAGGTAAAGATGCTGCTGAAGTTATGGCACAACATTATGATGTTGTTGGTTTTGATATCAGACAAGAGATAGATACTACTCTTAATATGACTAAAACTTTGGCAGAGGCTGTAGAAAATAAAGATATAGTTTTTGTGGCGGTGCCCACACCCCACCATAAAGATTATGATGGAAGATATCCTACTAGTCATCTAGAACCTAGAGATTTTGATTATACAGCAGTTAAGACAGTTGTTAGTTCTATTGATAAGTTGATAAATGATAAGACTCTTATAGTATTAATATCTACTGTCTTGCCTGGTACAGTAAGAAGGGAGATTGCTCCCCTAGTTAAGAATGGTCGTTTCATTTATAATCCCTATTTGATAGCTCAAGGTTCAGTTAAGTATGATATGATTTATCCGGAGATGATTATTATAGGAACAGAAGATGGTGGTGAAAGTAAAGATGCTAAGATGTTGAAATGGTTTTATAATAAATTTGTATTTAAAAGGACACGAATTGTAACTGGTACTTGGGAAGAGTCTGAGGGTATTAAGATATTCTATAATACATTTATTTCTACCAAGTTGGCATTAGTTAATATGATTGCTGATGTATCAGAAAGTATAGGAAATATGAATGTAGATGTTATTACTACTGCTCTCAAAGAATCTACAGATAGAATTATGGGACCCAAATATATGTCGGCTGGTTTAGGTGATGGTGGTGGTTGTCATCCTAGAGATAACATTGCTCTTAGATATTTGGCAAAAGAGTTAGATTTGGGTTATGATTTGTTTGAAGCTATTATGACTACTAGAGAAAAACAAGCTAAGAAAATGGCTGAAAAAATTATTAGTTTTAATAATGATGTATGTATTTTGGGTAAAGGATTTAAACCAGGAGTAGACCAAGAGGTAGGTTCTCCATCAATTTTATTGGGTAGTTTTATAGAACATAAAGCCTTTCATGTATATTGGGATGGTCATCCTGATGAGGTAACTTATCCATTAACCTATGTTATGCATCATCATGAACAATATTCTACTTATGATTTCAATCCCGGAAGTATTATCTTTGATCCATTTGGCAAAACTTACCATACGGAAGAGTTGACAAACAAGGGCATTTCGGTGTATAATTATGGAAGAGGTCCCACTTAGTGTATGATTTAAAAGATTATTTAAACTCCGTAAATTATAAAAAGAATAATTTGATGCCGGAGGATGGTGATGAGTTTTGGGAGAAAAAATATCCCACATTCATTGTTAATAAATGTTTGTCTGGGTTTGCTGATACAGTTTTGTTTGCTAATGAAATGAATGGGTTCCATCATATGGATAAGAAATTACAGTATGATTTTTATCTGCACGGATTGCCTAAGAAGAAACGATTTTCTCCATGGATGAAACCTTCTAAGGTACAAAATTTAGATTTAGTTAAAGAGTATTTTGGATATAGTAATGAGAAAGCTAGAATAGCACTTACTATTCTGAGTGAGGACCAATTAGTAATAATGAAAAGGGCATTGTCTAAAGGCGGAAAGAAATAAATATCTCCATAATCATGATCATAATGTGATAATAATGGAGATTAATCATGGAAGAATTGGAGTGGAATCCGGATTTGATGTTGGAAATCAAATTGGCAGAACCAGATGATTTCTTAAAGGTTAGAGAAACTTTATCCCGCATTGGTATAGCCTCCCGTAAAGAAAGAAAATTATACCAGTCGTGTCATATATTACATAAACAAGGTAGATATTTTTTAGTTCATTTTAAAGAGCTTTTTGCTCTAGATGGTAAACCCTCAAACATTAGTATTAATGATGTGCAACGTAGAAATACAATAGCTACTTTATTATCTGATTGGGGATTGGTGGAAATTATGGGGAACGCTGAGGATAAGGCACCTTTATCACAAATAAAGGTACTAACTTACAAAGAGAAAAATGAGTGGTTGTTAGAAACAAAATACAATATAGGAAATAAAAAAAAGGTTGTTTGAGAGAGAAATATATTATGGCAATAAAATTAGTTAGACTTAAAAGTGGTGAAGATTTGGTAGCTGATATTGATATCAATACCGATACAGTGACTTTGGAAAACCCAGCAATGATAATGCCTGTGGGTAATCCAGATCCTGGTGGACAAGTTCAAATGGGTTTCGGGCCGTGGGTTCCTTTTGCAAAGAGTAAGACTTTTGAAGTGCCAAGGGAACATGTTGTTTTTATTGCAGACCCTGCTGATGATATAGTAAATAATTATAGACAAATGTTTGGTTCTGGTATAGTAGTACCCGAAGTAAAAGTAAATACTAAACAAATCTTGACTGGATGATGGATATGTGATATACTATCCATATGTCTGAAAACTTTTACACAAATATAATTCTTAAAGGTGATACCCTTTATCTGCGTGCCATTAGTAATGGCAAACGGATTATGGAGAAGATAAAGTATAAACCTACTTTATTTGTTCCCACTAAGAAAAAAACAAAATATAAAACCTTGTCTGGTACGACAGTAGAACCGGTCAAGTTTAATAGCATTTATCAGGCTAGAGATTTCCTAAAGAACTATCAAGAACAGCCCGACTTGGTGTATGGCCAAGAGAGATTTCAGTATTGTTATATATCGGATAACTACCCAGGCATTATAGAATGGAATCAAGATAAGATTCTAACTCTATCTCTTGATATTGAGGTGGCAAGTGAGAATGGTTTCCCTGACCCCAACCTGGCAGAGGAAGAAGTCCTTGCCATTACTGTCAAGAACTATACCACTAAGAAGATTATGGTGTGGGGTATCTACGACTACAACAACACCCGTGATGATGTTGAATATGTGCATTGTGATGGTGAAGGGGAGTTGCTTAGGGAGTTTGTTTCTTTTATGGAAGCAGTTCAACCAGATGTTATCACGGGTTGGAATACCACCTTCTTTGATATTCCCTATCTCTGCCTTAGAATAAAAAAACTCTTTGGCAATAAGTTTATGCAAACTTTATCACCGTGGAAAGTGGTGACTGAAGAACATACTTCCACATTTGGAAGAGATGTAACACGATATAATATATGGGGTGTTTCTAATCTTGATTATCTGGACTTGTATAAAAAGTTTACATATACTGACCAAGAGTCATTCACATTAGACAACATAGCTTTCGTTGAGTTGGGTACTAAAAAGGATCCCAATCCCTATGATACATTCAAAGAATGGTATACTAAAGATTATCAATCGTTTATTGATTACAACATCAAGGATGTGGAACTGGTCGATGCATTAGAGAATCATCTGGGTATGATCCAGTTAATGTTTACGATGGCATATGAAGCTAAGATTAATTATAACGATGTTTATTCACAGAATCGTATGTGGGATGTTATCATCTTTAATTATCTTAAAGAGAAGAATAAAGTCATACCACAACGAATGAGGAATGATAAGACTGCGAAGTATGAAGGTGCTTATGTAAAAGATCCCCAAGTCGGTCAACACAATTGGGTGATGTCTTTTGATTTAAATAGTCTGTATCCTCATTTGATTATGCAGTATAATATTTCGGTAGAGACTTTGATAAAGGAAAGTTTCCCTCATAAAATTTCAGTTGATAAACTTTTAGATAAAGAAGTAGATACCAGTATGTTGCCCGAATTGGGATTGACTGTTACTCCCAACGGTGCTTGTTTCCGCACAGACATTAAAGGGTTTCTACCAGAGTTGATGGAGAAGTTCTACAATGACCGTGTGAAGTTTAAAAAGTATATGCTCGAAGCTAAACAACGATATGAGGATACGAAAGACGAAAAGTATTTAGCACAGATATCAACTTATCATAATATTCAAATGGCTCGTAAGATTGCTCTAAATAGTTCTTACGGCTCTATGGGTAATGAATATTTCCGTTATTATGATGAGAGATTAGCTACTGCTATAACAACTGCCGGTCAACTCAGTATTAGATGGATTGAAGGAAAAGTAAATGATTATATTAACAACATACTACAAACAAAAGGTGAAGACTATATTATTGCATCCGATACAGACTCTATATACGTTACCTTTGATAAAATTGTACGTCAAACTTTTGAAAACAGAAGTGACACATCTAGGGACACAATCACCAACTTCTTGGACACTATCGCTAAAGAAAAAATCCAACCGTTTATTGATGAATGTTATAGAGACCTTGCCTCGTATATAAATGCTTATGAAAATAAGATGGAGATGGACAGAGAAGTTATTGCTGACAAAGGAATTTGGACTGCCAAGAAACGATACATCTTAAATGTTATTGATAGTGAGGGTGTAAGATACGCCGAACCACAAATCAAGGTGATGGGTATCGAAGCTGTTAAGTCATCAACACCACACGCTTGTCGTGAGCGTATCCGTGATTCATTAAAAGTTATTGTAAATGAAGATGAGTTTAATGTGAATAAGTTTATACAAACTTTTCGTAAAGAATTTATGGCACTGCCTGTAGAGTTGATGGCCTTCCCCCGCTCAGTAAATGGTATTCGCAAGTGGGGTGATAAGTCCACAATATTCAAGAAAGGTACACCTATGCATATCAAGGGTGCCATCATCTACAATCATTTATTAAAGAAACATAAATTGACACATAAGTATCCGTTGATTATGGATGGTGAAAAGTTAAAATATGTATTACTTAAAACACCCAATGCATTGCAATCAAATGTCATTGCGTTTCTTGGTGAGTTGCCCAAAGAATTTGATTTACATAAACAGATAGATTTTGATAGACAGTTTGAGAAATCTTTTGTTGATCCCATTTCATTGATATTAGAATGTATCGACTGGCGAGTAGATAGAAGTTATGGTACACAAGTTACATTGGAGGCGTTGTTTGGATAATTTAATAAAGGAGTTTTTAATATGAGCAAAATAATTGATGAAGAACGAAGAGCAGAAAGTATAAGAGTATTGGGTTTTGATCCATTTGAACAGGAATACCAATCTCTACCTATAACGGATATAACACCAGCAATGGCGGCATATATTCTAAAATGGCACAATAATGATAATCGTAAGATTAAAGCTTCACAAGTAAATGCCATAGCTAATAGTATGAGAAATGATGGTTGGTTAAAAGATGGTGGACATCTTACCTTTAATAAGGAAGGTAACATTACGGAGTTTCAACATCGTCTTGAAGCTATTATAAAAGAAGGTGTTACTGTTGTGGCACCTGTTGTTCTTGGTGTTGAACCAGAGTGTTTTACTAAAACCGCTTCACCGAAACCTCGCCGTCCAGAAGATGAAATCCAGAGGAAATATCCCGATGCAAAGGACAGTGAAATTACTGTTGTTAGGGAAATCCAAAAGCGCCGCCAAGCAACTAAACTTGATATGCAAAATGCAATTGAATTATGGGAACAGTGGCACAAGGTTGTTCAAGCAGGCGATAAACTAATTGATGGATTTTTTGACAGGGTTGATGCATTTAGTCACTATCGAAGGAATTTTGCTGCATGGGCATCGTTGATGCATTGGCATGGTCAGGATAATATTGTAACATGGTTTTTAGACATGTTAGAGAATCAAGTCTTGGATGATGAAGGCACACGTTTAACTAAAGACTTTATGAAGATGAGTCAACATACATTTGGTATGACAAATACAGGCCGTGCAGATTTTGTATATTTTATGTTATGTGTGTGTTCAGACCGAATGAAGAAATCTCCTGATGGTAGGATACAACTCAGCAAAGGAGTTAATGTGCTTAATCACGAAGACCTTAAACATAATGGAACTTATAGAGATTTCTTATTAAATGTTGATAATATTCAGGAAACCCCGTGACATATAAACCCTACACTATGCAAGACGTACATGATGCATCTGCACAAGAGAAGTTCAAAGTCATCTCCACCTTTGCGGGTGGGGGTGGTTCTTCTACTGGTTATAGATTAGCTGGCGGGAAGGTTCTTGTCATCAATGAGTTTGTTGAAGAAGCACAAAAGACTTATGCAGAAAATTATCCTGAGACAGTTATTCTTCCAGGTGATATTAAAGAATTGACAGGTAAGAATTTCTTAGATGCAGCTGGTGTTGATGAAGGTGAGATTGATATATTAGATGGATCACCACCCTGTTCAGCATTTTCTGTTGCAGGGAAATTATCTCACAATGTGCGTGAAGAAGAACGTGTTGACCTGTTTGGTAATGTGACTGTAGAGAAGGTTGCTGGTAAACATTCTGATGGTTGGGGTCAGACCAAAAACTATTCTGATGGTAAAATGGTTGAGAACATTGAAGACCTATTCTTTGAATTTCTGCGTGTTGCAAAAGACATCAAACCAAAAGTCATTGTTGCAGAAAATGTCAAGGGGTTGACGATAGGAGAAGCCAAAGAATATTTTAATAAGATACTCAATGAATTTGGTAATATAGGATATCAAGTATGTGCTCAAGTTTTGGACAGTAGATACTTTGGTGTATCTCAAACAAGAAGTAGGGTTATCTTTATTGGTGTGCGTCACGATGTAATGGCTAAGTTGGGATTAAATTTTATGACTATATCTCAAATATTTCCTCAACCAGATGCAGATGTTATTCCTGTTAAGGATGTAATGATTGATTTAGTTTATGATACAGAAGAAGTGAAGTACCTTACAGAGAAATTTACCAACACAGCATACTGGAAATATACTGGTAGTAAAATGCCTATTGATCCCGATAAGGTTCTTACAGGAGCAGATTACCATCCTAAAGGGCATCACTTCAATCTTAAAAGGGTATCACAATATCAACCCTCTCCTACGATTACGGCTATGGGCTCAGCAGATACAACAGCTGGTGCATTTCATTGGATTGAGCCAAGGAAGTTGACTTTGGGAGAATTAAAGCGTATAATGAGTTTACCGGATGATTTTAAATTGACAGGTAAATGGAATCAAAAAGCAGAACGATGCGGCAGAATGGTTCCACCGAGAATGATGGAGCGTATTGCCTCGGCAATTTATACTAATGTATTGGAGAAATATAATGGCTGACTTTACCTTTGCTCATAGGCAAGAAGGTTTTGATGAACACATTGATTGGAGTATCAGGGGTTATAGTAATTTATTGGATGATGTTGTAAGTCTCTCACGATATTTTGTTGAGGGAGATACTAATGTATTAGACATTGGTTGTTCTACGGGTAAACTTACCGCACGTATTTTGGAACATAACTATGGGGCTTGTCCTGATGCTAAGTATGTAGGGGTAGAAGTGGCCGAAGGTTTCTTTGGTAATCTTGAAGACAGAAAGTTGGAGTTGGATGAGAAATATTCTGACACCTCTGTTGATTTTATTTACGATGATATCCGTAATTATGAATTTGAGAATTGTTCTCTAATAACGTCCCTTTTTACCTTACAGTTTATGCCTTATTCTTGTAGGGAAGAGGTCATTCATAATATATATTATGGTCTTAACTGGGGTGGTGCATTTATTTTTGGTGAAAAGATTGATACATCACACAGTCGTATAGAGAATATGTTACGCACCACTTATTACGAATTTAAAAATAAGTCTTTTGATTATGAGGATATTATGCAGAAAGAATTGACCTTAAAGAATATGCTTAAACCCAATTCATGGGATGAGATTGAAAATATGTTAAATAATGCTGGTTTTAAAGCAGTGCAAAGCTTCTGGCAGAACCATTTGTTTATAGGCGCAATAGCAATTAAATAAAAACGATTGACATTATTAGATAAATGTGATAGGATGGTATAGATGAGGATCGTTTGTGCTCGCTTGAGAAGTAATGTGACCTATACTGGTCCACTAGAAACTGTCTTGGATAGTTTCTTTGAACTGTATGTGAGATGGATGAAAGACAATTCACAACATAACTATGATACATATAATTTAAGTTTTGATAAAAGACAACGGCCACAACGCAACGCTGAGGTGTTCAAAGATGCTGATGTAGTAGTGATCCCTTCCGATAGTGAGTTTAGATACCACGGCGAAGTACAGCTAGATCCACGAGACTTGGAGACATCTAATAACTATATTGAAGAAATTAAACCACATATGGAAGGCAAACATATTATTATGTGGCGTTCAGATAGAGGTGATACAGAAGAATTATATAGAGAGAAAACATTTAATGGTGTTACTCTCGGTGATTTCAACACAATAGATGAGATAGATTTTCCTGCTAACATACACGGCATGAAGTATCATTTTATACAGACATTGAAAAACCCATTGGCTCAAATGTTGCCAATTAGAAAGGATAAAGATTTTGCTTATTGGGGTAGAATGAAAGATGGTGATGACCGAGGTAAAATTATTAAAGGGGTGTACAGAGATAAAGATATTACTCAAGTATTGATTGGGGGATTTCCTTCAGGCGTTAAGCGAGATGCTAAGTGGATAAAAGAATGGAAAGTATTGTACCCTATGATAGAACGAGCCAAGTGTACTCTATGTTTTAATTGGCGAGACCCGACAGCAACAACATCAAGGTATCCGGAAGCATTATCTGTAGGTTTAATACCCTTTGTATGGCAAGACTATGATAAGAACAATACCTATAACATAGAATCTTGGCAACGTGTAGATAGTTTTGAGAAATTGAAAACTAGAATATTAATGTTGCGTTATCGTGAAGCTTGGGAAAGCAAACTTGATCTGTGTAGACAAAATTATAAAGAGATACTTCCTACACAACAGGAGTATTATGAGATGTTCACAAAGAGGATGAATAAATATGTTAGCGAGGGAGAAAAGTAGATGTCAAATTTCTTAAAGAATGTAATTAGGGAAACAGGTAATGAATATGCTGCGATTGTTAGTGATGGTCTTAGTGCTGCTGATGTTAGCGGCTATGTGGATACCGGTAGTTTTATTTTCAATGCTCTATGTAGTGGCTCTATCCATGGCGGTCTACCTGCGAATAAAATTACAGCCATCGCCGGAGAGTCCGCAACAGGCAAAACTTTTTTCTTGCTCGGGGTTTGTCAGTCGTTCTTGGAGAAGAATGTAGATGGTAATGTAGTATTCTTTGAGTCAGAGTCCGCTATCACAAAAGATATGATAGAGTCACGGGGTATCGATTCATCACGAATGCTTATACTGCCAATTACTACCGTACAGGAGTTCCGTTATCAAGCTCTACAAGTGCTTGAAGCGTATGAAGCAGACGAATCTAGAACGCCTCTAATATTGTGTCTTGATAGTCTGGGTATGTTATCAACTACCAAAGAGATAGAAGACACAGAAGCAGGTAAAGAAACAAGAGACATGACCAGGTCACAAATAGTCAAGGCAACCTTTAGGGTATTGACCTTGAAACTGGGCAAGTTAGGTGTACCGTTACTTATTACAAACCACACTTATGATGTTATTGGGTCAATGTTCCCACAGAAAGAAATGGGTGGTGGTAGCGGACTCAAGTATGCAGCATCAACTATCATCTACCTTTCTAAGAAGAAAGATAAAGATGGAACAGATATCGTTGGCAACATAGTACATTGTAAAACATACAAATCAAGACTAACAAAAGAGAACCAGATGGTTGATGTTCGGTTGTCTTACACTAAGGGTCTAGATAGATACTATGGGTTATTGGAACTTGGAGAAAAACATGGTATTTTCTCCAAAGTTTCCACAAGATATGAAATGCCGGATGGTGGTAAAGTGTTTGGCAAACAGATACTAGCTGAACCAGAGAAGTATTTCACAGAAGAAGTTATGGCCAAGTTAGATCAAGCTGCTAAGATAGAGTTTTCTTATGGATAAG
>Ga0114999_10001739_pt1 | contig 29851 bp, 26 predicted proteins | sample ArcticOcean_MG_C_3_FD_89820 | JGI IMG/M metagenome (GOLD analysis project Ga0114999, IMG submission 89820) | Marine microbial communities from western Arctic Ocean - ArcticOcean_MG_CB8_126 | ecosystem: Environmental > Aquatic > Marine > Oceanic | place: Arctic Ocean: Canada Basin | collected...
CTACGTCAACGACGAAGAGATGCTGCGGGGCAAGGACGCGGCAAGGGATTTTGCAGACAAGCCGGAATTCGAATCTAACAAGGCCAATGGCGCCGGCAGCTCCTATTCTGCCAATAAGTGCAGCAAAACCTTCAGCACACTGGAGCAGCGGCTGCGGGCTATGGAAGCCTATATGACATCAAAACGATTCCGTTTGCACTGCGAAATCAACCGCATCTAGGGAGTCTACAGTCTGTCTATACACCTCTGTGTGGACACCCTTTGCCAGGCACAGTTTCCCCTACAGCACATCATCTCAGCCAGCTCTGTTTCAACACGAGCCCGAAAGCAGTAAAATAACTGCTCCGCTGTAGATATTTTTAACATCGCATCTCCAGCCCGTTCATTACCCTGCGTAGTTAGCTTGCCAGCCTGTTGGCAAGCACCAGAATCGCAGGGACTTAACTTTGACTCACGATAAATGAAATATTGTCACCACTGCGCCGCTCCCCTGGTTTATCGAATTCCTGACGGCGACGATAAACCACGCCACTGTTGCGATCATTGCAGCAGTATCTTCTATCAAAACCCCAAAAATGTAGTGGGGACGGTGCCGATCTATGGTGAAAAAGTGTTGCTTTGTAAGCGTGCGATTCAGCCTCGACTCGGCAAGTGGACGCTACCAGCCGGTTACATGGAGAATGGTGAGTCGAGTCTTGTCGGCGCCATTAGAGAAACCGCCGAAGAAGCCGGTGCGCTGGTCTCCGTTCGGGACGATAGCCTTTACACACTGTTCAACCTCCCCAAAATCAACCAGGTGTATATGTTTTTTCGTGCCGAACTGGCAAATCTGGACTTCGCTGCCGGTGTTGAGTCGCTGGAAGTGGCGATGTTTACAGAAGCGGAAATACCCTGGGATGAGATAGCCTTTCCGGTTGTGAAGACCACACTGGAGCACTATTTCGATGATTTGCGCAACGCCAGTTTTCCCGTGCGCATGTTCGACATCCACCATGGTGAGAATCGCAGCATAACCACCAGTCTGATCAGTCACAGCCACGCAAATTCAAACCCCAAAGACTAGTTGCATGCCAGTGCCAGGCTCAATTACTAAGCAGTCTGATCTGCCCCTCTAAATCTCGGCGCGTCTGTAGGACAATTCCCTAAGAGCCAGGTTTTAGCTGTATTCGCCTAGACCCCGTGCGCTACAGCCTAATTTCACAATTGAAATCTCGCCTTTCTGTAGCATAAAAATAAATCGATTGGTCAGCAATCTGCTCAATAACGTAATACGATAGGAAGTAATTCTAATGGCGCCACAAATAGCCGACCCACAGTGCAATTAACAAGGAATGCTCATGCATATGATCGGACACTCCCGGATAGCAGCGATAGGCACCTATCTGCCGCAACAGGTGGTTTCATCGCAAGAGCTCATGGATGAAATCGACTCTGAGCAACAATTCGGCATTCCAAGCTCCTTCATCGAGGATATGGCCGGTATTCACTCACGGCGCTTTGCCTCCAGCGATCAAAAGCCATCTGATCTGGCGATTAGTGCAGGCAGACAGGCGCTGGAGAAATGCGGTCTCGATCCCAGGGACATCGACATGGTGTTATTTTGCGGCATCGACCGCGACTGGATAGAACCTGCCACTTCACACCGCGTACAGCGAGAACTAGGGTGTATAAACGCCACCTGCATGGACATCAGCAACGCCTGTCACGGATTTTCCAACGGCATGTCCGTGGGTGACGCCATGATCGCCACCGGCGCCGCGGAAAATGTACTGGTGGTCACGGGCGAAGTGCCCAGCCACCTGGTCCACGATGTCATAAAAGACATCAAGGCCACTCCCACGCTGGATAATTTTCACAATAAGATTGGTGGTTTCACCACCGGCGACGCCGGCGGCGCGATAATTCTGCAACGCGCCACGCAACACTCCCGCATCAAGAACTACAGCTTCACCAGCCGCGGACGCTATACCAACCTGTGTTTCTACAAATTCGATGACAACGGCAAGCGCTGCGGCCAAATGATCATGGACAAGATCTCCGCGGTGATGATCCGTATGCACCGGTCGCTGATAAAAGAGACCTACAAAATGCTGGATTGGAGCCCGGATGACGTCGATCATCTGATTTGTCATCAGGTTGGAAGCAAACCCCATCACAGAATGGCAAAATTAGCCGGCATTGCCCTGGAAAAGGCTCCTACTATTTTTCAGAGCGATGGTAACCTCACCAGCGCAACTATTCCCGTCACTCTCGAAAGAGCGAACCCCAATATCGGTGACAGGATACTTATTCTGGGCGCTGGCAGTGGCCTCTCTATCAGCCAGATTGGCCTGGTGATATAGCCGACTCGCAAGCCCGGAGCCGGATACAGTTGTTGCGCCGTCACTTTCTAGTATAAAGTTGGCAAACAGGGCATTATCGAGACAGCAATAGCAGCAAGGTTTACTCATGGAGTTACTGGTACTACCTTCTTTTTTAGCTATTGGCTTAAAGATAGGTATTTTTCTTCGCTATCACGATTCTTTGCGCCGAGAAAACATCAATCTTGGCGTCTTCTTTCTCGCCGTATTTTTTCTCAACATAGTCGAACTACTCTCCATCAACGCCGCCTATAGCGAATCTACACTGATGTTGATCTTGCTGTCCTACTACTGTTGCGTCATCTTCATCATTCATTCCTATATCAACCTGTGTCTGGACTACTCCGAATTCACGTGGCAGACAGCAAAGATCAAATTGACTCTGAACCTGCTGCTGGCGGCTATGATTCTCGCGCTTATTTTTAGTCGCTCGGTGATAGCAGCTGCCGAACCAACCAGCTACTCCATTACCCGCGTTGCCGGTGACAATTACTGGATTTTCCAACTCTATGCTCTGGCAGGGCTGGCGCTGGCAATCGCGTTGCTGTTGCGCGGATTATTACGTGCCGATTCCAACATCTCTCGCCAGCGCTGCCTGGTGGTACTCATTAGCACGGCGGCACCGGTACTGGTTGCGGTTGCGGTGATAGGCATGATGGCTGCAGGGAGCGCTTTTAATGGCGCAATCTTTATGTCGCTGACACTGACCCTGATGCTGGCAATGATGATATACGCCGAAGAGAAGACTCGCTTGTTTCGCCTGCTTACATTCGTACCCTATTCCCGGGAAAGAAAATTTCACAAGGCATTACTGACCAGGGTGACCGATTGCATGATCATCAATGACGACCCCAGCCAGCAACAGCCGTTGCAGCTTAAGCAGATGATGCGCAGTTTTGAAGGTGCCGTGGTGGAACATGTGCTGAGTTACTATGACGGCAACCAGAAAAAGGCGGCCACCGCCCTCGGCGTTTCCGAAGCCACCCTGTCACGACGCGCTCGCGCCCTCCCACCTAGAAAGCTTGTGTAGGAAGGGATCCTCTGATCCCTAATACAAAATAAGCCACTTCTTCGTAGGGGTGAGCGTGCTTTAGTGCAGCAATAGCAGCGCCCAAAGCCATCTCCGTGCAGATCATTTCAACCTTGTACTCGGCCACGGTTTCCAGCTTGTTGGTTTCACCTACATAGGCCGAACTGCCTGCCAGGGGACGAAACTGGCCCTGTCCCAGGCATTGCCAGGCGCAGCAGTCATAATCGCCAATGCCGTCGGCACCGGCAGCGAACATAGCTGACTTGACGGCTTGCAGATGGGACTGGGGCACATAAAATTCAATCTTATGCAGGCGTGGCTGATTCATATCAGCCCAGCCATTTGCGCGCATTGCGAAACATGCGCATGGCGGGGGCATCTTCCTGCCAGTGCTGTGGATGCCAGGAATTTTGGCTGGCACGAAACACTCTCTCTGGGTGCGGCATCATCAGGGTAACCCGGCCATCCCCACTACAAAGTCCTGCTATACCCGCGGCCGAGCCATTGGGATTAGCCGGATAGGTTTGGGTCGTAGCGCCGTAACTGTCTACATAGCGAATCGCGATCGCAGCGCTGGCGTCGAGTGCTTGTAGCGCAGACTCCTGCTTGAACTCCGCTTTACCCTCACCGTGGGCTATGGCGAGGGGGAAGCGGGAATTTTCCATGCCCAGGAGAAAAGCAGAGGCAGTTTTTCCGATGCTCACCAAACACAATCTTGCTTCGAATTGCTCCGAGCGATTTTTTTCAAAGCTGGGCCAATTGTCGGCGCCGGGAATCAGTTCGTGTAACAGCGACACCATCTGACAGCCATTGCACACACCCAGGGTCAGCGTGTTTGGGTTGGTAAAGTATTGTTCGAACTGCGCTCGAGTTGAGTCACTAAACAAGATCGACTTGGCCCAACCACCGCCTGCTCCCAGAACATCACCATAGGAAAAACCACCACAGGCAACCAACACATTAAACTCATCAAGCTTTACCCGGCCACTGATAATATCAGTCATGTGGACATCAACCGCGTCGAAGTGGGCGCGGTCGAAGGCTGCCGCCATTTCGATCTGTCCATTTACGCCCTGTTCTCTCAAGACGGCAACTCGAGGTCTGCTGCCTGTATTCACATATGCCGCTGCCACATCCTCGTTGACATCGAAACTGAGCTCCACATTCAGCCCGGGGTCTTGCTGTTGTAGAATCCCATCGAATTCTTCCTGCGCGCAGGCCGAGTTGTCTCGCAAACTCTGTAGGTGATAACTGGTAGCTGACCAGATCCGTTGCAGATCAATTCGCGAACGCGAAAATACCGTTCGCTCTCCGGCGCAAACAACGATGCTGTCGCTGTCGTTGACTACGGCGATGCGATGAACACAATCACCCAGGCCGTGAGTATCTGCGGCCGCCATCAGCGCCGGCAAATCCTCCTCGCTTACCTGCACAACCGCACCCAGCTCTTCCGCGAACAGAACGCTTAAACCATGATCCGCATTGCCGGACGAATCTACATCCAGCAAGGATTGCAATTGCACATCGAGCCCACAGTGCCCGGCGAACGCCATCTCTGTCAGTGTTGTAAACAAGCCACCGTCGGAACGATCATGATAGGCAAGCAGCTGACCGGCAGCTCGACACTGCTGTACGAAGGCAAACAGCGACGCCAGATCTGCAGCATTATCCAGGTCGGGCACCGCCCCCTGCATCTGTCTAAACACCTGGGCTAAAGCGGAACCCCCCAGGCGATTCTGGCCCCTGCCCAGATCTATCAATAGCAGGCAAGTGGGACCTTGATCGGTTCGCAACTGCGGCGTAAGCGTAGCCCTGATATCGCCTACTGGCGCGAAGGCACTTACGATTAAAGAAAGGGGTGCGGTGTTACTCTTTACGGTATCGCCTTGCTGCCAGACCGTGCGCATAGACATCGAGTCCTTGCCCACAGGAATACAGATACCCAGCTGCGGGCACAGATCCATCGCCACCGCTTCGACGGTGGCATATAATTTTTGATCTTCACAGCCATGTCCCGCCGCCACCATCCAGTTTGCTGATAGCTTTATGTCGGAAATTTTGTCAATTTGAGCACAGGCGATATTGCAAACCGCCTCTGCGATTGCCATGCGCCCGGAAGCTGGCGCATCAAACAGAGCCAGCGGAGTGCGCTCACCCAGCGCCATGGCCTCGCCGGTATAAGCGCTGTAGGCGGTAGCAGTCACCGCCGCGTCGGCCACCGGAACCTGCCAGGGGCCAACCATCTGATCACGACTCACCAGGCCGGTAATGGTTCTATCGCCGATGGTAATAAGAAAACTCTTGCTAGCTACCGTCGGCAAGGCGAGGACGCGCTCCACCGCTGATTCTATTGCTATCGCGGCGGTGACAAATTTCCCAGTCACAATTTTTCCCGAGACGACGTCACGATGCATCTTGGGAGGCTTGCCAAACAGTACATCCATGGGCAAATCAATCGGACTGTTAGCAAAATGGGAGTCGTCGAGGCGAATATGTTTTGCCGCCGTAGACTCTCCCACCACTGCATAGGGACAACGCTCTCTTTCGCATATTGCCCTGAATCGAGCCAGGTCAGCGCCGTTCACGGCCAGCACATAGCGTTCCTGCGCTTCGTTACACCAGATCTCCAGTGGTGACATCTGAGATTCGGCGTTAGGAATGGCGCGTAAATTGAAGACGCCGCCGCAGCCTCCATCCTTCACCAATTCCGGCAAGGCATTGGATAAGCCGCCAGCCCCTACATCGTGGATAAATGCAATTGGGTTAACATCGCCAAGCTGCCAGCACTGATCGATAACCTCCTGACAACGACGTTCCATCTCGGCGTTTTCACGCTGCACCGAAGCAAAATCCAGATCCTCACTGCCACTGCCTGCTGCCATCGACGATGCGGCGCCGCCACCCAGGCCGATCAACATCGCGGGTCCACCGAGCACGATAAGTTGAGCGCCCGCGGCTATACTCTGCTTCAGCACGTGCTGCTCGCGAATATTGCCGATGCCACCAGCAAGCATGATGGGCTTGTGGTAGCCTCGCACTTCTTCCTCACCAGCTTCATTAGTGACGACTGCTTCGAAGCTGCGAAAATAACCGCACAGATTTGGTCGACCGTACTCATTGTTAAACGCGGCCCCACCGATAGGCCCTTCCAGCATGATCTCCAGTGCCGAGGCGATATGGGCTGGCTTACCCAGGTCTTCTTCCCAGGGCTGCGGCAGTTTTGGAATATGCAGATTGGATACGCTAAAACCGCTAAGGCCGGCCTTGGGTTTGGAGCCCTTGCCGGTGGCGCCCTCATCTCTGATTTCGCCACCGGAGCCAGTCGAAGCGCCTGCAAATGGGGCGATAGCCGTGGGGTGATTGTGAGTCTCCACCTTCATCAATATATGCACCGCTTCATCGTTAAATGCATAAGTTTTGGATTGCGGGTCCGGGAAAAATCGCTGACTCTCATGCCCGCGCATTACCGCGGCGTTGTCAGAGTAGGCAGAAAGGACTCCGTCTGGGGATTTTTCATGGGTATTGCGAATCATGCCGAATAGAGTATTGGCTTGCTGTTCGCCATCGATACTCCAACTGGCATTAAAAATCTTGTGGCGACAATGTTCTGAGTTGGCCTGGGCAAACATCATCAGCTCCACGTCTACTGGATTGCGCCCAAGCTCGGTGAAACAATCAAACAGATAATCAATTTCATCAGCCGCCAGCGCCAGGCCCATTTCAGTATTGGCGCGGCCAAGAGCCGCCCTGCCCTGATGCAACATATCCACAGATTGCGCCGGCTCAGGTTCGGCGCTGCTGAATAAAACAGCCGCCGCTTCGACCGTATCCAGTACTGCCTGCGTCATGCGGTCATACAGTAGCGAATCCAGCGTGGTGCTTTCTTCAGCTGACAAAATCGCAGCGGCAGAAATCGTAAAGACAATGCCGCGTTCGATTCGTGTGATAACCGCCAAGCCACAATTGTGCAAAATATCGGTGGCTTTGCTGGACCAGGGCGAGATGGTGCCAGGCCGCGGTACCACTACCCGACTCAGCTGCGCAGTACCGGCAGCATCGAGACTGTGCAACTGAAAATCGCTGCCGTACTCGAGCAACGACTGCAGTCTGGCTTGTTGTTGCTCACCCAGCTCCCCATCACCGTCGATGAAGTGAACGAATTGGGCAGAAATGGCGTTGACCAGCGGAATTTTGGCTTGGAGGATGTCGAGTAATTTGGACGTCTTGAATGCAGACAGGGCTGCCGCCCCAAACATCGCTTGCATTGATGGTACCCTGGCTCGAACTGGCGGTGATTTGACGGCTTAAAAGCTATTGCAATCTTGAGCAAACTGACTGTTAAACAGCTGATTTAATAAGCTCATTACTGAGACAATTTCGTGAACACAATGATACTGGATTTGAGCGTTGAATTCAGGAAAACCTGCGCGCGCCATCGAACAAAAGTAAGCGCAGTAACGAGCACATCCGCTTAAGGCAATCCGCTAACGAACAGGGCAAGTGTTTTGAACGGCTATCCCAAGCCGCGTTTGGCCTGGAAGAATGCCTTAACAAGCTCACCGCACTGCTCTGCCAGTACGCCTTCGACATAGCTGAGTTTGTGATTGTAGTGTTGCTCGTCAAGTAAATTGGCCTGACTTACGATTGCACCTGCCCGTGGCTCTCGCGCACCGAACACCAGTAATTCGACGCGGGCATGGACCAGCGCGCCGACACACATGGTACAGGGCTCGATAGTAACGTAAAGGGTGGTGGCGGGAAGACGGTAATTCTGCTTACTCTGGGAACCCGCTCTAAGCGCCACTATTTCAGCGTGTGCAGTAGGATCATGACTGCCGATAGGCTGGTTATAACCACTGCCGATAATCTTGCCGGCGGCTACCAACACTGCCCCTACAGGCACTTCACCGCTAGCACCTGCCGCGCGAGCCTGCTGGATTGCCTGCCGCATCCAGTGCTGGTGTTCAGCGGAAGTTTTTGCCGCCTGCAGTTTGCTTTTATCTTGCTCAGAATTCATTCGCAGTAGGTCGGCCAGGATAAAAAAAGATATAGGTAATACGTCCCATGTTACCGCAATTGTATCCCCCAAACCGTGCTGACAGTATTATGCACGGCCAGCATCGAGGATATTAATGCTTTCCAGGTCCAGCGCCGGCATGGCAAGGTTTAAGCAAGGGGATGCTTACACCGTGTCCGAATATTCAGATATAGTAGCAGTGTGAACAACGACACCAGCTTAAGCAAAGCCTACATAACACCCTGGACGCTGAGACTATTCGACGCTCTACCCGGTAACCCTGCTGCAATAGGCATCACTGTTTCCGCCATACTGTTGCTGCTGTTTTTGACCGGCCCTAATTCATATTCTCCTCACCGCCTACACCGCCTCTGCTTACGTTTACTTGCTGAAGGCTACCAGCAAAACTGCCCATGACCTGGCTCTGGTTGTGGAAAACAATTCGCTGCAAAAAACTATTGTCGAAGGCATTGGCAAACACCTCTGGTGGGGTTTACTGCTTGCTGGTTTGCTCGGGATACTGGTGGACATACACGCCACCAATACCACCACAGTCGGTTCAAACCCCTGGGACTGGCGACAGACTAACTACGACGCGCTATGGATGCGAGTGTTAGGGCCTTTCTTTAGCTGGTGGATGAGTTGCCTGCTCTATGTGTTGGTAGTCGAGTCTTCGCGCCTGTCCAGGTTGTCGGACAGCATCGCAGCGCTGGACCTGCTGGACTTGCAGCCCTACCAGCCGCTGGTGCGTCAGGGCTTGACCAATGCTTTACTGGTGGTAGTGGGCATGTCTTCCGTCCTATCGCTGTTTCTGCTTGAGCCCAGTTTCGGCTTATTGATGTTCCAAATATTAACGGTATTTGCAATATTCGCCTGGATTGGATTGATGCTGCCACTTAGAGGCATTCGCCGAAAGATAAGCATGGCCAAAGAAGAAGAACTGAAGTGGTGTCGGCAGGCACTCAAAAACGCGAGAACCAGTTTGAAATCCAACGTCGATGCGCAGCAATCTATCGTTGAAATTGCTGCCTACAAAAATGTCATTGAAGCGGTTCGAAACTGGCCCTTCGACAGTCCAACGCTTGCGCGTTTTGCACTGTACTTATTGATCCCCATAGGATCGATGTTTGGCGGTGTAATAGTAGAACGGGGGCTGGATTTTTTCCTACCTTAAGCAAGCTCTGAATAATTGAAAACACCAGAGGACGGATTGAATTCGGAGCAGCCTAAATTGGGGAGCTCAGGGCGTTGAATTTTCTTCTCACAGTGCGGTATCGTCTATTTCGATTTTGTCGATACACGCGACACCGAAAACAGCCCAATAGACACCGCATAGCCAATTCCCAAAGCAAAAAGCAAGGTTCCTAAACCGACAGTGCCGCCAAGTAGCCAACCAACAACAACGGCAGAGATTTCCAGCGACATTCTGACTATCGCAATGGGAAAGCCGATCAGGCGTTGTAGGCCAAGCATCAAGCCATCCCGCGGGCCTGGACCAAGATTGGCAATTAGATACATGCCGCTGCCCAGCCCCACCATTAAAATACCGATAACAATTTCAACTACTTTCAGAGCGTATAGTTCAGGCTGTGGCAAATAAGGCAGGGACAGCTCTATCGCAACCGCTATAACAGTGGCGTTAAGCAGAGTTCCCAGGCCTGGTACCTGCTTCAGTGGAATCCAGAATAACAACACCCCGACACTGACAGCTAAAGTAGAGTAACCAATACTCCAGTTGAAGATTATAGAAATACCCTGAGCAAATACTGTCCAGGGGCTGACGCCGGCACCGGCGGCTATCAACAGTGCCTCACCCACACCAAAAACAACCAGACCCGCACATAAAATTGAAAGCGTGCTTATGCCGGGCGCGAAGTTCAGTGACTTTTTCGAACTCCAGGACACTACTGGAACGGTTTTGAGGAAGAGGATTTTCATGAAAATAGGAAACGGCTGATAGCAACAGCGCTGACGTTATTCCCACTCTATAGTTGCGGGAGGTTTGCTGGAAATATCGTAGGCGACACGAGCGACATCGGCGATCTCATTCATGATGCGATTGGATATTGTCTCTAACAACTCCGGGTCGAGTCGGGCCCAACGTGCGGTCATAAAATCGATAGTCTCCACGGCTCGCAGAGTAATCACGTATGCATAGCGGCGTGCATCGCCTACTACACCGACCGACTTCACCGGTAGGAAAACAGCGAAAGCCTGGTTAACCTTGTTATAGCAATCGGCGCGATGTAGTTCTTCCATGAAAATAGCATCGGCCTGCCGCAAGATGTCGCAGTATTCTTTTTTCACTTCCCCCAATACCCGCACGCCCAGGCCAGGTCCAGGAAAGGGATGACGATAAACCATGTCGTAAGGCAGACCCAATTCCAGCCCTATCTTACGCACCTCGTCCTTGAATAACTCCCGCAGCGGTTCGATCAATTTCATCTTCATGTCTGCGGGTAGACCGCCGACGTTGTGATGGGATTTGATGACGTGGGCTTTACCGGTTTTTGAGCCCGCGGATTCGATCACGTCCGGATAAATAGTTCCCTGTGCCAGCCAGTTTACGTCCTGCAATTTTGCAGCTTCGAGCTCAAATATTTCGATAAAGGTATTACCGATGATCTTCCGTTTCTGCTCCGGTTCATCGACACCGGCAAGCCTGGATAGAAACAATTCCTGGGAATCCGACCGAATCACACGCACGCCCATGTTCTTGCCAAAGGTCGCCATCACCTGGTCGCCTTCTTCGAGGCGTAACAAGCCATTGTCGACGAAAACACAGGTGAGCTGATCACCTATCGCCCTGTGCAACAGTGCCGCTACTACCGAAGAATCGACACCTCCAGAAAGTCCCAGCAACACTTTGTCGCTGCCTACCCTGGCTTTTAGGGTGGTAATAGCATCCTCGATAATATTGGCAGATGTCCACAGTGCCTCACAGCCACATATCTCACGAACGAATCGCTCGAGGATACGCAAGCCCTGCAGTGTATGTGTCACTTCGGGATGGAACTGAATACCATAGAACGAACGTGTTTCATCAGCCATGGCGGATATGGGTGCACTTGCGGTTGCGGCTACAAGCCTAAAATTGGGCGGCACCTCGGTGACTTTGTCACCATGGCTCATCCACACATCCAGTTGTCCCTGACCAGAAGCAGTAATCCTGTCTTCGATGCCATCGAATAACTTATTCGCTGCAGTGACGTCGACCTGGGCAAATCCGAATTCAGACTTTGCCGACGCCTCTACTTTCCCGCCAAAGTGCTCGGCCATGGTTTGCATGCCGTAACAGATTCCCAAAATTGGCACACCGGCTGCGTAAATATAATCCGGCGGCCGTGGTGATTCGGTGGTATTGGCAGATTCAGGACTGCCAGAGAATATGATTCCCTGCGGAGCAAAATCCTTAAACAGGTCGGCATCGACCGCATAGTCCCAAATTTCACAATAGACCCCCAACTCACGAACCCGCCGCGCAATTAGTTGAGTGTATTGAGAACCGAAATCCAGAATGAGAATCTTCTGGCTATGGATATTAGCTGATGTCATTTATTTCCAATTTTAATTGAGCTCAAAAGAATTCGTATCACTTAATCCGAGATGAGTCTGCTAGGGTCGACCAAAGCGAATGAGTCATTGGTGGCGAGAGGCGAGGCAAAAGCAATTCGAAAAGCGCAGCGTACACGTAGTACGCGAGCATTTTCTAATTGCTTTTAACGAAGCATCTCGCCGCCAAGGGCTGATTCCCGCCTATGAAACTCGATAATTAGGGGCTTCTTTGGTAATACTGACGTCGTGAACGTGGGATTCGGACATACCCGACGCTGTTATCTTCACAAATTGGGTCTTGGTGCGCATCTCGCCGATATCGCCACAACCGGTATAGCCCATGCTGGAGCGAAGTCCACCCATGAGCTGATGCACGATTGCCGACATCGAGCCCTTGTAAGGCACCCTGCCTTCGATACCTTCAGGAACCAGTTTCTCCGTACCCGACTCGATGTCCTGAAAATACCTGTCACTGGAACCCTGAGAGTGGGACATAGCACCCAGCGATCCCATACCACGGTAGGCCTTGTAGCTTCTGCCCTGATAGAGTTCGACCTCACCGGGGGCCTCTTCCGAGCCGGCAAGCAGACTACCGATCATAACCACGTGCGCGCCGGCGGCAATAACCTTGGCAATATCTCCGGAGTAGCGAATACCGCCATCCGAGATTACACACACATCTGTTCCCTTCAACGCTTCCACCACATTGGCTACGGCACTAATCTGCGGTACACCGACACCAGTGACGATTCGAGTAGTGCATATCGAACCCGGGCCGATGCCTACCTTGACCGCATCCACACCCATTTTCATCAAGTCTCTGGCCGCATCGGCGGTGGCGATATTACCCCCAATCACGGCGATTTCAGGGTACTTGCCTTTAATATATTTCACCTGATCGAGCACGCCCTGGGAGTGGCCATGGGCAGTATCGACTACCACTACATCGACACCCGCATCGACGATTGCATCTACCCTATCGATAGCATCCGCCCCGGTGCCGACGGCTGCCGCCGAGCGCAGACGGCCCAACTCATCTTTACAGGCATTGGGAAAATCTTCAGATTTTCGAATGTCTTTGAGGGTAATCAATCCGCAGAGTTCAAAGTCGTCGTTCACCACCAGGATTTTTTCAATACGGTGGCGATGCAATAATTCTTTCACCTCTTCCAGCTTGAAGTCTTCACCCACAGTCACCAGGCGATCCTTCGGGGTCATGATAGAGGCAACGTCGGCATCGAGATTTACTTCGAAGCGCACATCCCGACTGGTGACGATACCAACCAGGCCAGAGCTGTCCAACACTGGCAAACCGGAGATATTATGCTCCGCCATCAGCGCTACCGTATCCCGGATGGTCGCTGCAACCGGAATCGTTATCGGATCTTTAACAACACCACTTTCATATTTTTTAACGAGATGCACTTCGCGAGCTTGCTTATCCGCACTCATGCTCTTGTGAATCACCCCCAGGCCACCTTCCTGTGCCATAGCGATGGCAAGCCTGGATTCAGTGACCGTATCCATGGCAGAAGAAATCAGGGGAATATTCAACACAATAGATTGTGTCAATTGAGATTCGAGTCTTACTGATTTGGGGAGAACATTGGAGTGAGCAGGCAGGAGCAGAACATCGTCGAATGTTAGAGCTTCTTCAGCAATACGTAACATAAGATTTACCACTATCCACAAAAACGAGATTATACAGACGGGGCCAGCTCTTGTATAGATTAGCTCAGGCAGATTTTCCCGGGTGTTCACTATTTGCTACCGAGTGGCCTGCCGGATTGCTGCGCTCGTATTGTATCGTCAGCTTGATCGGCTACACGAAGATCAGCATTAACATTGGCAGAGCAAGGCATTTACGGCACTGGTGGCTGCCTCGACAGCAGCTTGCAGCTGAGACCGAGCAATCAAAACTTGCATCAGACTCAGTCAGTAATTAACCTGCCTTCTTTCAAGTTTGAATTCCCAACGCAGAAGCCTGCTTATCGGCTAGATGCAGATTGGATTAACAAGCAACTATGAATACGAAACCCAATAAGTTTATGTCGGCGCTGCAGGCCGCGGGACGAGAGCCTACGCTACACTTCTTCCTGATAGCGGCAGTTATTTTCGCGCTCTATGCTATTAGCCAGAACAGCAATGAAAACGTGCTGGAAATCAGTCAGCGGGAAATAAATGCCAGGATATTCCTGCAGGAGATAAACGGCGGCGCAGAACTGTCTGCGCAACAGCGGCAATTAATTATCTCTGCTTATGTGGAAGAACAGATATTGGTGCAGGAAGCCAAGACCATGGGTCTGGACAACGATGCCCGTATTGACGACATGCTTGCCCAGAAAATGCGCCACGTATTGAGTGCCAACGTGATCCAACCCAGCGTTGAAGAAGTAGAGGAATATTACCAACGCAACGCTCAGCGCTACCAAATATTACCGCAGGTTACGGCCGATGAGGTGGTTTTCGACACCGCGGAGGCCTTAATCCAGGCAGTACTGCCACTGCTTCAAAACGGTGCCGGGCCAGGTGCATTATTGGCCGTCGAAGACGGATCTGCCTCCGTACTACCGCAGGTGAATCCGATCGATCTGCGCAATATATTCGACGCTGAATTTTCTCAAAAAGTGTTTGCTGCCCAGTTCAATGAATGGGTAGGACCGTTTATTAGCAATCGCGGCCAACATTGGCTCAGGGTAACAGATAAATCTGCAGAGAGGATTCCCGAACTGGATGAGATTATTGATCGTGTGCGCCTGGACTGGATCAGCGCAGAAGAGGAGCGCCGCTTACAGGAAGAAATAGACAAACTGCAGGAGCAGTACTCCATTGTTATTAACGACGATGTCTAAGAATAGCAGCAACGCCAGCCTGCACTCTCGTATTCCAGCAACACTGTTTTTCTTTTTCCTGTGCCTGTCGAGCGTGTCGGCACACGCACACGATATTGATGTAACGGGCGTTGCCCGATTGTTTCTGGACGAATTGCCTGACAATCACTATCGGCTGTCCATCGTCGACCAACAAGTGCCGCCTCTGTTTAACATCGAACGCATCTTACCAGAGCGCTGCCAGGGCCTAGCCCCTGGAAATTTTAGCTATAGATTCCGGTGCGAACCTGGTTTCAACGCCGACGATACAGTCGTATTCCCCTGGTCGTTCCAGGGCCTGGTGGTGGTAGCGAACTGGCGCGATGGTAGCAGTGTCTCCGGTTATTTCCCCGGTGATAGCTACAGCGTCGAGGTGCCATTGAGCGAATTAAAAGCCGGTGCGGGCTCGCTTCGCAGTCTCGCCACCCGCTACTTGGTACTGGGCGCCGAGCACATACTATTCGGCATCGACCACTTACTCTTCATCCTCGGACTGCTGTTGCTCTTGCAGGGTTTTTGGAAACTCATACAAACAGTCACCGCATTCACTGTCGCCCACAGCATCACCCTGGCCTGTGCGGTGTTAGGGATTTTCCCGCTGCCCAGTGCTCCCATTGAAGTGTTGATTGCGCTGTCGATACTGTTTCTCGCCAGGGAAATCATAATGGGGCAAAGAAGCCACCGCACGCTGGTGCACTCGAAGCCCTGGATAGTCGCGTTCGCCTTCGGCCTGATCCACGGCTTCGGTTTTGCCAATGCACTGGGTGATATTGGCCTTAGTACAGGCGATATTCCACTCGCCCTGCTGTTTTTCAATGTGGGTGTAGAAGCGGGCCAGATGGCATTTATTTGCGTACTCATCGCGATTAACTTATTGATCACTAAATTTTTTCCAGGTTTACGCAGCAGCGCCCACCGCGGCCTGGCTTATGGCCTGGGGGGAATAGCCGCCTACTGGCTCGTCGAACGCCTGCCCTCCCTGCTGCTGGCTTAACGCCGTTTTATTGAAAACGTACTGAGAACTCACTGCGAACCATGACGCCAATACAAAAATTTGACGTAGTCGTTGTTGGGGCTGGATTCGCCGGCATGTACGCGCTGCATTATCTGCGCGAACTAGGGTTCTCGGTGCGAGTATTGGAAACTGCTAACGACGTAGGTGGAACCTGGTATTGGAATCGCTACCCCGGTGCGCGTTGTGATGTAAATAGCCTGGAATACTCCTATCAATTTTCGAAGGCACTGCAACAGCAGTGGAGCTGGAGTGAGAGATATGCAACACAGGCCGAGATACTGAAATATGCCAATCACGTTGCCGACCGCTTCGACCTGCGTCGGGACATTCAGTTCAATACCCGTATGCTATCCATGCACTATATCGCAACAAGCTCGAGCCAAAAAAGTGACACCTGGAAAATACGCAATGACCAGAACGAAATTTTTTATGCCCAATTTTGTGTTATGGCTACCGGCTGTTTGTCTAGCAGCAATATTCCAAACTTTCCCGGACTCGATGATTTTAAAGGTCAGATTCTACACACCGCCAGGTGGCCCCATAAGGAAATAGATTTCAGCGGCAAACGCGTGGGCATGATCGGCACCGGATCGTCCGCCATCCAGGCAACACCTCTTATCGCCGCCCAGGCTCAATCCCTGACAATTTTTCAGCGCACTGCCAGCTACTCCATCCCCGCGCATAATGCCCCCATGGACCCGGCTTACGAGTCCAGGATTAAGGCAGATTATGGCGGGTTTCGGGCACAGAATTCCCGTCGTTACGCCGCGCTAAACAACAAGCCTAACCCAGAGTCGGCCCTCGATGTCTCGCCGGCGGCAAGAGAATCAAGCTATCAACAGCGCTGGCAAGAAGGTGGCCTAGCCTTTCTCGCCAGCTTCAACGATCTGAGCACGAGCCTGAAAGCCAATACCACTGCGGCGGAATTTGTCCGCCGCAAAATCCGCGGCATAGTCAAAGACCCGGCCGTTGCCGAACTGCTTTGCCCGCAGACTATTTTGGGCTGCAAGCGTCTATGTGTGGACACCGATTACTACCAAAGCTTCAACCGCGATAATGTCAGTCTCGTCGATGTCAATGTGACAGCCATCGAGGCCATAACCACCGCCGGTGTCAGAACTGAAGCGCAGGAATACCAATTCGATACCTTGATAATGGCCACCGGATTCGATGCCATGACCGGAGCACTATTGAGTATCGATATTCGCGGCAGAGACGATCGATCTTTACAGGACAAATGGCGGCACGGTCCGAAAAACTATCTGGGCCTGACGGTGAATGGTTTTCCCAACTTTTTTACCATCACCGGACCCGGCAGCCCTTCGGTACTGGCTAATATGATAGTGGCAATCGAACAACACGTAGAATGGATCGGAGCGTGTCTGCAACAGCTGCGAGAGAATTCAATTTCAACGATTGAAGCCAGTAGTGACGCGGAAACTGAGTGGTTTAACCTGGTAAATGCAATTGCCTATCAGACCCTGTTTGCGGATGGCTGCAACTCCTGGTATACCGGCGCCAACATTCCCGGCAAGCCCAGAATTTTTATGCCTTATCTTGGTTATCCTTCCTACGTTGAGAAATGCGAGCAGGTGGCGAGCGCCGGCTACCGCGGCTTCGATTTAAGCTGAGGAGGAGTATGCTGCGGTTTGCTATTCTTACTTCGCCTGGTAGTCCTGATGACAGGATTCACAGGGCGGATACAGGGCATCGTTGCCCGCGCTGGACAGGGCTTCCTCATCCTTGTTAGCTACCGCTGCGATGACTTGCCTGGCGGTATTAATCATCTGCGTATTGTAACCCTGCCACGCCGTTTCGGCGGCCCTGTCCTTAAACTGAGGCTCTGACACCGAGCTGGCCAGTAAATTGCCGGCCGCGATGACCGTGAGTGCTGCATTTTCAACTTGCTGCCACTGGGCGTCAGTTTCCAGTTGGTAGGCACCCCAGATGGTGGTCGTCATTGGCGTGATGATGGCATTCATGACTTCTTTAACAGTCCACTGTGCCTCTGACTGCGCAGCGCTTTGGAACTGAATTAGTAACATCAGGCTAGCTGCGACCGCCGCAACAACAGTTTTAATCGGTTTACGCATCAATTTTTCCCCAATTGAGATTCTCAAGTCCGCCATAGTAGTATTGCAGCTTAACTGATTTTCCAATTGACCTGCATCAACAATCGATTGGGCTTTCCCGCAATCCGCCTGATAATCAACGAGTGAGGCAGACTCCACGCCTTACGCTGACATAATTGGGCGCATTTATGCGCGAGATCAATTGTCCTCTAAGCCGGCTGTGGGACCATGTCCCTGTATAGTGTTTCCGTCACTAAGGGGGATGGCTCATGCAGTCAACTTTGCTCTGCCTACTATCGAAACTCGGTTTCATACTCCTCGGGGTAGTCTTGTTGACGTCCTGCGAGAACACATACAACCCCCTGGTTGAATACGAGCAGTTGAATCCCGCGACTATTTTCGAAACCCCCAAGCCCCAGCCTAGCCCTACTTACAGCACCAAACAACTCAGCCGTGGTCAGTATCTCATCGCCTTAATCGGCTGCGGCAGCTGCCATACCGATGGTGCCCTGGTGGGCGCGCCCAATATGTCCAGGCTACTGGCGGGTTCAGACACAGGAATTGCCTATTCCAGCCCGTTCGTCGACGCCAATCCCGGCGTCGTTTATCCGGCAAATTTAACACCGGATATGGAGACCGGTTTGGGCAGCTGGGGCATGGACAGGCTGGTACTTATGATTCGTCAGGGCACCACCGAGCATAGCGCCAGGAGTATCCCGATCATGCCATGGCCCGCTTACAGCAAGATTTCAAATACGGATGCCCTGGCCATCGCGGCATATCTCAAGAGTCTGCCCCCGGTGCGCCACCAGGTGCCAGCAAATGTACGCCGCGGTCAAAAAGCCAGCGCAGCCTTTGTGCATTTTGGGCTTTATCAGAGTCGATAGGCGTTGACATCCAACAAATAGTGTGTAAACTTCGCGAAGCTTGAAAGAAAGCACCCTATTTATACCCATTTCGAAGTTTTCTCAGTAACACCTCGTCCTGAATATATAAGTATCGGCCCTATTTCTAGCAAGAACTCCTGGCTACCAGGGACAATTATTATATTTACAGGATTACTAGTATGTCTGACAAAATTACCGGAACAGTTAAGTGGTTTAACGAAAGCAAAGGCTTTGGATTCATCGAAAGAGAAGGCGGTCCTGATGTATTCGCACATTTCAGCGCGATCTCAGGTTCTGGCTTCAAGACTTTAGCCGAAGGCCAAAAAGTTGAATTCATCGTTACCGACGGCCAAAAAGGCCCACAAGCGGAAGATATCGTAGCTCTGTAAAGAGTTTCGAATTGCAGGCTCAGCCCTGCAGTATCTAAATTAAAAGGGCAAGCTCTGTCGAGCTTGCCCTTTTTTATTCTGCCTTCAGAGTGTCAATCAATTTCACCAAGCTCGCAGCCACCGGCTGCTGCTCGGCGATAGTACGATAGTAAGCCAGCAAGGAACCCTCGCCCTGGGGCACAGACACCGATACACCAACTTGAACCGTGGTTAGATCATCTCCTTCTATCAACAAACTACCCAGATAAGCGCCATAATATGCCGAGATTCCCGTATCGATAAGCAACACCTTGCCACCAAAACGGGGCACGACAGTACCCAATCCCGGGGTATGACCAACGACAATACGATCGACATCATAGAAGGCCAACACCGCATCGACGTGGGCTAGTTCCAGCGCCTCTTCGTTAGTGGCCAGACCTCTGTACCACAACGGCCCAGCCTGGATTTCTGACAAGCCAGGCTCCTCCGACAGGGCTCCACCCAGCTCTGTTCGAATCTTCTCGTTGATTTCGGTAATGGATTGGCCCAAAATTTCCGGGCTGATACCAGCATGCAGAAACAGGCTACGGTTTATTTTTATTACGCTGTTATGCTCCCGTACCCAGGCGCCAAAATCACCCTCAGCGCTCCATGCCATGCGGTGTTCAACGAAGCCCAGGGGATAGAGCGCATCGAACGCCTGCCGATGCGCCTCATCGGCGATAAACTCCGGATCCGCGGCTTGCAAGCGTTCTACCGTGCGCTCATACAAATTATTGCGCAAGGTTCGCGCCCGCCGACTTCTGACTGCCTCGTATTCGCCGGGATGAACGTAACGCAGATCACCAAGAATATTCATGGCTGCGTGATGACAAGAAGCAAGTAATTTCCAGGCAACTGCAGGCGCTATCGACGCAGTTTTTCGCAGCACTGCAGAATCGGGATTACAATTCCGCCGATGTCCGTGTCACGCTCAATGGAATATTCGACTTCCTGGATGACAACAGCGATTCAATCTCCAACGGTATAGCACTCAAGATCATTCGGTTTCTGAAAGACGTGCATGAAAGCTTCGAAAACACCATGGGCATTAAAATCCATGGCACACCAATAAGCCTCAGAGCCTACTGCCTGGTTTTTATCTATCTGTTTCCATTCGCCTTTATTCCCACCCTGGCCCACGATCTCAACGGCAACGGTGCGTGGATCGTCTACAGCCTTGGCGTAATGCACGGCTTTATATTGATCTCACTGTATAATGTGCAGGACGCTCTGGAAAATCCCTTCGATCAGATCGGCCTTGACGACATCAAACTGGAAGAGTTTCAATTTCAGGATTCCAGACCTCTACTGGATGCGCCAGAACCCGGGTAAACATAAGACTTTAATATCTGGTAAAATTCCTCCGCTTTGAATTCGACTGCACGTTATGTGTAAGAACACATAGCCTCGCAGTAATGCTGTCAAGGCAGCTTCTATGCTCCATATCGCCTCCATTGGATACAACATGGTTTCAAAATACCTGTGGCTTGCGCCGGTTCTGCTCGTCGCATTGCCTGGCTACGGCAGCGAGGGCACAGGCACTGCGGATCTTGAGGGCACTAGCGACAATGGCTATACGCTGAAGATATTCAGCCTGCTGTCACCCATTCAGATCAACCAGATCCATAGCTGGCAGATTGTAGTCAGCGATGCCACCGGCAGGCCGGTAACAGACGCCGAAATTACCCTTAGTGGCGGTATGCCCGAGCACGACCATGGCCTGCCCACCCAGCCCCAAATAACTCGGGAAACCGAGCCCGGCAGTTATCTATTAGAGGGCATGCGTTTTCACATGCCTGGAAAATGGGAAATCGTGATTGCCGTCACGGTTGCCGGACAAGAACACCACAGCACCATAGAATTCCAACTGTAATGAAAAAATGCTTAGCCGCAATTCCTGTTCTGCTGATAGCAGCCATCTGGGCCTGGCAATTTGTGGCGCTACCCTTACCCGCACGCTGGTCTGATGAGGAAGTTCGGCTGATACAGTCTCTTGCCCTGGCCAGCCTTCCTGCTCTGCCACCAGATCCCAGCAATCGAGTTGCCGATGACGAGCGCGCCGCCGAATTAGGTCAGCGCCTGTATTTTGATACCCGGCTCAGCAGCAATGGCAAAGTTGCTTGTGCCAGCTGCCATCAGCCAGATCTGATGTTTACCGACGGCCTGGTATTGGCCATGGGCACAAGCATTGGCCCACGCCATACACCGGGCCTGGTCGGCATTGCTTACAGCCCCTGGTTTTACTGGGATGGTCGCAAAGACAGCCAATGGTCACAGGCTCTGGCACCACTGGAAGCTGGTGTCGAGCACGACACCGACCGCCTGGCCATTCTCCGCCTGATCAGCGCAGACCCGCGCTACACCAACATGTATGAAGAGTTGTTCGGCACACTACCGAGTCTTCTCGACCTGCCAGAAACCGCCTCTCCGCTCGGTAATGCCGAGCGTCAGGCCGCCTGGAATAGCATGGAGACGGATGCGCAAGTGGCGGTATCCACCGCCTTCAGCAATCTTGGCAAGGTCCTGGCAGCTTATCAGCGGCGACTACTTCCAGGGCCGGCCGAATTTGATAGCTACGCCGCGGCGATCGCCGAAGATCATGGCACCCTGCAAGCCAACTCACTGGCCAGGGAGGAGATAGCGGGGCTGAAGTTATTCCTGGACAAGGCACAATGTGTGAGTTGTCACAACGGCCCACTATTTACTAACCATGAATTTCACAACACCGGCGTCTTCGTCATTGCGGGACAACTGCCCCCTATGGGCAGGTACGACGGTATTCGCACAGCCCGCGATGATCCGTTTAACTGCCTCGGAGCATACAGCGACGCAGGCGTTACCGACTGTATCGAATTGCGCTTCGCTCGCGATGAAAATGATCTCGTCGGTGCACAAAAAACCCCGACTCTTCGCAATATCACGGAGACGGCCCCTTACATGCACGGCGGTCAATTGAAGACGCTTCGCGAGGTCATTGAACACTACAATGACGCGCCGGTGTCGATGTTAAATCATAACGAAGCCAAGCCATTGGGACTGCGAATGGTGGAGCTAAGGCAACTGGAAGCCTTCTTAAAAACATTGAGCGCGCCGCTGGCGACCGCTGAAAAGTGGCTGTCAGCCCCAGAGTATTAGGGCAAGCATGCAATTGAACCACCGATGCAACGCGTACCCGGGCATTTGTGCAGTATCGCTGTCACCCACCTGCTCAAACCATACCGGTGCTTATTAGAGTAACGACTAGCCTAAATAACCATGCTGGGCCAATTGCACAAGAATGCCATCGGGGTCAGTGAAGTAAAGCTAATCGCCACCGCTGGTACGATTTGCCGCGTCACGATTTACATTGGCCTGAATACCGTGGCCTAGTAATTTTTCTGCCAGGGCATCGGCATTATAATCGTCCACCCCTATGCACATATGGTGCATGCCTCCTGGATTGGGCAAGTTATAAAGCCCCAGAAAACTCTCGTCTCCCAAACCCATATTCAAACCACCATTCGACGGCCTGCTGATAATCTCCATGCCCAGCACCCGCTTGTAAAAATCGGCAGAACGACTGACGTCGGTCACCGACAGCGACACATGATTCATCGACCGGCCAACGGCCACTGGTGCAACCGCTTGCGCCTGCAGTGCCGGCGCCGCCGCCGAAACAACGGTCGCTGCAAGCAAAGACGCCACCAACTCACGCCGCGTCATCTTCTTCTGATCAAACCTGTCTACCAGATTTTCGATCGTGTCTAACTGATTTTTCATTGTTCTCACCTGTTATTTAGTATGCAATGCCAATATCGGAGCCGAATGTCAGCAACTTGAGTTGAGCTATAAAGCGATGGGCAGAAGCTGGCCGCGTAGCCGCTGCACGGCGTCATCCAATCCCCGCAGAAAGTATCAAAGTCGCTGCGAGCGTGCAATTCGGCTTCATCACCAGTGCAATTGAAGCGGAAACAACTGGCTGGCTACAGGAGACAACACTGCCGGGATTGAGTACTATTTACCTGCGTAACTGCATACAAAGAGTCCGTCACCATGATGATGACCAAAAGTTCGCCTATTAAGTACTGCCTGCTTGTTTCTCTGCTATCCATTCTGAACGCATCAGGATCGATGGCTCAGCAAATCCAGTTGTCTCAGCAGATATGGTCCGCCGAAGTCATCAGGCCCAGCGGGCAACCGGTAGTACCCCTGTTCGATGGCTGGTTTGCCAATGAAGACGGCAGCAAGAGCCTATGCTTCAGTTTCTTTAATCTTAACTCCGAACAATCGCTAACGATTCCGTTGGGTGCAGACAACAATCTGAATGGCGCCGATTTCGACGCCATACTGCCCACACATTTTGATCCTTTGCCGCCGCGCTACCGACATAAATTTTGTGTATTTACTGTCACCGTCGCTGCCGATTTCGGCGTCGATGAAACCGTCACCTGGAACCTCACCAGTGCCAATCAAGCATTAAGCGTTCCCGGGCATATACTGCCAGCCTACGTAATGGACGAACCGGCTTCAGGAGGCCGTGGTGATCTTGCACCGCTGGTCAAGTTAAGCGCCGACGGCGTGGGTGTACGAGGCCGCAAGGGAATATTTAGCGAATCTGTTATCAGCGGGCGCGTGGGCGAACCGGTAAATTTAAGCGCCTGGATCGAACACCCGAATGAAGAGATATGGGTGGGCTGGGCCAAACATTCTGGACCAGGTGTTGTTGAATTCGATGCACTTGAGTATACGATGAGTCCCCGCCAGGGGCCCGCTCAGGTACAGGCCAAGTTCGCAGCAGCGGGACGTTACATCGTGCGCTTGCAGACCATTGACAGTATCGCGGCATTTGAATTCTACTGTTGTCACACCAATGCCTATTACACCGTGGATATCGGTGATTAAAGATCACGCAGTAAACGCAGAGAATAGTTATAAATTGAAACTCTCCTCCAAATAGGAACCCCGAATGAACAGTCACTTGCACACACATCGAGGTAGTATTTTAGAATTAGCAATTTTTATTGTATTAACAAGCCTGGCTGGCACCGTGCTGGCGCAAGGCAGTGAAATAATAACGCCAAGCTTCTCCATGGACGTGGCTCCTATCCTGCAGCAAAAGTGCCAGACCTGTCACAATCCCGACGGAATCGGCCCGATGCCGTTGCTGACCTACGCTCAGGTCAAACCCTTTTCCGCACTGATAAAAGATAGAACCGGAAAACGCATGATGCCGCCCTGGCATAACGATCCCACCACCGGCATTCAGCAATTCAAGAACGACGCCTCGCTTTCCGAAGCGCAGATAGCCACCCTGGCCGCCTGGGCGGACGCGGGTGCGCCCGAAGGCAATCCGGCAGATTTACCCACACCCATTCAGTTTCCCAGCGGTGGTGCCTGGCAACTCGCAGATCAGTTAGGCCCGCCTGACCTGATCATCAAGTCCACTCCCTATGACGTGATCGCCAACGGCCAGGATCAGTGGTGGACTCCTGATGTTCCTTTCACCGGGCTAAACCAATCGCGCTGGTTGCGTGCGGCTGAATTCAAGCCTTCCTACCCGCTGGGCAAGAAAGTCGTGCACCACGGCCACGCGGTGCTGCAACCTACCGGCGGCGGTCGCCCTGTGGCACTGGCCCGCTACGGTGTCGGCAAATCCTGGGAAATCTACCCGGAGGGCACCGGCATGCTGGTGCCTGCCGATGGTCACATCGCCTGGAATCTGCATTATTTTCCGGTCGGTACCGAAGGCGATAACGATGTCGTCGAGGTAGGTCTGTGGTTTTATTCCGAAGGCCAGCAACCGGAACTAGTTACCAATGGCGAGTCCATGTTCAGGGTAGACGGCCTCAATGGCATGGCCAGGGGACAGGACATTCTTATTCCCCCACACGGCTACCAGGTACTGGAAGGCACGCATGTGTTGCAGTCACCAGCAATCATTCACAGTTTCCGTCCGCACCTGCACATGCGCGGCAAGGTCATGACCATGACAGCCATTTTCCCTGATGGCCGCAAGGAAGTGCTAAGCCAGGTGAACAAATACAATCATAACTGGCAGATATCCTATATCTATGCCGACGAGGTTAAGCCCTTGTTGCCCACCGGCACGGTGCTGCAATTTACCTCGGTATTCGACAATACTGCGAACAACCCGATCAACCCGGACCCCAATCAATGGGTAGTATTTGGACGTCGAGGTGTGGATGAGATGAGCCACGCCTGGGTCGGCATCACCGACATCAACGAAGAACAGTACGCCGAGGCCGTCGCCGAGAGACGCGCATTTCAGGAGACCTTAACTCTGGAATAGGTCGTCGATAAGATAAGCCACTGCAATAAAAACAAGAGACTGCGGCATGAGTAATTTGATTATCCGAACAACACTGGCCTGCGCCTGGATAGTGTCATCAGCCTTTTACACAGCGGCAGTGTCGGCGCAAGGCCTCGAGCAAGCCAGCTTCAGCCTGGCCCAGGCTAACTCTGGCGCGACTCTTTACCAGCAGAACTGTGCGCTCTGCCACCTCTCCGATCTGCAGGGCACATTTGAAGCACCAGCTCTTAGCGGCAGCAATTTTACCAACAATTGGTCAAACAGAAATATTACCGAGCTGTTGGATCTAATCAAACGCACCATGCCGCCGCAGGCGCCGACCAGCCTGACAGATGCCGAATACGCAAGCCTGGTTGCTCATATACTGAATTCCAACGCGATCGAGCCTGGATCCGAGCCATTGACATTCGGCTCTAACGCCGTGGCTTTCATTGGAGTCGGGTCCGGCGATGCACAGCAAGTGCCTGCGCGACTACCAGTTCCCGGCAGGGCCGGCACCATACCCTCGCCAGATTCGCGTGATAGCGTTCCAGAAGTCGCCACCATCTATCAGTCCGAACGCGCCTATACTCGTTCGCTGCAAGCGGTAGAAGGATTTCGTAACGTTAGCGAAGAAGAACTGGCCAATCCCGCCGCCGCTGACTGGACTTACTGGCGTCGCACTCCACAGAGCCATGGGTTTACGCCGCTGGACCAGATCAATACTGACAATGTGAAAAACCTGAGCCTGGCCTGGGTTTGGGGCATGAGCCCCGGTCGTAGCCAACCTGCACCGCTGGTTAGAGATGGCATTATCTTTATTCCCAATTTCGGCAACGTCGTGCAGGCATTAAATGGGAGAGATGGCACCTTATTGTGGGTATACCGCCGACAGTTTCCGGAGGGGGGTCGCCAGGGCGGCCTGCTGCGTACACTGGCGATGTGGGAGGATATGATTTATGTTGCCACCACCGACGCCCATCTGGTGGCATTGGACGCGCGCACCGGTGCCGTGCGCTGGGATGTTGAAATCGCCGACGAGGACCTGGGTTATTCAAACACCAGTGGTCCCATAGTCGCGAATGGCAAGGTAATAAACGGTATCACCGGCTGTGGTCGTTTCTATAAAGACAGCTGTTTTATCACCGGCCATGATGGCCGCACCGGGGAAGAACTCTGGCGTACCTACACCGTGGCCCAGCCAGAGCAAGCCGGGGATGACAGCTGGGGTGGTCTGCCAGTGGAATTCAGGGGCGGCGTCGATGTCTGGATGACTGGCAGCTGGGACCCTGAATTGAATCTCGTGTTTTTCGGCACCGCCCAGGCCAAGCCCTGGATGGCGGCCAGTCGCGGCCTTACCACCGAAGACTCCGCCCTCTATTCCAATTCGACGTTGGCATTGAATCCCGACGACGGCCGTCTGGTGTGGTATCGACAACATGTGCCCGGCGAATCACTGGATATGGATGAGGCCTTCGAGCAGGTTTTAGTAGACCTGTTCGATGAGCCCTTCCTGCTAACTATTGGCAAGAGCGGCATTCTCTGGAAACTGGATCGCCGCACCGGCGAGTTTCAGGGCTTAAAACAAACTGTCTTTCAGAATGTGTTCTCCGACGTAAACCTGGAAACTGGTGCGGTACGCTACCGGGAAGACATCCGCAATATGAAAATCGGCGAGTGGCTTTCGGTGTGTCCTTCTACTGCCGGCGGTCACAACTGGCAATCCAGTACCTACCATCCCCCCTCGCAGCAATTAATAATCCCGCTCAGCCAATCCTGTATGGAAATGTCGCCGCGCGAAACCACATTTGAAATCGGCTCTGGCGGCAATCAGGGAGATCGAGCCTGGAGAGAAATGCCAGGCACCGACGGCCAGTTTGGCAAACTCGGTGCTTACGATGTGGCCAGCATGGATGAAACCTGGAGTGTGGAGCAGCGCGCACCTTTTCTGACTGCCGCTTTAAGCACGGCAGGAGGCTTGCTGTTTATTGGTGATTTCGACCGCTATGTGCATGCCTTCGACGTCAATACCGGTGAGGAGCTGTGGCGCACCAGACTGGCCACTTCGGTACAGGGCTTTCCGGTGTCCTTTGCTATCGATGGCGAGCAGTACATAGCTATTCCTGCCGGTCGCGAAGGTGGTAGCCCGTGGCGCATCGGCAGCTTTCTGGCGCCAGAACTGAGCAGCCCTGACGGCCATAATGCTCTGTATGTGTTCAAACTGTCAGACTAAAATCGTCGACAACACTATCACCAGGGGTATCCTCTAAGCCTTGGCATTCCGGGCGTCCACCAATCCGGTAGAGGAGCCCAGGTTTCACGATTTGGCATCTGTACCAATGGCAGACTCTGCTCATCGAGCACCGTGCCTTCCTCAACCACATCATTTAAGAACAGCAAATAAGCCGTCAGCGCGTAGACTTCATCAGGAGTGAGGGTCCCCTCCTGATAGAGAGGCATACCGCGATTGATAAAGTCCCATACCGCCGTCGCGTATGGAGCGCGAATCGGCAGTACTCGCCCTAAGGCCCAGGGGCCGGCATCCGGGCTCACATTTTCGAGCTTAACTAATCTGGGCGCCAGGCCTCCTGTGCCGGTGGTGCCGTGGCAGCCAGCACAGGCTTTCTCCAGATACAGCTGCGAGCCTTCACCGACCGAACCACGCCCAGGCGGAAGTTCCTCCCCAGATGGGCTGATGGAGATATCCCAGGCACGGATTTCATCTGTGGTCGGGGTTCTTCCAATACCATAAGTGGGCGACTGCGCTTGCACGGAGATTCCCAGCATTAGCAGCAGCGAGAGAAGCGCCGAGAGGGGCAGTCTAAGCAATCGCATTGTGCACACTCCCGTCTCTATCGATGCGCCACGGCTGAATCGAATTGTCTTGGCCTTTCACTCTGGCTGGCTGACCCCGCTGAGTCCAGTACTCGATGATCTCAGCCCGCGATGCTTGCACGCTACCCAGTTCGTCTGTACAGCGGGACTGCAGTTCGCAAGGCTCTCCATCCCAGTTCCATTCGAAGCTGAATCGAGTATGGGCCATACGATGTGCTGTTCCCCGAATCTCGGCATCCTTCCAATTGCGACCGCCATCGGTGGATACCTCTACCCTGCTAACGGCGCCGCCACCGGACCAGGCCAGGCCGGTAAGCTCATAATATCCGCGACCGGGCAGCTGTTGCCCCCCAGAAGGATAGGTGATGACCGATTTCGGTCCGATCTGCATGCCCATCGCGGCACCGTCGGCGTCCTGATGCAGATGCCCATAGTCGTTGTAGGTCATGTAAAACTCGTCCACTACCTTGATGCGCCGCAGCCACTTCACGGAGAGGATTCCTTCGAAACCGGGAGCCAATAGTCGTAGTGGAAAGCCCTGTTGGGGTCGCACTGCTTCGCCATTCATGCCGTAGCAGATCATAATGTCGTCCATCGCCTTCGACATGGGAATGCTCGACGCCCCTTTCACTTCCTCGACGCCTTCGGCCACGATCCAGTTGCCGCCGTCTTGTACACCGGCTTCATTGAGCAATGTGGACAGGAGCACTCCGGTCCATTCGGCGCAGCTGGTCATACCGTGGGTTTCCTGCACTGTGGTGTGACGGCTGTTGGATCGATTGCCCGCGCACTCGATAAAATGCGTGCGGGTAACGGAAGGCAAGCGCTTTAATTCAGCCATGGTGAAGATCAGTGGACGGTCCACCATGCCATGAATCATGAGGCGATGCTTCTCGGGATCGATATCCGGAACGAAGGAGCCGCGCGTGGTGCCCATATAGTGAAGTGAGGATGGTGTGATCACTCCCATCGAATCCTGAATCGGAGACGCTATATGAAAGTCGAGCCCAAAGGTATCGGGTGACGCCCTGCCGCCGTGCGCAATGCGTTCCGACGTCACGAATCGGGAGCGCTTGCCATAGGCGACGAGTTCATCGGTGCCCTGAATGTAGGCTTCTGGTTCTTGCAGTTGACCGGTCGCAGACTTCGTAGCCGCTCCCAAGCCCAAGCCTCCTGCCAACGCGGCGCTTCGTTTTAGGAATTTCCTTCGATTAGATTGTTTTGAACTCATGGTTCTCTCCTTCTTAGTGAGCTTACCTAAAAATTACTTCTCGATCTTCCAGAGTATACTCATTGCCTAGTAGGCAAGCAATGGATAGGGAAACCACTACAAAACACGGGGTTAAGGCTGGTTCCAGGGCTCCTGGCCTAGCAGACTGTTGAAATTGACCTATCCCCCACTTTTAGAACCATGACCTCGATGAGATTTCCAGTTAATCTAGATGGATGGAGATCTCGATATGAAGAAGCGATATACAGACGAACAGATCATTAAAGCGATCAAAGAA